>ERZ791736.672-NODE-672-length-9439-cov-2.872229_pt1 | contig 9439 bp, 10 predicted proteins | sample MGYA00509940_ERZ791736 | MGnify/ENA primary metagenome ERZ791736 (study PRJEB30046, sample SAMN00792014) | human gut metagenome | study: EMG produced TPA metagenomics assembly of the A metagenome-wide association study of gut microbiota in type 2... | reverse complement strand
CGGTCCAAGAAAACGTCCGCACCCCCTTGGTACTGCCGCAATCATTGGAAACAGCACTGGCGGTGTTCGTGGTGCAGTCATCGGGTCTGCCGTTGCGGGGGTCCTTGCCGTCTTCCTGGTTGGTTTTGGAGCCTACTTCTTCAACAACACGATTCAGCAATGGATGCTGGTTTATGGTGGCCAGGACTTTGACCTCTGGGGTATTGTTTGCGGCTCCATTGCTCGACTCATTGCTTAGAGATGAATTCTCATGGGAGAGACAACGATGGAGTTTGAGTACTTCGATTGCGTCGAAGCAATTCTACAAAAGGTCAGATTTAGCGAGGCAGCAAACATGTGTGCCGGAGTTGACCTGTTAGAGAAATGTGTGATGGACCATGGCTCGATATACATCTTCGGCGCATCCCATGCGGGAATCCTTAGCCAAGAGATGTTTTACCGTGCCGGCGGCTTGATGCTGATAAATCCCATCTTCGGCAAGGAGGTATCGGTCGAAGCAAGTCCGATTACCCTAACTAGTGATATGGAGCGTCTTGTTGGGTATGGAACCGCACTAGCCAAGCACCGTGCAGACTTTCAGATTGGTGATGTGCTTATCGCGCATTCGGTATCAGGGCGTAATCCCGTCACTATCGAGGTTGCCCAGGCTGCAAAAGATGCAGGGGCAAGTGTCATCGCCTTGACCAACCTTTCCTACTCCAAGACGGTCTCTTCGCGTCACCCCTCTGGCAAACGACTCTTTGAGCTTGCTGACGTTGTGGTTGATAACCACGGCGATATCGGAGACGCGGCAGTTCCAATTAATGGGCTGCAACAAAAAGTTGGTCCGACATCGGGGATGCGGACAAAAAGTTGGACCGAGGAGGTCCGGGACTGGGGGTCCGCATGTACAGCAGGGAGGACGTCGAGCTGGCCCTGGAGGGGCTCGCCGAGGGCATGAGCGTCCGCGAGGTGAGCGAGATGGTGGGGTGCCGCGGGTCCACCGTGCGCGACTGGGCGGCCGGGAGGCTGCCGCGCTCCTGCACCGGCGCGCCCCCGAGGGGTAGGATGGCACCGTTGCCCGGCGAGGGCGGGGAGGGTGCCGTGACGGACGATGAGAGGGCGGCCTACGAGGCCGCGATGACGGAGAACCAGCTGCTCAGGGCGGTGTTGGACGACCTAAAAGGGGAAGGCTGCGCCCCCCGTTCGATCTCGAACAGGAGGAAGGCAGAGTTCGGCGAGAGATTGAGGCGGGAGACCGGCCTGCCCCTCCGAGAGATCACCGCTTTCTTGAGGATCTCGAAGAGCTCCTATGAGTACCAGAGGGCCCGGCTCGGGGAGGACCGCGACGCCGCGCTCAGGGGCCCCGTCCGCGAGGCCTTCGAGGAGGGCCGCGGCTGCTACGGCTACCGGCGCGTCAACGCCCTGCTGCGCCTGCGCGGCACGCGGGTCTCCGAGAAGCGGGTCCGGCGCGTGATGCGCGAGGAGGGGCTCGTCGCGGCCCGGCCGCGCCGCCGCCGCTACAGCTCCTACGCCGGGGAGCCCGACGGGCGGCCCGCCAACGTCCCGAGGGAGCGCGCCGCGGGCGGCGGCCACGACTTCTCCGCGGGCGCCCCCGGCGAGCTCGCCGTGACCGACGTCTCCGAGCTCCCCGCGGCCGGCCGCAAGTACTACCTGAGCCCCGTGATCGACTGCTACGACGGCCTGCCGGCCTCCTGGGGGCTGTCGCCGCACCCGGACTCGGCGCTGTGCGACGGATCGCTCGAGGCCTACCTCGACTCCCTGCCCGGGGGCTCGTCGCCCGTCGTCCACACCGACGGCGGCGGCCCCTACCGGGCGGCGAGCTGGAAGGGGATCTGCTCGCGGCGCGGCGTCACCCGCTCGATGTCCGAGCCCGGCCGGTGCGGCGACAACGCCAGGGCCGAGGGGTTCTTCGGGGCGCTCAAGGTGGAGTTCCTCTACAGGCGCGACTGGTCGCGCGCGAGCCCCGGGGAGTTCCGCTCCGCGCTCGGGGACTACGTCGAGTGGTACCGCGACGGGAGGCTGAAGCTGTTCGTGGAGCCGGACGGGACGAGGCACTACGAGACCATCATGGGCCGCAGGCGCAGGCTGGGGCTTGCGGGGTAGGATGGTCCAAGAAAACGTCCGCATCCCCGAGGATGCCATTCTGTCCAATTTCTTCTCAACAGCACCAAACGGCCGGGTAGTGAGGACTGTTTGGTGTGTTGCTCGCCCACTCGGGGTGAGCTCGCAGGGTCAATCAGGACTTAGCAAGCCGCAGAGCAATCAACGAGAAAGCTGCTGCACCCGCAGCAACGATTGCCAGCACGACAAAGGCAGCTTGTCCATCAAGTACCATACCAGCTGTTATTTCAGTATTGTAAGTTTGGGCAGATGCCACAACCGCTGTAACAGCGCTCACCCCTACTGGGCCACCCAATTGTTGAAGAGAGTTGCAAACCGAAGTTCCATCAGCCCGCAGGCCATCGTCAAGAGAAGAAAGACCGTAAGTCATTGAGGGGCTAGACAGCAGTCCTTGCCCCATTCCTGATAGCAGGTACCACACTGCCAATCCCCAGGCGGTGTCTAATGAGCGGACGCACATCAGAATGGCACCCAATACCAACAGTGCTGCACCTGCTGCAATGGGAGCGCGCGATCCTTTTCTGTCAACGAGTCGACCAGCAACCGGTGAGAACAGCATTGTCGCCACACAACCTGGGACCATCACAAAGCCAGAAACCTTTGCCCCCATACCAAGAGCTACCTGGATGAAGTTGGGAATCAACCACGCATATCCGAGGCATACGAATGACGCGCTCGAGATTGCAGCTACTGAAGCAATAAACCGAGTTGAGGAAAACACTTCAGGAGACACTAGGGGATATTTGGCACGTCTTATGTGTCTTACAAATAGAACAAGAAAAATGAGACCGGCAATCAGAAGAGTTGCAACAAGAACAGTGAGCCCACCGTTAGAGAGTCGATTCACCCCCACCACAATTAGGAGAAAACCAAATGCAACGAGAAGGAACCCCCGTCGCGTCAAATGGGCGTATAGCCAGTTCCGTTGTCTGTCGTAGACAGACAACTCCTGCAACGAATGCCACAGCAAGGAGGGGGACCGCAAACAAAAAACATCGCATGCCACCCAAACGCTTCTAGCACAACTACACCATAAGCAGGCCCAATTGCCGGTGCCAACGAAATTATCAGCGACGCAACGCCCATCATCATGCCCATGTGCTCAAAGGGTACTTGATCTATTACAACGTTGAACATAAGCGGCATCGCAACGCCAGTCCCCAGCCCCTGAATAACTCTACCAAACAGGAGCTGGGGAAATGTAGCTGCGGTACAGCAAAGCAGCGTTCCCGCTGTAAAGGAAAGTGTTGAAGCGACAAAACGACGACGCAAGGAATAGCGTGACTTGAGTACAGGGAATACGGGAATCGTCACCGACAAAACGAGTAGGTACGCGGATGTAATCCACTGTATTGTCGCCGTATCAACCCCTAGCTCCAACATCATGACCGGAATAGCAACGTTTGTTGAAGTCTCAAACACAATCCAATCGCACAGAAGGCGAGACTACCCGAAGCGATTATTGAAACAACCGTCCTCGCATCGAGTACTCGGGAAAATGTGCCTTTGTCACTCGTGTTAGTGCTGCTCACATCCCCACAGCCTTTCAAATTGACTAGTTCAACATTTTGATTGAGACAGTATTGAAAAGAATCCCTTTTCCAGAAAAACGAGGCCGACCTCACGGTCGGCCTCGTCAATACAAATGCATCGGCCCTTCCCTGCATTGTTTTAAAAATTGAATCGCTAGTTCTAAACGGCCGCGTTCGCCTCGGTCGTCTCCTCTCCCATAGAACGCTCGTATGCCTTGAGGAATGGGAAGTAGATAACCATGTCAAGCATAATCAATACGACGATGAGCAATACTGCTTTCCAGTCTCCGGTCGAAAAGTACGCACCAAAAACTGAAGGCATATTGTATGAGAGCATCGCATAGGTTCTCCCGATGATGTTGGCGGACATCAGTGAATAAGAAATGATAACGTTAGCGATGCTGGTTACAATGCTGGGAATGAACAGCAGCGGGTTCAGCATGATTGGAAGTCCAAACGTTATTGGCTCAGAAATGCCAAAAAAGGCAGGGACGATGCCGAGTTTTCCAACAAGGTTGACTTCCTTATTCTTAGAGCGAAGACAAAGCAGACCTAGAGCAAGGCAGTTTCCCAAACCCCCGATAATGCAAAAATAGCACCAAAACGAAACAGTGAAGACATGAGGCAAAGCTGTACCCGCCGCCTGAGCAGCAGCATTAACGGAGAGAGTACCGTACTCAATAGGGCTAAGGAATCCAGACCAAACCGTGTCGTGTATTCCGAAGAACCACCCAAAATTGAGCAGAAATGCAACAAGAATGGCGAACGCCATATTATCGGTCGCCTCAACCGCAGGCGAGAGTGCCCCAATAACAACTGCCGCGAAACAAGTTCCCGCAATGTTCTTGCAAAGTATAAAGATGACCGAATCAATTCCGAGAACAATGAGACAAGGGACAAGAGAACCGAAGGAAACCATCAGAGCGGGTGGAACGGAATCTGGCATCTTAATCCATCCGACTTTGTGCTCATAAAGAACACGATAGAGCTCCACAGTCATAATGGATACAAAGAGGGCAACCAGGATTCCCTTGCCATCAAAGTAAGTCAGCTGGCCAAGCACATTCCCAAACGATATTTCCCGCGGATCAATTACAAGCATGCAGTATCCCGCAAGAGAAATAATGATTGGAAGAAACACCTCCATTTCATACGATTTGGCGAGGTAATAGGTAATACCAATACAAACATAAAGAGAGAGGAACCCAAGGGTAACCTGATTGAGCCAACCCAGAACGAGGGCATTCTGCTGGTCGAAAGCCGCCCAAGCCAACAGTATTCCGTTGGTCGTGTCATCGGTTACTGGAGCAGAATTAATGACTGCAATAATGCCGCCAAAGAAAATTGGAGGCAGTATGGTCATAAAAGTATCACGTATGGCCTTTAGATGTCTTTCGCTTGCAAGCTTATTCGCGCCTGGCATGATATTCTTTTCAATCCATGCGATAAAAGCTTCCATAGAAGAACCTCCTCCTCCAACCAGCTATTTCGTTGTCATACGGTTGAGTTGTTCAACGACCTTTGCTACGTTCATGGTGCCGTATGTCCGGGGCTCTATCACCTCCACCGGGACATCATTGCCAACCTTTGCTTGTATTCCAGGAAGGAGATATCGAATCTGAGGACCTATTAGTACGCAATCAACCCCATCCAAATGTTCCTCGTATTCCTGTTCTCCGTATGCATAGACGTCGTAATCATTACCACCCATATCGTTTAGCTTCTTTGCCATAATTGATGTGGATAGGCCGCCATTACACACCAGCACAACTTTTTTCATCGAAACCTCCTCTAGCGAACGTCCAGCCAGTTGCTTGCTATTTCATCCCGATACCAGTAATAGGAGTCCTTTGGAATGCGTTTACACCCGTGGTCGAAATCAACGGCAACAAGCCCATAACGTTTCTCGCAACCGTTTTTCCATGAATACAGGTCAAAGGGTGACCACACAAAGTACCCGCGAACGTCAACACCGTCTGACTGAGCTTTCAAGAGGTAGCGGACATGCTCTCTGATGTATTCAATCCGATACTGGTCGTGAACTGGTCCGTTATGGATATCCTCGTAGTTCCCGAATCCATTCTCGGTGACATAGATTGGCCCTGAGAACTTTGCTGAATTGCGTCTTAGGCCTTCGCGGAGCCCCTGAGGATATATGATCATTCCCCAGTCATTCCGAGGCAGTTCCGTCATGTCATCGTTGGCAACCTCAAACCAGTTTTTTACGACGGTTCTCATATTGCCTTTGTAGTTCTTGCCAAGATTGTTAACTTTGACGTCTGTCTCACCACCCGTATATGGCTTAACAAACTGAGGCGAATAGTAGTTCATGCCCAAAAATTGGACCGTATTGTTTTTGATGAGCTGCAACTCTTCGGGCTGAGCAATCGAGAGATCAAAGCCCTCAGCTGCCAGTTTCGCAACCATGTCGGAAGGGAATGCCCCAGAGCAGGCGGTATCGATAATCCAGTTATTGCAGTAGTTATCAGCGTTGCGGAATGCCAGCTGGCACGCTTCGCTGTCATCAATTCCATAAATCGTTTGATATGAGGTCACGATACCAATCGAACCCAGAATGCCAAGCTCTTTAAAGGATTTAACTGCAAGAGCGTTGGCATACATGACGTTGTATGCGGCATTTACTACTTCCTGTGGATTCTTGTGACAAGGAGGGTAATTGCCCGACATGTATCCCGAGAAAACGAACCACTTAGGCTCGTTGAAGGTTGTCCAGTGATCGACAAGGCCGTTAAACGCCTTGAATACAACTTCACAATAATGCTGAAAAGCAGCCGCTGTCGCCTTGTTGAGCCAACCTCCCTTCTCCTCTAGGTATTGCGGAAGATCCCAGTGATAGCAGGTAACGAACGGTTCAATTCCGTTCTCGTGGCAGGCGTCGATCATCTGCCGATAGAAGTCCAAGCCCTTCTCGTTAATTTCCCCGGATTCATTCTTAATGATCCTTGGCCAGGAGAGTGAGAAGCGATAGGCATTCTGGCCGCCCTCAGCCATCTGTCTAATGTCCTCACGAAACCTGTGGTAGTGGTCGGAAGCGACATCTCCATTCTCAAGGTTTTCCTGGTGAAGATAGTGATCCCACATCGATTCGACTTTTCCGTCTTCGTTCCATGCGCCTTCACACTGATAGGAAGCCGTTGCCGATCCCCAAAGCATTTTCCCGTTCATCTCCCATTCACCTCAATCTACTTGGAACACCGTCCTCGCAAATCAATCTCTTTGTCCGCCTTGATTTCATACAAATTGATAATTTCCTCAATTAATTCCCTTGCCAACTGTGCTGTCATCAAATGGTCTTGGGCATGAACGAGCAGCACGTCAACGTCAACATGATCACCAGATGCCTCTTGAGTCAAAAGGCGCGTCTGGCACCTGTGTGCAAGCAGACTTTCTTTCTTGGATTCTTCAATAAGTTCGCGGGCCTTTATAAAATTATTGTCTCGCGCATATCCGAGCGCTTCAAAAGCTAAACTGCGAGCCTGACCCGCGGACGCGATGATTTCGAACGATACTTCTTCTGAAGACCCAGGTGCTTCCGGCACATCACTCATCCCCTGCATGATTGGTTCCCCTTCCTAAGACAATCGATGAGACACTCCCATGTCTGCGTATTAACTAGTTCGGAAATCGCTTCTTTGCTCACAAACAAATCGGCTAGAGACGCAAATGCGTCTGCTACGTCATTGCCACTTCGTGCATAAGAAACGAGAAAAACAGCACGAACATCGTGATTGAACTCATCCCAAGACAGAGGCTCATCAAGAAGAGCGACTGCCACTGCCGTTGTGCTTCCCTTTGCCTCGACGGGATGTGGAAGAGCCACCTGGTTCCCAAAGCACGTAGGTGCCACCTGCTCTCGCAAATCCACCGACTTACGTAGCGTCAAATCTGCAAATCCTGCAGAGACGATCGATGAGCACATCATGTCCAACAGCGAGTTCTTGTCCTTCGCTTTCACGTGGGGAAAGAACAGCTCACGGGAAAACAATGATGTGGCATCGTTTGCATCTGCCCTCTCCAAAAGGCGTCGTATACCATTTCCAGCATCCCTATCGAAGAAGTAGCTAATCTGGCAAACTGGCACTGGAAGATCTGGCAGCGGGACCGTAGAGAAGACGTAATCGACATCGGAAAGATCTTTTCCGGCTACACTTGCGGCATCACATGTATCGCACCGCTCGAGCAATTCACCAAACTCTGAAATAAAGCGCTGGCGAAGCAAACGCGCACTCCCCATTCCAGAGGCGCACACCACTAGCACACGCATTTTTCGGGCTGGCGTTCGCCGACGTTCCAGCGAAAGCGCAAATGACAGAGCGAGAAAACCAGTCTCGTCCTCATTTGGCATTGCACCATAGTGGCGCTCAAGCACTTTCCCCGCCTCAAGCGCCATTGTCCATGCAAGCGGATAGCGCAGCTTAGTCTCTTCGAGCAATGGATTCCTTGCAGGCATTCCATATCGAAGCCGCACTGAGAGCGGCACAATGTGGCGAGCAAGGTTCATTCGCAGTTCTAGGTCACTTCGAAGGTCTATCCGCATAGTAAGACGAACGGCATCAAGGATTTCACCGACAATATCCCAGACACTACCGCTGATTACGGTGCCATCCGTATCAACCTCTTGGGAAAGAGCATCGATGGAATGCTTCCCTGCAAGGTGGATAGTAATGAAAGCAATCTCTGAACTTGGAAGATCTATCCCAAGGTCATTCCCGATGGCCTGGGCAAGTCGTTGCGCAGTAACGTTTTCGGGCAACGCCATAAGGCGTTCTCTCTGCTCGACATCCATAGGAACATAGCAACCTTGCTCTATTCGCTCGGCCGCAACCACAAGGTGCACCACAAGATTCTGAAATGCGGTAGAGCTGATAGAGAAGTTATTCTCTCCAAGTACCCGCTCGACGGTCTTCCCTATTGTCTGCGCTCGATTAGATAACGCCTCAGTATTTTCGGTATCACCAACAAGAGAGGACGAGATGACCGAAGCAAGGCATGTACGTCTGTTGATTTCTGGCCCCTCGACACGAATCCCATACCGCGGACGCCTTACAAGCGAAAGCCCAAACTTGGAGAGTTCAGTTTCAACCTCATGCAAGTCCACGGAAACGCTTTGAGACGAAACGAAGAGGCGGTCGGCCAGATCTGGGACTCGCACCCAGCCATCGGTAAGTAGAAGGTAATTGAGGATACGGGGCACGCGCCTGACCGAACCAGCCTGCTCCTGTTCGACTTTATTGCCCCGATCAAGCCAAGTTTGAAATGCATCTTCATTAAGGACCTCGAGTTCATATACATTGTTTTTTCTCGAGAACCGAATGAGAGCGATATCTTCAAGCATTTGGTTTGCCGCATGGACATGCGAACGCACTGTACGGGCACTCACTTTGAAACGTTCCATGAGCGTCTCAAGGGAATCACCCCCGTCATCAAGCAGTGTTTGTATGAGCTCGATGGTTCGCATCTTTCCTCCTTGGTTTTGCATATTAAAAAGTCGACAAGAAGCATTCCATCACGTCACCTGCCACTTTCGTGGCAGGCGACGTGATGGAACTGCGCGTTTATATCCACCTGCAACATAGCCGCAGCACAAGCGAAACGAGTTATGGCTCCCGAAACAATCGCTGAGTCAATAGTCCTGGGCTGAGAGTTCTTATCGTGCTTTCCGGCCGATGGTGTTGAGAACTTTTCGGACGTTTTAAGCCGTGTGGAAGGGGGGTGCGGACTCGAAGTTGGACCACGGGGTGGTCCGGGACTGGAGGTCCGCA
>ERZ791736.671-NODE-671-length-9442-cov-14.777139_pt1 | contig 9442 bp, 9 predicted proteins | sample MGYA00509940_ERZ791736 | MGnify/ENA primary metagenome ERZ791736 (study PRJEB30046, sample SAMN00792014) | human gut metagenome | study: EMG produced TPA metagenomics assembly of the A metagenome-wide association study of gut microbiota in type 2... | reverse complement strand
TCGAGCAGAGTTTTACACCTAATTGGGGATAAAACAGCTCATGGCGGGCGGCGGCGTTGCCTTGATCGGCGGCGTTCTCGTTCCCCTGCTCAAAGGGCTGTTCGGTTAAGCGGCGGTAATGTCCTATGCAGAGCATACTTGACGCGATTAACGAATGGATCAAGGAAATCCTGATCGGAGCGATCAACGGAAATCTGTCAACTATGTTCGGGGACGTAAACGAAAAGGTCGGTACGATTGCCGCCGAGGTAGGCAAGACCCCGCAGGGGTGGAACGCAAGCATATTTTCCATGATACAGACGCTATCGGAAAATGTGATCGTCCCCATTGCGGGGCTAGTTATTACCTACGTTCTATGCGTGGAGCTTATCAGCATGGTAACGGAAAAGAACAATATGCACGACATCGACACGTTCATGTTCTTTAAGTGGTTTTTCAAAGCGTTCGTTGCGGTGTTTATCGTCACGCATACCTTTGACATCACTATGGCGGTATTCGACATGGCGCAGCACATTGTTTCCGGCGCGGCGGGCGTGATCGGCGGCAGCACCAGCATTGATGTTGCCGCCGCGCTCTCGTCCATGCAAGCCGGGCTTGACGCAATGGAAATCCCCGAACTGCTCTTGCTTATGCTCGAAACAAGCCTTGTCAGCCTTTGCATGAAAATCATGTCGGTGCTGATAACGGTTGTTTTGTACGGGCGTATGATTGAGATTTACCTGTACTGCTCCGTATCGCCTATTCCATTCGCCACCATGACAAACCGGGAATGGGGGCAAATCGGAAACAACTACTTAAAAGGCCTGTTTGCCCTCGGCTTTCAAGGCTTCCTCATTATGATATGCGTCGGCATTTACGCGGTTTTGGTAAACAACATGGTCATAGCGGACAATCTGCACACCGCGATATTCTCCATCGCAGCCTATACGGTGCTGCTTTGCTTTAACCTTTTGAAATCCGGCGCACTGGCAAAATCATTATTCCATGCACATTAAAAGGAGGTTTTCCATCACCAAGAAATACAGCGTTATTTACGCAGATCCCCCGTGGCGGTATGAACGGAGCAAGGTGCAGGGCGCAGCGGAAAAGCACTATCCCACCATGAGCATTGACGAGCTGTGCGCCCTGCCCGTGCCGGAGCTGGCGGCGAAGGACTGCGCCCTGTTTTTGTGGGCGACCTTTCCGCAGCTTCCCGAAGCCCTGCGGTTGATCCGCGCATGGGGCTTTCGGTATCGGACGGTGGCGTTCGTTTGGCTCAAACGTAACCGCAAAAGCCCGTCCTGGTTTTACGGTATGGGCTATTGGACGCGCAGCAACGCGGAAATCTGTCTGCTGGCGACCAAGGGCAAACCCAAGCGGCAGTCGGCGGGCGTACATCAGTTTCTTATCAGCCCCATAGAGCAGCACAGCAAAAAGCCGGATGCAGCGCGGGAAAAAATCGTTGCCCTTATGGGGGATTTGCCCCGGATTGAGCTGTTTGCTCGACAGAAAACGCCGGGGTGGGATATATGGGGCAACGAACTCCCAAACAGTATTGAAATGTAACGAAAGGAGATTTTTCTATGGCGTATGTACCCGTTCCCAAAGACCTGTCCCGCATCAAAACAAAGGTCGCTTTCAATCTCACGAAGCGACAGCTTATCTTCTTTGCGGCGGCGCTCCTTGTTGGACTGCCGCTTTTCTTTTTGCTCAAAGACAGCGCGGGGACAAGTCTTGCGGCGTTCGTGATGATCCTTGTTATGCTGCCCTGCTTTCTGCTTGCCATGTACGAAAAGCACGGGCAGCCCCTTGAAACGCTGATTAAGAACATCATACAGACAAAATTTATCCGTCCGAAAGAAAGACCCTATCAGACGGAAAACTTCTATGCCGTCCTCGAACGGCAAAGACAACTTGAAAAGGAGGTATCGGCTATTGTCAACGGCAAACGCAAAACACGCAGGAAACAGGCGTAAGCTCACCCGCGCCGAGAAAAAGGAAATCGCCGCCCTGATCCGAGCGGCAAAGGGCGACGGAAAGGCGCACACCGCGCAGCAGACCATACCGTATCTTGCCATGTACCCGGACGGTATCTGCAAGGTTACGGAAAAGAAATACTCCAAGAGCATCGCTTACGACGACATCAACTATCAGCTTGCGCAGGCAGACGATAAGACCGCCATTTTTGAAAACTGGTGCGACTTTCTCAACTATTTTGACGCGACCGTTAGTGTGCAGCTTTCCTTTATCAACCGGGGAACGCGCAGCGGCGGCGCGAAGGAGGTCGTTGCGATCCCCGCGCAAAACGACGCTTTCAATTCCATCCGCACCGAATATGCGGATATGCTGAAACATCAGCTTGCAAAGGGCAACAACGGCTTTGTAAAGTCAAAGTACATTACCTTTTCCGTGGAAGCGGACAATCTGAACGCGGCAAAGGCGCGGCTTGCCCGTATTGAAACCGACATACTGAATAATTTTAAGGTGCTGGGCGCAGCCGCCCGCCCCATGACGGGCTATGAACGGCTGGAAGCTCTGCACAGCGTATTCCACCCGGAGGGAGAACCGTTCCGTTTCTCTTGGGACTGGCTCACCCCGTCGGGGCTTACCACAAAGGACTTTATCGCCCCGTCCTCGTTCCGTTTCGGCGAGGGCAGATATTTCCGCATGGGACGCAAAATCGGCGCGGTCAGCTTCCTTGAAATCCTTGCGCCGGAGCTGAACGACCGTATGCTTGCGGACATTCTCGACCTTGAAACCGGGATCGTCGTCAATCTCCATATCAAGAGCATCGACCAAACCGAAGCGATAAAGACCATTAAGCGCAAGATAACCGACCTTGACAAAATGAAAATCGAGGAACAAAAGAAAGCGGTACGCAGCGGCTACGATATGGACATCATCCCCTCTGATCTTGCTATGTTCGGCGGCGAAGCGAAAAATCTCTTGCAGGACTTACAGAGCCGCAATGAGCGAATGTTTCTCCTGACTTTCCTTGTGGTTAATATGGCGGACACGAAGCGAAAGCTGGAAAATGACATATTCGCGGCGGCGGGCATCGCGCAGAAATACAACTGCGCTCTCACCCGCCTTGACTATCAGCAGGAGGCGGGGCTGATGTCCTCTGTTCCGCTGGGCGAGAACCTGATCCCCATCCAGCGGGGGCTTACCACATCAAGCACCGCTATTTTCATTCCCTTTATCACGCAGGAGCTTTTTCAAACGGGTGCAGCTTTGTATTACGGCTTAAACGCCCTTTCAAACAACATGATACTTTGCGACCGCAAGCGGCTGAAAAACCCCAACGGGCTAATCCTTGGCACCCCCGGAAGCGGCAAGAGCTTTGCGGCGAAGCGGGAAATCACAAACGCTTTTCTCATTACCGACGACGACATTATCATCTGCGACCCGGAAGCGGAGTATTACCCCCTTGTGCGCCGCCTGCACGGACAGGTGATCCGCATTTCCCCCACAAGCACACAGTATGTCAACCCTATGGATATTAACCTCAATTACAGTGAGGACGACAACCCCCTTGCGCTGAAAAGCGATTTTCTCCTTTCCCTCTGTGAGCTTGTCATCGGCGGCAAGGAGGGGCTGATGCCCGTGGAAAAGACCGTCATTGACCGCAGCGTAAGAAACGTGTACCGCCCGTTTTTAGCCGCCCCCGACCCGGCAAAAATGCCGATCCTCGGCGATCTTTACGACGAGCTTTTAAGACAGCCGGAGCCGGAAGCGGCGCGGGTGGCGGCGGCATTGGAGCTTTACGTTTCGGGCAGCCTGAATGTCTTTAACCACCGTACCAATGTAGAGCTTTCAAACCGCCTTGTCTGCTTTGACATCAAGCAGCTTGGGAAGCAGCTTAAAAAGCTGGGGATGCTCATTGTGCAGGATCAGGTGTGGAACAGGGTAACCATAAACCGGGCTGAAAAGAAATCCACCCGCTACTACATGGACGAGTTTCATTTGCTCCTCAAAGAGGAACAAACCGCCGCCTATTCCGTGGAGATTTGGAAGCGTTTTCGTAAATGGGGCGGGATCCCAACCGCCATCACGCAGAATGTCAAAGACCTTTTGAGCAGCCGCGAAGTTGAGAATATATTTGAGAACAGCGATTTTGTCCTCATGCTCAATCAGGCGCAGGGCGACCGGGAAATCCTTGCAAGGCAGCTCAACATCTCCCCGCAGCAGATGAAATACGTTACCCATACCGAAGCGGGCGAGGGGCTGATCTTCTACGGAAACGTGGTGCTGCCTTTCCTTGACCGTTTTCCGCAAAATACCGAGCTATACCGGGTAATGACGACCCGCCCGGAGGAAGTGGGCGGCACATGAGATTAGACACCATCATCAACCGCGACGCGCTGTGCGCCCTGCGGGAGCTGCCCGCCGAGAGCGTCCATTGCTGCGTCACAAGCCCGCCCTACTACGCCCTGCGGGATTACGGCATGGACGCGCAGATCGGGCGGGAGGACACGCCGGAGCAGTACATCGCAAGGCTTGTCGAGGTTTTCCGTGAGCTGAAACGGGTACTGCGCCCGGACGGTACATTTTGGCTGAACATTGCCGATACCTATTGCGGCACAGGCAGCAAGGGCAGCTACACCGACCCGAAAAACCCGAAAGGCAGAAACGGGCAGAGCCTGTCCCTTGCAAGACGGGCGGCAGGCTGCAAGCAAAAGGACTTAATCGGTATTCCGTGGCTTTTAGCCTTTGCCCTGCGCTCCGACGGGTGGTATTTGCGCAGCGCGATTATTTGGCAGAAGGACAACCCCATGCCCGAAAGCGTACGGGACAGACCGAGCCGCTGCTATGAGAACGTCTTTTTGCTTACGAAGTCCAAGAGCTATTACTATGACGCCGCCGCCATTGCGGAACCCATTGCCCCAACAACGGCGGCGCGATACCGGGGCGGGCGCAGCGCGGGACACAAATACGACGGCGAGGTACCCGGACAGGGCAAGGTGCAGGGCATCAACCGGGCGCGGACGGGCGGCTACTACGATGAAGCCCTCATGCCGACCACGCGGAATAAGCGGGACGTGTGGCATATCAACACCGTACCCTACAAGGGCGGGCATTTCGCCGCGTTCCCGCCGAAGCTGGCGGAAACCTGCATTTTGGCGGGCTGTCCCAAGGGCGGCATTGTGCTTGACCCGTTTTTCGGCAGCGGCACGACGGGGCTTGCGGCAAAAAGCCTTGACCGCCATTACATCGGCATTGAACTGAACTATGACTACTGCACCCTTGCAAGGGCGCGGATCGGAGGTGAAACGAATTGAGCAAAAAGCTGAAACCCCGCGATAAAATTACGCAGAAAATGAGCCGGGACGGACTTATCGAGGTCAACGAAACCGCAGGCACCGCCGAACTGGTCAGCGGGCGCGAGCAGGACGCGGATTTTTCCAAGCAGCCCGAACAGGCGGCGCAGGAAGCCGCGCAGCAGCTTCCGCACCCATCCGGCGGCGCGGCAGCTCATTCCCATACCTCGGAGCTTTCCCCGAAGCGGGACGACGCCGCAGCCGAGCGTGTTTTGGAGCATATCGACGCTGCTCATACCCGCGCAGCATCCAAAAAGGCGATAAAGCGAGTGCAGCGGGAAACGGCGGCAAAAACAAAGACCTCACGCCTGCAATTCACCGAAGAAGAACGGGCGACGCCGGAGCTTCAAAAGGCGATCCGCAAATCGGAAAGAGCCGCCGACCGCTTGGACGAAGCGCGGGCGGCTATTCCGAAGAAGAAAGTCTTGACAAAAGAGCGCACCTTTGACGAAGCCGCAGGCAAGGGCAAAACCCGCCTGCGCTTTGAGGAAAAGGAAAAACCCATACCGGGCGGCAGGCAGCAGCATAACCCCCTCTCCCGCCCCGTGCAGGAGGTCGGTGTTTTCGTCCACAATAAGATACATTCCGTTGAAAAGGACAACTCCGGCGTGGAGGGAGCGCACAAGAGCGAGGAATTAGCCGAGCGCGGCATCCGGGCTGGGGCGCGGCAGGTGCGAAAGAGCCGCCGCAGCCGCAAGCTGAAACCCTACCGGGCGGCGGCAAAAGCGGAAAAAGCCGCATTCAAGGCAAACGCCGATTTTCAGTATCAAAAGGCGCTGCACGACAACCCGCAGCTTGCCGCGTCTAACCCCGTTTCCCGGTTTTGGCAGAAGCAGCAGATCAAGCGGCAGTATGCAAAGGCGGTACGAACGGGCGGCGCAAAATCCGCAAGGAAAGCCGCAGAAAACACCCGCAAGGCGGCGAAGAAAACCGCCGAAGCGACGAAAAAGACCGCCGCCTTTGTAGGGCGGCATTGGAAAGCCTTTCTGATTGCCGGGTGTGCGCTGCTCCTGCTTATCATGCTGATGTCCGCAATTTCCTCCGGCTCTGCGCTTTTTTCGGGGCTTGTCAACGGCGTAATCGGAACCTCTTACACATCGGAGGACAGCGACCTTGTAGCGGTGGAAAACAATTATGCGGCAAAGGAAAACGATCTGCAAAGCAGGATAGACAATATCGAACGCGATTATCCGGGCTATGACGAATACCGCTACGACCTTGCGTACATCGGGCATAATCCCCATGAATTAGCATCATACCTGACCGCCCTGTTGCAGACATACACCCCACAAAGCGCACAGGCAGAGCTTGACCGCATTTTCAATCTGCAATACAAGCTGACCGTCACGGAAGAAATCGAGGTGCGCTACCGCACGGAACAGCGCACAGGCAGCTACACGGATGCGGAGGGCAACACCCATACCTATACCTACACCGTTGAAGTCCCCTATAACCATTACATTCTCAATGTAACGCTGACGAACAAATCTATATCCTCTTTTGTATCGGAGCTTCTAACGCCGGAGCAGCTTGAAATGTACCGTGTCTATTTGCAAACAAGCGGCAACAAACCCCTCGTTTTTGGCGGCGGATCTGCGGACACTTCCGCGTCCGAGGATTTAAGCGGCGTACAGTTTGTAAACGGTACGCGCCCCGGCAACACCGCCCTTGTGGATATAGCGAAGTCGCAAGTCGGCAATGTAGGCGGTGCGCCTTACTGGAGCTGGTACGGCTTTAACAGCCGCGTGGCTTGGTGCGCCTGCTTTGTGTCCTGGTGCTACGGACAGGCTGGACTTTCCGAGCCGCGCTTTGCGGGCTGTCAGTCGCAGGGCGTTCCGTGGTTTACCTCTCACGGGCAATGGGGCGCGAGGGGTTATGAGAATATCGCTCCCGGCGACGCCATCTTTTTTGATTGGGATTTAGATGGCAGCGCAGACCATGTAGGTATCGTAATCGGCACAGACGGAAGCCGCGTTTACACCGTGGAGGGTAATTCCGGCGACGCCTGCAAAATCAGAAGCTATCCTCTTGATTACGCCTGTATCAAGGGCTATGGGCTGATGAATTGGAATTAAAATTTGAAAGGAGTTTTGACAGTATGACAAACAGCAAAATTGACCGCATTGAAAAGGAAATGCAGAAAACGCGGGAGAAAATCACCGAGTATCAGAACAGGCTGAAAGAGCTTGCGGCGCAGAAAACCGAAGCGGAAAACCTGCAAATCATCGCTCTTGTGCGCTCCATGCGCCTGACCCCCGCAGAGCTTACCGCCCTGCTTTCCGGCGAGCCGATCCCCGGCATTGCCGCCGCAGGGACAGACTACATGGAACAGGAGGAAATCGAAGATGAAGAATAAAGGCTTTTTCAAAACAGCCGCCGCCCTGCTTGCCGCCCTTGTCCTCTTGGGCGGCTTTTCCGTTACCGCCTATGCGGGCGGCGGTGAGGACATTCCCACCAACGACAGCGGCGTGATCGTAGAAACCGAGCCGCAGCCCCTTACGCCGGATGGTAATCTGTCGCTGATCGACGACATTGAGGGAGAAGCCGCCGAGGACAAGCAGTTTATCATTGTGCAGAGCAAAAACGGCAACTACTTTTACATCATTGTTGACCGCGCCGCCGAGGGCAAAAACACCGTACATTTTCTCAATCAGGTGGACGAAGCCGACCTGATGGCGCTCATGGAGGGCGGCAGCGGCAAGGCGCAGGCTCCCGTCGTTTGCACCTGTAAGGACAAATGCAAGGCGGGCGCAGTCAATACCGCCTGCCCGGTATGCTCTGTCAATATGACCGAATGTGCAGGCAAGGAAGCCGTGCCGGAGCCGGACGATGCGCCGCCAGAGAAAGAAAAAAGCAATGCGGGCGGGATTGTGATCTTCCTTGTCGTTACCCTGCTTGCCGGTGGCGGCGCGTTCTACTACTTTAAGATTATGAAGCCGAAGCAGGGTATCAAGGGCGACACCGACCTTGACGATTTTGATTTTGACGAATACGACGAGGACGAGCCGGAAGCAGGCAGCGAGGAACGGGAGGACGAGGAATGAGGTTAGTCATTGCAGAGAAGCCGAGTGTGGCGGCGGCACTTGCCGCCGCCCTTGGCGTAAAGAACAAAAAGGACGGATATATGGAGGGCGGCGGCTACCTCATTTCATGGTGCGTGGGGCATTTGGTGGAGCTTGCGGAAGCCGCCGCCTATGGGGAGCAGTACAAAAAGTGGAGCTATGACAGCCTGCCGATCCTGCCGCAGCCGTGGCAATATACCGTATTCAAAGACAGGCAAAAGCAGTTCAAAATCCTAAAAGACCTCATGCGCCGCAGCGACGTTTCCGAGGTTGTCAATGCCTGCGATGCAGGATAGTGCGGATAGGTGACTTAAGAAAAAGAAAAAAGAGACCTCATTTTGTTGAAAATCAAATTTCAAAGTCATTAAAGGAGCTATTCAAATGAAACAAAATCAGAATTTCGACCATAATCACTCTCAAAAAGTGCTTTCCTGCCACTACAACATGGACACCAACCGGGTGGAAGCCCGATTTGAAGATGGCACCACCCTTTCCATTGATTGTATCTCCATTGAGGACGAATACGGCAACACCCCTGCGCAGCGAGCAGAACTGGACTGGCTACTATATAACAAGCCCTTAGAGTACGTCCAGCTTGTGCTGAGTGGTGAGATTGAGCATTATCTCTCACTTGGCTGTGACCATGGCATATTAGAAGATTGACCTTTAATTAAAATATCCAAAGCAAACAAAACAGCCCTCTATTTGCAGTCGTTGCAAATAGAGGGCTGTTGATTTGTTGATACTTCGCTCCGAACCGTACCATCGACTGTCTTTTGATTTAGATGCGCAAATCATTAGAACACATAAGGCCAATTCTATATGTTTCCGAGTTACTATCAATAAAGCTTTGCGACACTGAAAGGACACGGGTTTTCAATTTTACACCATTGAGTTTTAGATTTATATAATATCCTTCCTTTTTTAAAACATTTCTGCAAATCATTTTATACATCTTATTAGATTTGCACAAAAAACTTATTAAAAAGCTGTTTCTGTCTTCAAGCATTTTATTGAAAAAATACTGTTGCCACACTTAGGACATTTTCCTACAAGGGGTCCCGAGCGCTTAGTGGGAAT
>ERZ791736.662-NODE-662-length-9510-cov-4.431518_pt1 | contig 9510 bp, 7 predicted proteins | sample MGYA00509940_ERZ791736 | MGnify/ENA primary metagenome ERZ791736 (study PRJEB30046, sample SAMN00792014) | human gut metagenome | study: EMG produced TPA metagenomics assembly of the A metagenome-wide association study of gut microbiota in type 2... | reverse complement strand
GGCTGCATCGAGTGCCGCCCAAGCGTTGTCGAGTTTGCGCATTGCTGCTGCTTCGCCTGCAATGCCTTCGATGCTTTCCGCAAAAGCGGCAGCGGGAAGAACTGCAAACGCCATGATGAGCGCGAGCAGAACAGCCGTCAGTTTACGAGTTTTCATGTGTTCCTCCTGAGTTTTGCTTTGCGGCGGAAAACGATGAATGCCAATTCTCTGCCGCATATTGTATTTTAGCATCTGCCCGCAGAATGTCAAGAAAAAATATCGCTCCTGACGAAGTTGATATTTGCGTTTAAAAGCTGTTTCAAATTTAAAACCCGTTTTGAATGAATATACCGATTTCGGCTCTTTTCACATCCGCGTTTCTGTGGTATAATAAATTGATTTGGAGCAGGTATTGCTCCGCATTTCGGAGGTACAAAAGTGGCACGAAGCATGACAGGGTTCGGTCATGCGGTCGTTTCAAAAGACGGCCGCGAATTGTCGATTGAACTGAAATCGGTCAATCATCGCTTTTTGGATCTTGCGCTCAGAATGCCGCGCTCGCTTGCCTTCCTTGAGGACACGGCGCGGAACACGCTCGGCACGATGCTTGCGCGCGGCCATGTTGACATTTTTGCCAATTACCGCAACACGCGGAACGATTCAAAAAAAGTTGAAATAAACATGCCGATGCTCTCGGCATATATGACCGCCGCCCGGCAGGCGGCGGAGGAACTCGGCATTGAAAACGATCTGACACTGTCGCATGCGCTGAGGCTTACGGACATCGTTTCCGTGACAGAGGCCGACGACGACAGATCCGCGCTTGCGGAACTGATGAAAGATGCCTTGACCCGCGCCGCAAACGAGCTTATCGCAATGCGTATGCGCGAAGGTGAAAGGCTTTCAGCCGACATGAAAACACGACTCGGCGTGATTGCGGATATTCGCGAAAAAATCTCGGAGCGCGCCCCGCTTGTCGTTGAAGAACAGCGAAAAAAGCTTAACGAACGCATTGAAAGCCTGCTCTCCGAAACGGAAATCGACAGGGCGCGCCTTGCAACGGAAATTGCATTATTCGCGGATAAAGTCAGCATCGACGAGGAGCTTGTCCGTCTTTCGAGCCATATTGCCGCGGCAGGCGAACTGCTTGAAAACAACGGCTCTGTCGGCAGAAAACTGGATTTCATCGTCCAGGAGATGAATCGCGAGTTCAACACCATCGGTTCAAAAGCGAACGATAAAACAATTGCGTCTCTTGTTATCGACGGCAAAGCCGAGCTTGAGAAGATGCGCGAACAGGTGCAGAACTTTGAATAAACATAAAACCGAGTTTCGGCATTCGTTCCGCAATTCGGCAGCAGTGCTGTGTGCGGTTTGCACAAGGGCATCAAAAAAATAAAGAGGGTACAAACACTATGATGAAAAAACGCGGCATGCTGATCGTCATTTCCGGCCCTTCCGGCGTCGGCAAAGGCACTGTTGCAAACAGATTGCTTGAAAAACACGACAACATCTGCTTCTCCGTTTCCGCAACGACCCGCGCAATGCGTGAGGGTGAGGCGGAAGGCGTGAATTATTTTTATAAAACAACCGAGGAATTCGATACAATGATAGAACAGGGAGAATTCCTTGAATACATGCGTGTGTTCGGCAAGAATTACTACGGCACGCCGAAAAGCTACGTTGAATCAAAGCGCAGCGAAGGCATAAGCGTTTTGCTTGATATCGATGTCAAAGGCGCAATGCACGTTAAAAACAATTGCCCCGACGCAATAACGATTTTCATTGCGCCCCCTTCACTGGCGGAGCTGCACAGGCGGCTTGTGGGCAGAGGGACGGAGACTCCCGAAGCGGTTGCCCGAAGGTTTGAAGAGGCAAGAACGGAACTTGAATACATTCCGAAATACGACTATGTTGTTGTGAACGATGAAATTGAGTCGGCCGTTCAAAATATCGAATGCATACTCAATGCCGTCGGATGCACTCCCGAATATAACCGCGAGCTTTTGCCCGCGCTGCTCGGCGAAACTTTCTCCGAGTGACGAACGGTGCTGCGGAGGGCGGGCCGCATGATAATCGTATAATAGTTTTAAATTGAGCGTTAAATTTATTGAATACTTACTGTTGGAGGTAACATAATGAGTCACCAAATGAACCATCCGCCGGTTGTTGAACTGGAAAACATCGCGGGCTGTCGCTATATGCTTGTAACAGCCGTTGCAAAGCGCGCAAGGCAGCTGCTTGTTTCAAAGGAAGAATCATCCGACAAAAAGCCTGTTGCAAAGGCTGTTGACGAACTGTACAACGGCGAGCTCTGCGTCAGGTATCCTGCCGAATACTATCAGACTTCCGAAAAATAATCCGTAACTGCGGAACATTCAAATCAAGCTTTATATGTTATGCGCCGAAAGGCGGGGGTGAACAGCATGTTTGCAAGGGTAATAGTTGATATTTCAAATGCCAATGTAAACAGGCTGTTTACTTATGCCGTTCCGGAAGAAATCAGTCTGTGCGAAGGGCAGCGCGTTATCGTTCCGTTCGGGCGGGGGAACCGACCGATTGAGGGCTTTGTGCTTGAACTTGTCGATGAACCGGGAACGGAGCGTGAGCTTAAATCCGTCGTGCGAACGATTGAGCCGTACTCGGCGCTGCTGCCCGATCAGCTCAAGCTTGCGGATTGGATGTGCAAAGCGTACCATTGCACAACCGCCGATGCACTTCGGGTCATGATTCCCGCCGCGCTGCGCGGTTCAAAAGTTAAAGAAAAAAAAGTGCGCACTCTGCACATTGCGGACAATCTTGATATTGAAGCAGTGCGTGCTTCAATGCTGAAAAAAGACGGAACGCCGCGTGCGCCGAAGCAGTTTGAAGTTTTTTCTCTGCTTTTATCGGGCAGAGCGGAGCTTTCCGCAAGCGATATAAATGCGTTCGTGCCCGGTGCGGGCGCAGCTGTTGCCGCACTTGTTAAAAAGGGCATTCTTGTTGAACAAGGGCGCGAAACCTATCGAAATCCTTTTGCAAACAGAGATATTCAGTTAACGGAGCCGCTGCCGCTTCTTCCGGCGCAGCAAAACGCACTTGAAAAAATCAAATCCGCCGATGCCGGAAGCTGTCTGCTTCTTCACGGTGTCACGGGGAGCGGAAAGACCGAAGTTTATATGCAGGCAATTGCGAACGTGCTTGAAAACGGCGGCGGCGCAATTGTTCTTGTCCCGGAAATATCACTGACACCGCAGACAACGGACAGATTCAGGAGCAGATTCGGAAACGATGTTGCCGTTCTGCACAGTCATTTGAGCGACGGTGAACGTTTTGACGAATGGCGGCGGATACGCTTCGGCAAGGCAAGGGTCGTTGTCGGCGCAAGGTCGGCGGTGTTTGCGCCGGTGGAAAATCTGCGTATTATCATAATTGATGAAGAACATGAGCCGAGCTATTACTCCGAAATTACTCCAAAGTATTCCGCTGCCGAGGTTGCGCTGCGTCGGGTTAAACTCTGCGGTGCAAAACTTGTCCTCGGCAGTGCGACTCCGTCGCTCACAACATATTATCGTGCAAAGCGGGGCAGGTACATACTGCTTGAGATGCCGAACAGAATAAACGGCGTTCCGATGCCGAAAGTTGATATTGTTGACATGCGCGAGGAGTTTTTGAGCGGTAACAACAGCATTTTTTCAAGCTTGATGATAAAACGGCTGAAAGAATGCCTTGAAAAGCACGAACAGGCGATTCTGTTTCTCAACAGGCGCGGGTATTCATCCCATGCCGAATGCCGCGCGTGCGGATTTGTGTTCACCTGCCCGAACTGCGACGTTGCATTGACCTATCACAGGTTTGATGAGTCACTCCGCTGCCACTATTGCGGGGCGAATTATAAAATGCCGAAAACCTGTCCGTCCTGCGGCAGGGAGTACATCAAATACACGGGAATCGGAACTCAGCAGGTTGAGGAACAGCTGAAACTTGTGTTTCCGAATGTGCGCTGTTTGAGAATGGATATGGACACAACAAGCGGCAAAACCGCACATCGGGATATACTTGATGCATTCACGCGGCGCGAGGCTGATGTGCTTATCGGCACGCAAATGGTGGCAAAGGGGCTTGATATTCCGAATGTGACGCTTGTCGGCGTCGTGTTTGCTGATTCAACACTTTTCCATTCGGATTTCCGCAGCAGCGAACGTACGTTTCAGCTTTTGACCCAGGTCGCGGGTCGTGCCGGCCGTGCCGATAAAGAAGGACGCGTCGTGATTCAGACCAATGCGCCGGGACACCGCGCAATACGGCTCTGTACGAAGCATGATTATAAAACATTCTATAATCTCGAAATCGGAGACCGACTGCGGACGCTGTTCCCTCCGTTTGCGGTATTTGTGCGGGCGCAATTCGCCTGTGCCGATGAAAACGCGGCGGCGGATGCGGCGGAAAGGTTTGCAAACGGCGTGACAAAAACCATTTTAACTGCATTAAAACCCGCAAACGCGGAAAATGAGCTTGTTTTCGCACTCGCGGGTGCCGCGCCGATTCGCCGCAGGGAGGGGCTGTTCCGCTATGCGGTTATAATTAAGTTGGTTCGCACTGCAAATACAGCAGCAGCAATCAATGCAATATACGCTTTCAGCGATGGCTGCGCGGATGAATGCTATCGCGGCATTGAAGTCAACCCGCAGGATATGCTTTGACAGAATAACAAACCCGCAGCGGAAAGCGGAAAAAGATACGAACTATGAACGGATTGAATGCATTAAACATGCGGCAGGAGCCGAAGCGCGGCGCAAAACTTGCCGAAAAACTTAAATGTGAAAAGAGCAGCATACACTATCTCAGCATTTTGAGCGGAAATACGCGGGGACTTGTTTGGACGGATGATCCGACGGCACCGCGGCTTGCGGTCGTATACAGCTATCTTTTGGGCGGATTCCAGATAATGGGAACTCCGCTGCAAACGGCGGAGGAATATGCCGCTTTCCGTCTGTTTTTTGAGAACAAAGTATTTCCGTTGGCAAAAGATGAATTCGAACTGAGTGAATTTGCATATTCCGCCGACACGGAAGAGCTTTCGGATATGATGCGCGTTGTTTTTTTCGACAAAGAGCTGTTTGAACAGAAACAGCTTGTTTATCGCACGGCAGAAAAATACAGCGCGGAGGAAATGCCGTTCATTCATGCGGCGGAGGGGCGGCCGATGCGCATTCGGCGTGCCTCGGAAAGCTTCCTGCGTGAGAATGCCGAGTTTGCAGGGGCTTATCTTCCCGAAATTTTGGAAAGCTACAAAAGCTTTGCGGATTTTTTGAAACATGGTTTTGCCTTTTTTGTGCTTGAGGGCGAAAACATCTGCGGAAACATAATTTCAAACGGAGAATACAACGGCTACTGCATAGTCGGGGCGGATACAAAAGCGGAATATCGACGGCGCGGCATTGCATCGGCGTTGCTGCGCACCGCAATTGAATCTGCACGAGAACGCGGGAATGAAATAATATGGGAGTGTGCGGAAGAAAACATACCTTCGGTGCGCACTGCCGAAAGCTGCGGAATGCATCGCTGCGGAGAGTTTTTCGTCCGCTGGTTTGAATTCGAACCGAACACTCCGCAAGATTAATCAAATCGTCTCAACAGCTTGCGAAATTTATTTTTTCGAAAACGAACATCGGCGCGGTCGTGAGGGCCGCGCTTTTAATATATTTTTAGAAATGAGATTTAATGCTTGACACGGCATAAATCGGTGGTATAATAATAACAGGAATCATTCCTAAGGAGGCGTGAATGACAAGGCAGCGACAGTTGATTTACAACATCATACAACGGGCGGACGATCACCCGACAGCCGAAATGATTTATGCAAGGGCAAAAGCCGAAATGCCGTCCATTGCATTCGGAACTGTCTATCGGAATCTGAAACTCATGGTCGATGCCGGAGAGATCCTTCACATTCCCGTTGCCGGTGAGCCGGACAGATACGACAAGACCATTCGCCCGCATGAACACATGCAGTGTATCGAATGCGGCAGGGTTGCCGACTGTGACCCGGGCGATCTGAAATCATATTTCAGCAGCAAAATCGGCGAAGAAATTGTTTCCTACACACTCAACCTTTTCTATATCTGCAATGAATGCAGACAGAAGCGGAAAAGGGAGAATAATCAAAAACGAGCATAAAATGCTGACCGGCGGCGCGTGCCGCAAAAAATAAAAATCTTTGGAGGATAAAAGTATGAAAAAGTTTGTATGTTCAGTATGTGGTTACGTTCATGAGGGCGATTCCGCTCCCGAAGTATGTCCCGTTTGCGGCGCACCCGCAGAAAAGTTCATTGAGCAGTCCGAAACAATGAGCTGGGCAGCAGAGCATGTTGTCGGCGTTGCACAGGGCGCACCCGAGGATATTATGGCGGATCTGCGTGCAAATTTCGCAGGCGAATGCACCGAAGTCGGTATGTACCTTGCAATGGCAAGGGTTGCACACCGCGAAGGTTATCCCGAAATCGGTCTCTATTGGGAAAAAGCAGCCTATGAAGAGGCTGAGCATGCTGCAAAGTTTGCAGAACTTCTCGGCGAAGTTGTAACTTCCAGCACCAAAAAGAACCTTCAAATGCGTGTCGAAGCCGAAAACGGCGCAACCGCAGGCAAGACCGATCTGGCAAAGCGTGCAAAGGCTCTTAACCTTGATGCAATTCACGACACCGTTCATGAAATGGCGCGTGACGAAGCCCGCCACGGCAAGGCTTTCGCAGGCCTTCTGAACAGGTATTTCAGCGAATAAGAATACGTTCGGTGATAATCCGAACGGCGGATAATCACGATATGCTGATTACATATTCCGCATGACAAAACTCGGCACAGAATAAAGGTATCGCGGCCTCGTTTACGGAAGCCGCGATATTTTTATTTTATTTTAAATCAAAAGGCGAAAAGTAAACAGTGCTGTTTCATTCCGATCTCAGCGCGGCAACGGGATCCTTCTTCGCCGCAATTCGCGAGGGTATGATGCCCGCAATAAGTGTCAAAACCATGCTTATCAGAACCAGTATTATGCCGGCACGCCACGGAAGGACGGCCGTCAGCGTGTCGATGCCTGTGAGCGACCGAACGATAAGGTTCAACGGGATGCACAACAGCATTGATGCAATTATTCCGATCGCACCCGCACAGAAACCGATAATCAGCGTTTCGGCATTGAACACGGATGAAATATCGCGTTTTGATGCGCCGATGGAGCGCAGAATACCGATTTCCTTCGTGCGTTCAAGCACTGAGATATAGGTAATTATGCCTATCATAATTGAGGATACAACCAGAGAGATTGCAACAAACGCGATAAGCCCGTACGAAACGGCATCGATCATTGTTGTAACTCCGGACATAAGCAGCGCAACATAATCGGTATACTCGATAGCCTTATCCTCGTCCGCATTCCGGTTGTATTCCGCAATGTTGTCAGCGATAGCTTCCTTATCCTCAAATGTTGCAGCATACAAATTAACGGTTTTGGGCGAATCGGGATCAACCGCACCGAGTTTTTCAAGTGCTTCGTCAAGCGTTGTTCCGGAAACCTTTGACGGCATGAATTTATCATAGTATTCCGCAAGCTTGTCAACACTCGTGTCGTTTGCAATTGTTTTATCAAAAATATCCGCAACTGCGGCATATCCGGCCGTGCCGAAAAGATCGTTCGGTGCGGAATGTTCGAAAATAATCTGCATGATTTCGGCTTCGGCTTTGTCGGCATATTTCTTTTTTACTGCGGAAACAAGCTGTTCACGCATCAAAGTCCGAAGCTCTTCGTCCGTATAGTCGGAAAGATATTCCTCCGCAGTGGCAACATCAAACCCGTATGTTGCCGCCGCAAGCTGAACCATTGATTCACGCGTCGGATACATTGCCATATATTCCTCAACAACTGCATCAAGCTCCGCCTGCTCGGGTTCGGCAATGATTTTTTTGTAGATTTCCGTTTTCTGCATGTCCGTAAGGGAGGCGAAGTAAGCGGTAACTTCTTCCGCCTTTTTGTCCGCCGACAGTTCGTTTTCGGAGTCCAAAGTGAAAGGAAGTCCGGTTAACACATCAAGATTCACGTTTTCCGGGGATTTCTGTTCGCGGACAATTTCACTTTCGTTCGTTTTCTGAATTATATAGTCGGAAAGGGCGGAAGTGTAGCCGAAAACTCCGTTTACTGAAGCAGCCTTGTTGTCGTTCGGGCGAATAATACCTGCAAGCCGCAGATCGAGTCCGTTTTTGATAACAAGATCCATTGCGGCGGCGTCATCGCCGATATATTTCCATGAACCGCCGTTTTCGTCGGTCGAATATGATTTTGAGTAATAATCTGAATTCAATATCAGCTTGAATTTGGTGCCGATAAGCTCTTCAAACTTTGCGGAGCGTGTATCCGTCACGATTTCCTCGCCCTTAAGAACGGAGTTAAAAATCCTTGTGATTTCGGCGGTGTCCATAAGCCCGAGAGCATAGAAAGCAACGTCGGATATTTCGTTGTTTTTATCAATAACAAGCACAATATCGTTGGCACTCTTCGGCCATTCGCCCGCAACAAGCTCATATTGATTCAAAACAAGCTCGGAAACGAGTGCGCCGTCCGCTCCGGAAAGGATTTCGTCCCAAAGATTCATGTTTCCCATGCGGGAGGTCATCATGTTAATCATACTGACGCCCTTGTCGCCTTCGGATGTTTCATCATCGGCAAACAATGCGGAGGTCATATCCGTACTGTGATATTTCCCGTCCGTGCCGATGACATACGCGTTGACGGTAAGCCCGTAGCCGTACCGCACGGAGCTTACATATTCTCGAAGATCGGTCTTTGCGGTTGAAGCATCAAGCTCCGAATCAATATACTTTTTAAACGATGCAAGGTCATTTACTTCGTCTCCGTCCGAAACGGTTGCGTTCAGCATTTTGTAGAGCCGAGGATCGGAGTAAACTGAATCCGCATCACGGTTTTTCAGTGTTTCATCGTCCGTCTTTTCGTTTGCTGCCGTCAGCATACTCATGAAATCGTTCGGTTCGCGTTCGACTGTGATAGGGTAGGAGGTCAAAGTATCTTTCTGGATTGCATTGACATAGTTCTGAATGCCGGTTGAAAGCGCAAGAATCAATGCAATGCCGATAATGCCTATCGAACCCGCAAAAGATGTCAAAAAAGTCCTGCCCTTTTTCGTTGAAAGGTTGTTTAAACTCAGCGAGAGCGCGGTAAAAAAGGACATGGAAGTCCGTTTTTTCTTTTGTTTTTTATCAAAAGTGCTGCCCGCCCCGCGTTCTTTTTCTTTCGTCAAAGTTCGTTCGTCATTGCTCACGGGGTTTGTATCGCTCGAAATCTGCCCGTCATGAAGCTTCACAATTCGCGTTGCATACTGCTCCGCAAGTTCGGCATTGTGTGTAACCATTATAACAAGGCGGTCTTTTGCGACTTTTTTCAGCAGCTCCATAACTTGGGTTCCGGTTTCGCTGTCAAGTGCACCGGTGGGTTCATCCGCAAGTAAAATATCGGGATTATTAACAAGCGCACGTGCAATGGCA
>ERZ791736.657-NODE-657-length-9565-cov-3.820610_pt1 | contig 9565 bp, 9 predicted proteins | sample MGYA00509940_ERZ791736 | MGnify/ENA primary metagenome ERZ791736 (study PRJEB30046, sample SAMN00792014) | human gut metagenome | study: EMG produced TPA metagenomics assembly of the A metagenome-wide association study of gut microbiota in type 2... | reverse complement strand
AGGAATCATCCACCTGAACTGTGATTGGGCGGGCAGCACACATTGTACATTTGCTTTTCCCGTTTTCCTCTGTTACAATAAGTCTGTAGGGAGAGATGAATGATGCTGATGAATGCAAACGAATATCTGGAAACAGTCGAGCAAGTCAAGCAGGAGATCCGCACGGCGCAGTATCGCGCGGCGGTTCAGGTAAACTGCGAGCTGCTTCGGCTGTATCACGCCATCGGTACGGTCATCAACGCGCATAAGGTCTGGGGCAGCAGGTTTGTTGAAAACCTTGCCGCGGATATCAAGTTGTCCTTTCCAGAGATGAAGGGATATTCCGTCCGGAATCTCAAATATATGGCGAAGTTCGCGGAGGCGTATTCAGCCGATGAATTTGTGCAACAACCTGTTGCACAAATTCCGTGGGGCCATAACGTTGTTCTGTTGGATAAGGTCGCGGACAAAGTCGAACGGCTGTGGTATGCAGAACAGAGTCGAAAAAACGGCTGGTCGCGCAACGTTCTGGTGCATCAGATCGAGAGTGACCTATATCAGCGGCAGGCGTTGGCCGAAAAGGTATCTAATTTTGAATTGCGGCTGCCGTCCCCACAGAGTGAACTTGCCATCCAGACGATGAAAGATCCGTATATTTTCGATTTTATCCCGTTCAAGACGGATATGCTGGAACGGGAAATCGAAGAGGCGCTCGTGAAAGATGTGACGAAGCTTCTGTTGGAGCTTGGGACCGGGTTTGCGTTTCTCGGCAATCAGTATCATCTGAATGTCGGCGGCGACGGTTTTATATCGACCTGCTGTTTTATAACTTGAACCTCCGCTGCTACGTGGTAATTGAACTCAAAACCGGCGAATTTAAGCCGGAGTACGCAGGGCAGTTGAATTTCTATCTTTCCGCAGTCGATGGACTCTTGAAACAGAAACAGGATAATCCGTCTGTCGGGTTGCTGCTGTGCAAGAGCAAAAATGATCTAGTCGCGGAATACTCGCTGAAGGATATGAGCAAGCCCATCGGCGTGAGCGCTTATCAGGTGACAAGCAAGCTGCCAGAGGAACTGGAAAAACAACTGCCGTCCGTGGAGGATATCCAGAAACGAATCAAGTAAAACAGCGAAAGTTCAATATGGTGGAGAACGTATTTTGCGGAAACGTGCTTGATTTTACTGCTGATTGAAGCTACTTCGACAAGTCTGGGGTTCATCTTTAGTGTAGTGATCACACAATAAAGAAAAGACACGCTTTGGCGTGTCTTTTCTTTATTGGTGCGAGTGTGGTCTGCTTCGCAGACCGTCGCCTGCGGGCGGGAATTGAACGCGTGGGTGTCTCAAAGTGGTTTTTGAGACACCCACGTTTTTTACGCAAATTCGATCTCATCGCAGATGATCCTTGTGTCGATCAGGGCGGCGGCGCAGATTATTCGGTATACGGGGCCTGCGGGGGCTTCGAACAGGATGTGTGCCTCGTAGCCGCGCCCGCTCTTGTGCCGGTAAAGCTCCCGGTACAGCCAGACCGTGCCGACGCGGGGCGGCTCCTGCTTCACATTTGCATTGCGGAAGGTCACGGTATGGTATTCAGAAAACGGGCTGTCGATGCGGAGCGTGAGGTCTGTTCCGGTGACGATCTCCCGCACCGTACCGTCATGGAAGAAAAGCCGCTGTAACAGTCCATCCGGCAGCGCCTCGCGCGTCTGCGCGGCGCAGTACGCCCGGTCGATCTCGTCCAGCCGCTTCTGCACCTCCGGCGTCATGGGGTCTGTCTGACAGGCAATGTACCATTCCTTTGTGAGATACCGCATAACTGCCCTCCTCTATTTGATCGACATAATCCATTCATCGCCGCGGAGCAGATATTGGAATTCCGTCAGCTCCGGCGTGTTCATCATGTGCAGCATTTCTTCGAGATCGTCCACGGTTTGCAGGGACGGGAGCTTGCTGTATTCGATCCACGCCATTTCTCCTTCCTCCGACGAGGTCAGCGTTCCCGACCATTCCACGGCCTTGAACAGCAGCACGACGTACCGTCCGGCTTCGATCGGGAACTGCTTGACGCCGACGAGCCTCGGGTGCCGGATCGTCAGGCCGGTTTCCTCCTGCATCTCCCGGCTGACAGCGTCTACGAACGACTCCCCCGGCTCCACATGGCCGCCCGGCAGCGCCCAGCCGTGCCAGTCCTCCTTTTTCCGGTTCTGGAGCAGCACCCTGCCGCCGTCCTCCAGCAGACATACTGCGGCCAGCTCTACATTCTCCGTTCTGCTCATATCCGAACTCCCCTCAGTTTTTCTTATTGTAGCAGAGAACCGCAGTCCGCGCAACCACGCTTCCCGGAAAACCTCTGCGCGCTTCCTGTGTTTTCTTGCATTTTCCAGTCGAAGCTGATACAATATTGCTATCCAGATTCTATCGGGCCAGGCGGCGTTCCGGGCCTGAAATATGTCAAAGGCAGGTGCGCTGTCATGCCGCTTATTATCGTTCGAAACGACATCACGACTATGCGCGTGGACGCCATTGTCAATGCAGCCAACAAGTCTTTGCTCGGCGGAGGCGGCGTGGACGGCTGCATCCACCGGGCGGCCGGGCCGGAGCTGCTGGCTGAATGCCGGCGACTCGGCGGGTGCAGGACCGGCGAGGCCAAGCTCACGCGGGGATACCGCCTGCCCTGCAAATATATCATTCACACCGTCGGCCCGGTGTGGCACGGCGGCGATCACGGCGAACAGGAGCAGCTCGTTTCCTGCTACCGGACGAGCCTTGCGCTGGCAAGGAAGCACCATTGCCAGACGGTGGCGTTCCCGCTGATCTCCTCCGGCGTTTACGGGTACCCGAAGGAGCAGGCGCTGCGCACGGCGATGGACGCCATCGGCGCGTTTTTGCTGGAGCACGACATGACGGTCTATCTCGTCATTTTCGACCGCAGCGCCTACCAGATCAGCAGCCGGCTGTTCGCGGACATTGCTGCGTACATCGACGACCACTATGTAGACGCGCATACGGATTTTATCCGCTCGCGTCCGTACTCGGATTCGATCACCGACGAAGACGTAAGGCCCACCTGCAGAGCTCCAAGCGCGGCGTTCCCGTCCGTCCCCCGGCCTCTCCGCAGTCTGGACGACAGGCTGAAACATCTGGACGCCGGATTCTCCGAAACGCTGCTGACGCGCATCGACCGCAGCGGCAAAAAGGATTCCGAGATCTACAAGCGGGCCAACGTCGACCGCAAGCTGTTCTCCAAGATCCGCAGCAACCCGGACTACCGGCCATCCAAGCCCACGGCCCTCGCCTTTGCCATCGCGCTGGAGCTGGATCTGAACGAGACACGCGATCTCATAGCCCGCGCGGGCTATGCCCTCAGCCGCAGCAGCAAGTTCGACGTGATCATCGAGTATTTCATCAGCCAGCGGAACTACAACATTTACGAGATCAACGAGGCGCTGTTCGCCTTTGACCAGAGCTTATTGGGGGCGTGATTCGCAGACACCTCCGAATTCGCGCCTGTAGGGGCCGATGCCCACATCGGCCCGTTAGGAAGTTGCGAATTCGTCGAAGATTACCGTTAAAATGGTGCAATCTGCCGGGCCGATGCGATGCCCGCAGGCTAGTTTCGAGGCGCAACCGCGCATAGCGCGGCTCTTAGCGCCGAAGATGGGCATCGGCCCCTACATTCAAAAACAGGTTCTTGCGGGTTTATGATAGATTTCCGGAAAATGCTGCATTCTGTGCGGGCGGACAGAGTCGTCCGCCCCTACGCAGGACTTGGAAATCATGCAGAAAAAATCGAAGCTTAAAATATGTCGCTTTTCAAGCGACCAAATCCTCCTTCGTGTTCGGTATAATCAGGACACAAACAAACACAGGAGGGTATTCATAATGACAGAACTGGTTTTTATTCTCGATCGCAGCGGCTCTATGGCGGGGCTGGAAGCGGACACCATTGGGGGGTTCAACTCCATGATCGCCAAGCAGAAGAAGGAAGCGGGCGAGGCGCTTGTCTCCACGGTCCTGTTTGACCGCGACAGCACCGTCATTCACGACCGACTGCCGCTGGAGAAGGTGCCGCCCATGACGGAGAAGGACTATTTCGCACGCGGCTGCACAGCGCTGCTCGACGCGGTAGGCGAAGCCATCCATCATATCGGCAATGTCCACAAGTACGCCCGGCGGGAGGATGTGCCGGAAAAGACGCTGTTCATCATCACCACTGACGGCTATGAAAACGCCAGCCGCCGCTACAGCTACGAGACGGTGCAGCGGATGATCGAGCGGCAGAAGACAAAATACGGCTGGGAGTTTCTGTTCCTCGGCGCAAACATCGACGCGGCGAAGGAAGCCGCCCGCTTCGGCATCAGCGCCGAACGTGCGGTGGATTACAAATGCGACGAGGTGGGCACGGCGCTCAACTATGATGTGATCAGCGAAGCGATCTGTACCGTCCGCGCGTCCAGACCGCTCAGCCCCGGATGGAAGGCGCGAATCGACGCGGATGTAAAAAAACGTGGGAGGTAATCAAATATGTACGGCGCAATTCTGGGCGATATCATCGGCAGCCCCTATGAATTCGACTTCAACAATTACAAGTCGAAGGACTTTCCGCTCTTTTGCCAGCGTTCTGAATTTACCGACGATACGGTCATGACGCTGGCTGTGGCAAAGGCGCTGCTGGACACGTGCGGGCAGGACGACGCAGCCATCAAAGCAGCGCTTGTGCACCAGATGCAGCAGCTGGGCCGCGCCTATCCGGACAAGGGCTATGGCGCGCACTTCAACGGCTGGCTGTATGAGGCTGCTCCGCGGCCCTACAACAGCTATGGAAACGGCAGCGCCATGCGGGTTTCCGCTGCGGCGGAGCTGGCGGAGGACATGGAGCAGGCGCTGCATCTGGCGCGGCTCACTGCCGAGGTGACGCACAACCACCCGGAAGGGATCAAGGGCGCACAGGCGACCGCCGCGGCAATGTTCCTCGCCCGCACCGGCAGCAGCAAGGCGGATATCCGGACGTATGTGGAACGCGAGTTCAGCTACGACCTCAGCCGCAGCTGCGATGAAATTCGCCCTGACTACCATCATGTGGAGAGCTGTCAGGAGACAGTCCCGCAGGCGATCACCGCGTTTCTGGAAAGCTCAGATTTTGAAGACGCGCTGCGCACTGCGGTGTCCCTCGGCGGAGACAGCGACACGCTGGCCGCCATCACCGGCAGCATTGCCGAGGCGTTCTATGGTGTACCGGAGGATCTGAAAGCAGAGTGCCGCAGACGGCTGACGCCGGAATTGGAAGCGCTTTTGCTGGCATGGGAAGCACGGGCAGCCTGACCATGCCCTATCCAGCCGCTTGTGAACGCTTTATGAATTTTGCAAAAACCCCTTGCAAACGAGGAAAAGTGTGCTAGAATACAGTTAGCACTCAGATAGCATGAGTGCTAATCTGCAAAGGACGTGACATTTACTATGGCAAAGAAACAGTTCAAAGCGGAATCCAAGCGTCTGCTGGATCTCATGATAAACTCCATTTACACGCATCAGGAAATTTTCCTGCGTGAAATCATTTCCAACGCCTCCGACGCCATCGACAAGCTGGCGTATCAGGCACTGACCGACGAGAAAGTCGGCCTCAGCCGCAGCGATTTTGCGATCGAACTCAAGCCCGACGAGACCGCCCGCACGCTGACCGTCAGCGACAACGGCATCGGCATGGACAAGGACGAGATGGAAAACAACCTCGGCACGATCTGCCGCTCCGGCAGTCTGCAGTTCAAGCAGGCGCTCGACAAGGAGAAGGCCGCCGACACCGACATCATCGGCCAGTTCGGCGTGGGCTTCTATTCGGCATTCATGGTCGCGGACAAGGTGACCGTCATTTCGAAGAAATACGGCTCTGACGAGGCGTGGAAATGGGAGTCCGAGGGTGCGGACGGCTATACCATGACCCCGTGCGAGCGCGCTGCCGCCGGTACGGACGTGATCATGCAGCTGAAGGCCGACACGGATGACGAGAAGTATTCCCGTTTCCTGAAGACATGGGAGCTGCAGTCGCTCGTGCGCAAATATTCCGATTATATCCGCTACCCCATCCGCATGGCGGTCGAAAAAAGCCGCATGAAGGAGGGCACGGAAAACAGCGACAAGCCCGAATACGAGACGTATACCGAGGTCGAGACGCTCAACTCCATGGTTCCGATCTGGAACCGGAATAAAAAGGACGTCACCGACGAGGAATACAACAATTTCTATAAGGAAAAATTCTTCGACTTCGAAGACCCGCTGGCCGTCATTCACGCGAACGTCGAGGGCGCGGTCACGTATAAGGCGCTGCTGTATATCCCGGCCAAGGCACCGTATGATTTCTATACCAAGGACTTCAAGAAGGGCCTGCAGCTGTATTCCTCCGGCGTGATGATCATGGAAAACTGCGCTGATCTGCTGCCGGACTGCTTCCGCTTTGTGCGCGGCGTGGTCGATTCGCAGGATCTGAGTCTGAATATCTCCCGTGAGATGCTCCAGCATGACCGTCAGCTGAAATTTATCGCGGGCAATCTCGAAAAGAAGATCAAGACCGAGCTTCAAAAGCTCATGGACAACGACCGCGAGAAATACGAGAAGTTCTTCGCGGCCTTCGGCCCGCAGATCAAATACGGCGTTCTGGCCGATTACGGCGCGAAGAAGGAAACGCTGCAGGATCTGCTGCTCTACTGGTCGAGCAAGGAGGGCAAGCTGATCTCGCTCAAGGAATATGTCGCCGCCATGCCGGAGGATCAGAAGTATATCTACTATGCCAACGGCGAGAGCCGCGAGGCGCTGCACCAGCTGCCGCAGATGGAAAAGCTGCAGCAGAAGGGCTGCGACGTGCTGTTCATGACCGACGAGGTCGACGGTTTCGTGCCGCAGACGCTGGCAAAGTATCAGGACAAGGAGCTCAAGGCCATCACGGCGGGCGATCTGGGCCTCGAAACGGAAGAGGAAAAGAAGGCCGCCGAGGAAAAGAGCGAAAAAGCGAAGCAGACGCTCGAATTCGTCAAAAAGACGCTGGGCGACAAGATCAAGGACGTGCGCCTGAGCGACAATCTGGGCAGCCACCCCGTCAGCGTCGTCCCGGACGGCGGCATGACGTTTGAAATGGAGAAGTATTTCAAGCGCATGAACCCCGAAGCCGGTATGAAGGCCGACCGCATTCTTGAGCTGAACGCCGATCACCCGATCTTCGCGAAGCTGCAGATCGCAGTCGCGCAGGACGAGAAGAAGGCGGAGGATCTGGTAAATATCCTCTACACGCAGGCACTGCTCATGGCCGGTCTGCCGGTCGAAAACGCAGGCGAATACACCGATCTGGTTTGCAGCCTGATCGGATGAAAAGCATACCGCTCCCCTTGCCGCGCAGCAGCCTGGCAAGGGGAACTTTTTGCACTTCAGAATCGGGCCGTCTTCGGAAGCTGTGATTGTGTTTTGAATGTGCGTCTGCTATAATGAGGGAAACAGGAACTCTCAAACGCTTTGCGAAGCGACGCAGCTGCCGCCGGTACGTGCCGGAGAAAGGACCCGATACTATGGAAAACATTCTGATCAGCGCCTGTCTGCTCGGCGTCTGCTGCCGGTATGACGGCGAATCGAAGCCCATCATGCAGACCGTTGCGCTCATGGAGCGCTACCACCTCGTCCCTGTCTGTCCTGAGCAGCTGGGCGGACTGCCCACGCCGCGCGAGCCGTCGGAGCGGCAGGGCTGCGCCGTTGTGATGAAGAGCGGCACGGATGTCACGGCGCAGTACCGCCGGGGCGCGGAGCAGACGCTGCATCTGGCCCGGCTGTACGGCTGCAAGGCAGCCGTTCTGAAGGAGCGCAGCCCGAGCTGCGGCAGCGGGCGCATTTACGACGGCACGTTCTCCGGCCGCCTGACATCCGGAGACGGCGTAACGGCGGCGCTTTTGAAGGAAAACGGCATCGCCGTCTACGGCGAGAGCGAGATCGAAGCGCTCCTGTCCCAGCCGGAGCCGGACGAGCCCCAGCAGAGCCTGTTCTGACACATTGCTTTTACAGTGAACAGCCGGCGGAACGATGCGTTCCGCCGGCTGAATTTTTTATGTATGCATTAATTTCGGATGGACATCTCCATCAGAGAGAGCGCCTCGCGCAGGCTGGAATAGAAGCCTGCCGCCGTGCGCGGCACAGGCTTGGCGCCCTGGTACCAGTCGCACTGCTCCAGCGCCGTGTCGCCGAGCGTCCGGGCAAGGCTCCTGCCGAGGCCCATCGCCTCGGCATACGGAAGGATGCGGTAAAAATACTGGCTGTCCTGCGCCAGCCGGGACTGCAGCTGGCTCTGCGTGACGCGCCGGAGGAACTTGCGGTAGCCAAGCGCCTGCGCGACGATCTCGTCGCCAAAGGCGGTGCGCCTGCCGCCGTGGAGCGTCAGCACGCCGATCAGCACCTCGCAGGCGATCACCAGCAGCATCACAAGAACGCCCTCGCCGAGCTGCGCCATTGCCAGAAGCGCCGCCGCACACGCCGCAGCCAGTCCTGCCAGCGGCCATTTTCCCTGATAATACGCCGCAGGCGCATATTGGATCACCGCAAACAGTACGCCGCCGAGCACGAAGATCACGGCCAGCAGCAGCCAGCGCACGAAGCCTGACGGCAGGATCGGGCTTGCCGCCTCGGCGGCAGTCAGCGCTCCGGCCAGAATGCCGAGCGCACGCATAATGAGCGGATTGCCGCTGGTTTTGCGGTACATCCGCCTGACCCAGTAGCGCCGCAGGACCTCGTCGGCCTTTTCCGCCGTGCGCTTGTACAGAAGACTTACGCCCTCGCACACGTCGCCCTGCGAAAACAGCATCTGGAACAACCTGACCTCTGCAGGGCGGCGCTCGTTGCCCATATCGACGCGGCGGCGCAGCACCACCCGCTCGTTTTTGCCGCAGGAGATGGTCAGATATCCCAGACTTGCCCAGTGGCAGACCAGCATATTGAACTGGATCGGTCCGCCCGCCAGCAGGAACGGCATATCGCACGGCAGCGCCGCATCCGGCGGCAGCATCCGTGAGGATACGCGCACCCGTGCACTGCGCAGAGACGAGAACCAGTAAAGGAACGCCAGCGCGAGCAGCAGCAGAATGATTGCCGTGCCGGCCCAGCCGAACGAAAGCGTGGTATGCGCGCCGGAAAAATAGGACTTATCCAGCGTGAGGGTCATTTCGAGCGATTCATGGTCCTTCAGCCCCGTTTCGATCACGCCCGTGATGCGCGACTCGGAGACATCCAGATCGATATAGTCGGAGATCACGTCGCCGTGGTAGCCGCTGGTAAAGGCCGGATAGCTTTCAAACGGCTTGGGCAGCGTGACAGTAAAGACATATTTGGAGATGGGATAGTCCCATTTCGCGCTCATGAGCGGAAGGCTGAGCGTCTGCACGCCGTCGGCCTCGCTTGCAAGGCCCGAGATCGTATACATGACGGTAAACGAGCGCGTCCCGGTAAAGCCGTTTGCATCGGTCAGCACGAGCACGGGGCAGTCGCCGTCGGTCTGCTTCTGCGTCTGATAGCCCGCGACGGAGGCCTTCTTCGCGCCTATAGCCAACTCGCGCCGAATG
>ERZ791736.653-NODE-653-length-9651-cov-4.837328_pt1 | contig 9651 bp, 15 predicted proteins | sample MGYA00509940_ERZ791736 | MGnify/ENA primary metagenome ERZ791736 (study PRJEB30046, sample SAMN00792014) | human gut metagenome | study: EMG produced TPA metagenomics assembly of the A metagenome-wide association study of gut microbiota in type 2... | reverse complement strand
ACTTATAAGAGCTGCATATTCATTATTAGGTCTTGCTACATTCTTTACTGCTGGACCTAAAGAAGTAAAGGCTTGGACTTTTAAAAAAGGTATGAAAGCACCGGCATGTGCAGGTGTAATTCATAGTGATTTTGAAAGAGGATTTATAAAAGCAGAAGTTATATCATTTGAAGATTATAAAACATATGGTGGAGAAAAAGGTGCAAAAGAGAATGGTAAACTAAGACTTGAAGGAAAAGAATATGTAATGCAAGATGGAGATATTTGCGTATTTAGATTTAATGTATAGTAAAAGGAGAGTATCAAAACTCTCCTTTCTTTTTAACGTAATACCAAACACCACCAGCAACAATTAATAATCCGAATATTGATACATACACATATGGGTTACTTCTTTTTATTTCATCAACTTTTGTATCAGAATATGTTGGTATATCCATTCCATCATAATTATCATTAGGATATTTTTTTTCTTCATCCACTTGCATAAATGCAAGAACTATGCTAATGATAACTGGAATTAATAATAATAAAATTGTATATTTAATTACTTTTTGTTTCATTTATATCAATCCTAACTAACTAAAAGTATATCATTATACTTTATTTTATGCAATATATTAAGGGAAAAAGCATTTACTTTTTAAAATTTCTTTGTTATAATACTTTTGCGAGTAATTATTTACTCTCTGCCTATATTTTATAGGCCATTAGTCCAAAGGGAGGTGTAAGAAATGAAATATGAAATTTTATTCATTGTTAGACCAGATTTAGAAGAAAGCGCAATTAAAGGTGTTTTCAAAAAATTCGAAACAGCATTAGCTGATAATGGAGCAAAAGTATTAAGCTCTAAAGAATTAGGTCAAAAAGAATTAGCTTATGAAATAAACAAACATAAAACTGGATATTATTTCTTAATTAATGTTGAGTCAGATGCTGAAGCAATTAAAGAATTTGACAGATTAGCAACAATTAGTGAAGAATTAATTCGTCATATTATTGTAAAATTAGATAAATAATCAGGAAGTAGGTGCTTTATGAATAAAGTAGTATTAATAGGAAGATTAACAAGGGATCCAGAACTTAGATATACAAGTTCAAATATTCCAAGTGCAAGATTTTCGTTAGCTGTAGATAGACCATTTACAAGTCAAAGTGGTGAAAGAGAAACAGATTTTATTAACATAGTTGTTTGGAGAAAACAAGCAGAAAATGTTAAAAAATATATTACAAAAGGAAGCTTAGTTGCAGTTGAAGGAAGAATACAAACTGGTAGTTATGAAAAAGATGGTCAAAGAGTATATACAACAGATGTAGTTGCTGATAATGTTCAATTCTTAGAAACAAAAGCACAATCACAAAATAGACCTGTTGAAGACTCTGTAACACCAGCAGATTTTGCAAACAATAGTGTAAAACCTACTGACATGAATGAAGAAGTATTTGCTGATTTTGGTGATTCAATCGAAATTAGTGATGACGATATAGCATTTTAATAAAAGAAAAGGAGGTATAAGCCTTGGCTGAATTTAGAAGAAAAAGAAGAAAAGTATGTCAATTATGCGCTGGTAAAGAATTAGATTACAAAAACGCAGAAGACTTACGTAAATATATTAATGAAAAAGGTAAAATTTTACCAAGAAGAGTTACTGGAACATGTGCTAAACACCAAAGAATAGTAGCAACTCAAATTAAAAGAGCAAGAATGATGGCAATTTTACCATTTACTAAATAGTTTTGATTATTCAAGACTATTTTTTTATTACTATTTGTACTGACATAATGTTCAAAATGTTGTATAATATAATTACTTATGTGTTGTTTAGAAAGAAGGTTATATTTATGAAAGTTATATTTTTAAAAGATGTAAAGGGACAAGGAAAAAAAGATGAAGTTAAAGAAGTTAAAGATGGTTATGCAGAGAACTTCTTAATAAAGAATGGATATGCAATTAAATATAGCTCAAGAAGTAGTGAAATACTTGATAGACAATTAACAGATAGAAAAAATAAAGAAGATGAACTTATAAAAGAATGCGAAAAAATTAAAAAATCTTTAGAAAAGATGGAATTAGAATTTAAAGTAAAAACAGGTAAACAAGATAAAGTATTTGGATCTATTTCATCAAAACAAATTTCAGATGAATTATCTAAAAAAGGTTATAATATTGATAAGAAAAAAATAGTTATTAATGAAAATATTAATACACTTGGTACATATGTTGTAACAATTAACTTACATGCAAAAGTAGTAGCAACTTTAAAAATCAAATTAATTAAGGAGTAAGAAAATGGATAAAAGAAATATGCCATATAGTTTAGAAGCAGAACAATCTGTTTTGGGTGCAGCTTTTATTTCAAAATATGCACTTCAAAAGATATGTGATGAATTAGAATCAGACGATTTTTATCTTGATTCACATAGTAAGATTTTTGATGCTTTATCAGAACTAAATGCAGAAGGTAAGCCAATAGATATTACAATTGTAACAAATAAACTTGAAACAAATAAAACATTATCTAGTGTTGGTAATATTGAATACTTAGTTGAAATAATTAATTCAGTACCAAGTGCATCTAATGTTGATTATTATATTAATATTGTTCATGAAAAAGCAATTTTAAGAAGATTAATTAATGTTTCAAATGATATTGCAAATGAATCAATGATTGAAAATGGAAATGTTAATGATATATTAGATGGCGCTGAAATGAAGATTTTAAATGTTGTTAAAACAAGAAAATCATCAGAGTTTCATAAGATTCAAGATGTAGTATTTAAAGCACAAGAAAACTTAGAAAAATTAAGTAACCAAAGAGGAGAAATAACAGGACTTCCAACTGGCTTTTATGAAATAGATAAATTAACAAGTGGACTACATGAAAATGAACTTATTATAATTGCGGCTCGTCCTGCTATGGGTAAAACTGCATTTGCTTTAAATGTTGCGACAAATATTGCTAAAACAACAGATAAAGCAGTCGCATTATTTAACCTTGAAATGAATGCTGAACAATTAGTAAACCGTATGTTTGCATCAGTTGCGCAAATAGAAGGCTCTAAACTTAGAACAGGAAGACTTGATAATAATGACTGGAGAAAATTAAGTGAAGGAATTAGTCAACTTGCTGATACTCATATATATATAGATGATACTCCTGGTATAACTATTGGTGAAATAAGAAGTAAATGTAGAAGACTTGCAGCATCAAAAGAAGGTCTTGGAATAGTTATCATAGACTACTTACAACTTATTTCAGGTAGTAGTAAATATGCAGGAAATAGACAACAAGAAGTATCAGAAATATCAAGAAGTTTAAAAACAATGGCACTAGAACTTGGTGTACCAGTAATTGCGCTTGCACAGTTATCCCGTGCTGTTGAAGGAAGAGATGATAAACGTCCAATAATGAGTGACTTAAGAGAATCAGGTTCTATAGAACAAGATGCTGATATAGTTGCATTCCTTTATAGAGATGATTATTATAATAAAGAAGCAAGAATGGATGGTAATATAAGTATTAGTGAATTTATTGTGGCTAAACACCGTAATGGTCCAACTGCTACAATAGAATTATTATTTAAGAAAAATACTAGTACTTTCTCAAATTATAGTAAAGAAGAAGAGTAGGAGGAAAGTGTGATGAGTAAATTTAAAAAAAGTTTACCCGTTGTTTTATCAATATTAATCGCACTAATTATTATTTTAATAACTGGTTTATCAAGTCCCAAAAAAGATAATATTGAAGAAGTATACAATGTTTATCTTGATGGAAAACTAGTTGGTGCAGTAAAATCTAAAGATTCTCTTGAAAAGTATATTGATGAAGAACAAAAAGAATTGAAAAAGGAATTTAATGTAAATAAAGTATATATTCCAAATGGGATTGATATAGAAAAGTGTGTTACACATAAAGCAAAGATTTTATCAGAAAAACAAATATATGATAAGATAAAAGAAGAAAAGAACTTTACAATTAAAGGTTATGTTGTAAGCATTAAGTCAGATGATGATAAAGAAATAAAAGTAAATGTACTTAAGAAAAATTTATTTGATAAAGCAGTTAATAAAGTTCTAAAAGCATTTGTTGATAGTAAAGATGTGGAAAACTATAAAAATAATACACAAAAGAAAATAGAAACAACAGGTAGTCTTATAGAAAATATTTATATTAGTGAAAAGATAACAATAACAGAAACATATTTATCCACAGATGAAGTAATATTTACTGATGTGGATACATTAACTAAATATTTATTATTTGGTTCACTTGATAAGGATGAAGAATATACTATTAAGCCAGGTGATACAATTGAAACAGTTGCATTTAATAATAAACTTGGTGTAGAAGAATTTTTAATAGTTAATCCAGAATTTACAAGTAGTAATAATCTTTTAAGTGTAGGACAAAAGGTTAGTATTGCACTTATTGATCCAATATTTAGTATTGTTGTTGAAAAACATATTGTTGAAGATATGGATAAACCATTTAATACTGTGGAAAAAGAAGATTCAAGTATGTATACAGGACAAACTAAAGTTCAAACAGAAGGTGTTAATGGTACTCAGAGAGTTACAGAAAAAGTTAAGTATGTTAATGGTGAAGCACAACCTGCGGTTATAACAAATGTAACAACAATATCAGAACCTGTTGATAAAGTAGTATTAAAAGGTACAAAAAGTTATGGTTATGGTTCTAATTATACCGGCGGAGGAACTCCTGCGGTTACATCTGGTGTATGGGGATGGCCAACAATATCACCTTACATAATAACAAGTTATTATGGATATAGATGGGGACGTTTACATGCAGGTATAGATATATCTGGTTGTGGATTTGGTTCTCCAATATATTCAATAGGAGAAGGAACAGTTTCTGCAGTTACTAATACTTGTGCTGATAGAGGTTATTATGGTAGTAGATGTGGTGGTGGATATGGTAATGCTGTTAGAGTAAAATACTCTGGTGGTATGGAAGTTATATATTCACATATTATGGGAAGTAATATAAGAGTTTCAGTAGGTCAGCATGTTTCAAAAGGTCAAATAGTAGGATACATGGGTAATAGTGGTAGTTCAACAGGTACTCACTTACATTTTCAAGTCAATATGCCTAGTGGATCAGTAAACCCATTAACACTTTATAGATAATGAAAGTATGTGTATTATCATCTGGAAGCAAGGGTAATAGTACCCTTGTTATTACAGATAAAGTAAAAATATTAATTGACCTTGGAACAACTACTTCATATGTAGAAGCAGCATTAAATAATTTAAATGTAGATGTTAAAGAAATATCACATATTCTAATAACACACAGCCACGTAGATCATATAAAAGGATTAAAAGTATTTATAAAAAGATATAATCCAGTTATTTTAGTTACAGAAGATATGAAAAATGTTTTAGAAAAAGAACTTGGAAATTTTAGATATGAATATTATGAAGATAAAAAAGCTATAATTGGTGATTTAACTGTAAATGTAATTAAAACATCACATGATGCGGAAGAATCAATAGGGTTTGTACTTACAAATAATAATTCATCAATGGTTTATATAACAGACACGGGATATATTAATCAAAAATATTTTAAAATCTTATCAAACAATAACTTATATGTACTTGAAAGTAATCATGATATAAAAATGCTTATGGATGGACCTTATCCATATTATTTACAACAAAGAGTAAGAGGAGATAAAGGACATTTATCAAATAAACAAGCAAGTGATTACTTATGTAAATTTATTGGTGATAATACTAGAAAAATCGTATTTGCGCATATTAGTGAACACAATAATTCATATGAAAAAGTAATTGAAACATTTAATGAAGAATTATCTAAAAATGATATGAAATTTGATGATGTATTAATTGCTAAACAAAATGAAGCAACGGAAGTTATAGAAGTATGATAAAAATAATAACTGTTGGAAAAATAAAAGAAAAATATTTAACAGATGCGATAAATGAATATTTAAAAAGACTAAGTAAATATACTAAAATAAATTTAATAGAAGTTCCTGACGAAAATTTTGATATAACTAAAACACTTGAAACAGAAAAGAAAAGTATATTAAAGTATGTAAGTGAAAAAGATTATATTATTACAATGGAGATAGATGGAAAGGAACTTTCAAGTATAGAGTTTGCTAAAAAAATAGATGAAATTCAAATAAGTAATAGTAATATATGTTTTATAATAGGTGGATCATATGGTCTATCAGATGAAATAAAGAAGATGAGTAATTTTAAATTATCATTTTCAAAAATGACTTTTCCTCATCAATTATTTAGATTAATTCTTTTAGAACAAATTTATAGAGCATATAAAATAAACAATAATGAATCATATCATAAATAAAAGAAGTTACATTTGTGTAGCTTCTTTTCTCTTTAATATAAGCATGTTGTTAGCTATAATGTTATCCACAGTACAACACTTTATAACATTATTAACTTCTTTATTAATATCATTTATTATATTTAAATGAATAGTATTTAAATTTCTATTATTTATAATATAATTAAGTATTGAAATTGTTTCTCTTAAGTATTTATCTATAAAAGCCTTGTTTGTATCATAAAGGCTAGACACATTATCAAGTCTATCACATAATTTAATAATTAATGCATTTTCACTCATATTTGCCATTTTCATAGATAAATATTTAGTTTTACCCATTTCTTTTTTTAATACATCATTATTTGTAAGTTCTTTTACTAGATTAGATATTATATTTCCAAAATTACATATAAGTTCTTCATAAGTAGTATTTGTATCTTCTAAAGTGTCATGCAAATATGCTGATGAAACTAAATCATCAATATTTTCTGCATTATTTGCATATTTTTTTACTAAATTCGCAACATTTATAGGATGAGTAATATATTCAACAGGAGTATTATTTTTTCTCATTTGACCTTTATGTTTTTCTCTAGCAAACTCTAAAGCCTTATTAGTAATTAATTCATTATTATTTATCATCTAAAATCACCTACAATATTATTATATACTATAAATTAAATACTTTATATATTTTTTTTGAATTTTTATATATTGCTTTACAACTCAAAATATAAATAATCCTTATTTTCCCTTGACAATATTAGAAAAATAGATATAATTAAATCTGCACGCAAAAAAAGGAGAAGAGGAAATTTTTATGAGAATGAAAGAGTACGATGCATATAAAAAAAGAGAAGCAAAAGTAATTTATGAAATAAATGAATATAAAGTAAATGAAAAAATATTAAATTATTTAGAATCAAATGGATTCAATATAAAAGATACTGATATATCATATTTATCAAAAATGGTAAAAAAAATTGTATTTAATTATAGAATGTTTGGTAAAGAATTTTCAGATAATATTTTGAAAAATAATCCACTATATATTTTTAATGTATTTGGAAATAATGCATCACTTGATATAAAAAATGATGTGAATTCTTTATTAAGAAGAAATAGTATTAATGATAATTTAGTTGATTATATTGATGAAGTTGCTGATAATGTAAATTCTATGATAGATGAAGAAATAGAATTAAAAAAACAAGACAATAAAAAATTAGCTTATGCTGTACAATAAATGAAGGATTAATCCTTCATTTTTTTTAATCTTATGATATAATTATAAAGGTGATAGTAATGCTTTTTAATAATGACTGGGATGATATCCTAAAAGATGAAATACATAAAGAATATTTTATGACAATTTTATATGAACTTAGAGAACTATATAAAATAAAGGATATTTTTCCACCACAAAAACAAATATTTAATGCTTTTCATCTTCCATATAAAGATGTAAAAGTAGTTATATTAGGACAAGATCCATATCATGGAGTAGGAGAAGCACATGGTTTTGCATTTTCAACATTATCAAGTAAACTTCCTCCATCGCTAAAGAACATATATAAAGAATTATATGATGATTTAGGTATAGAAAAAGACTATAATAATGGTGATTTAACTCCATGGGTAAAACAAGGCGTTATGCTTTTAAACACAGGTTTAACTGTGGAAAAAGATAAACCTAATTCACATAAAAATTTAGGATGGCATGAATTTACAGATGTTGTAATACAAAAATTAAATGAAAAAAATGAACCAGTTGTGTTTATATTATGGGGTAATAATGCAAGAGAAAAAAAGAAATTTATTACAAATCCAAAACATTTAATAATAGAATCTGCTCATCCATCTCCATTTTCTGCATATAATGGATTTTTTGGTTCAAAACCATTTTCAAGAACTAATGAATTTTTAAAGAAAAATAATATGGAAGAAATAAAATGGTAAAATAAAATGCAAGAACGTATCTTGCATCTTTTTATAGTTTAAAATCTTTTATATCATCATCATTCATATCTTTGCCATCAAAGAATGTTTTTTCTTTATATTTAAGTATTTTTCCCATTATATTATAAGGAAACTTTCTAATTAGCCTATTATAAAATACAATAGTTTCATTATAGAATTTTTTAAAAGCTCTAAGTGATTCATCAATATCTTCAATATCATAAGTTAATTTAATAACATCTTCATCAGTTTCAAGTTCAGTATATTGACTTTTAACAAAGTTAATTTTATTAAGTGCTTCAACTAATTTTCTATCAATTTCAAAACTACTTATCTTTTTATCTTTTAACTTAGAAATATCATCAACTAATACTTTCTTAGTTTTTATTTTTTCCTTTATAATATTGTTTAATTTAATAATAATATCAAACTTTTCTCTAATTGCTTCATCAATTTTTCCTTCAACTTCATTAATTCTTATAATGTAATCTTGAAATTTATTATATATAATGCTAAAAGCAATAAATAGTAAAAAAATAACTACAATTATAATTAAAATAATAACACTTGCTTTCATATATTCACCTTCTACTATAAAAAAATTATAGCAAAATAAAAAGAATATTACAATCCTTTTAAAGTAAAATCAGGACTATAATTAATATTCTCTTCAAACTCTACATAATTTAAATAAATCATTAATATAAGATACCATTTTCCAGTAGATGGATCACTTATTATTAAATGATCTCTTCCTGCTTGTTCAACAACACCTGTAAATATTTTATCTTTCCATTCAACTGAATCTGGGAATGATACATAAAATTTACCATATTTTCCTTTATTTAATCTTAAAATGTTTTCAACATAAGATTGTTCCATAGGAAATTCTGTTGTACCAACTGTTGGAGCATATTGCTGATTAGGATAACCAGAACTTGTTCCTATATTTGTATTTTGATAACCAGTATAATATCCGTTATTATTCATAAAATTCATCCTTTCTACAAAATTATATTATTTGAAAAAGTAAAATATTCGTATATAATTATATTAGGAGGACATATATGAAAGTAAAAGTTGGTGTATCAAATAGACATATTCATATGACTAAAGAAATATCAAAAGAAGAGAACTTTAAAAATGATGATGTTGTTAGTGTTAAACTAAGTGATAATACTATTATTGATAATGTACATATAAAAATAAGTATAGGTGATTATCCAGAACTTCATATTGATACAGTAGATTCAAAAGAATATAAATTATTTGCAGGAGATATAGTAGAAATTTTAAAATAAATAGATAGAAAAAAATATAAAATTATTGTATAATTATTAAT
>ERZ791736.650-NODE-650-length-9688-cov-4.623793_pt1 | contig 9688 bp, 8 predicted proteins | sample MGYA00509940_ERZ791736 | MGnify/ENA primary metagenome ERZ791736 (study PRJEB30046, sample SAMN00792014) | human gut metagenome | study: EMG produced TPA metagenomics assembly of the A metagenome-wide association study of gut microbiota in type 2... | reverse complement strand
GCGGCGAAACGGTAACGGCAAGCGACTGCGCGCGATCAACTCGTCGATTATGGAAATTGCCTGCGATCTGGCCGTCGGACAACTGCTGAATGCGCACGATGCACCTTTCGAAACATTTGTCGAAGCCGATGACCCTGACGATCCCGACAGCGGAACCCATTACAAGGAGGAGTTTCAAAAGGAATACGACAAATATTACGACGAGGAGTATGCCCGTGTATCAAAGCTGATGCGCTTCGACTATTGCCAAGAGGATGGAGTCGCGGCTTCGCCTGAAGATACGAACACTTAAACCATAACTTATTATGATCGATATTCCTTTGTCCCTGCGTGTTCCGCCGCAGGGCCGTTATAACCGAGGTATTTATACCTGTTATGAATGTGGTTTCGAACCGCCGCACTATAACGTAGTGCCCTGTATGCTGGGCCTTGCCGAGACCTCTGCCGGTACGATGGTCGTCTGGGAATGTCCCCGATGCGGTCAGAAATGGATGTTTCATTATCGGGCCCAAAATTCCCGTGAGGCTCACGATTACGCTGCCCAACTTCTCGCTTACCGCAATGGCGATCCCGATTGGCGTATGACGCTGAATCCCGACTGGATTGCGGTGCCGCGGCAGAAAAAAGAGTAACCCTAAAACCTGATCCAATGAAAATCTTTGAAAGAATCACAAAACGCTATGCGCTTCAGAATTACTATCTGCGGCGCAATTTCTACTGGCCGGATACGCTGCCGGAGATTCTCGATTATTGGCAGCAGCACAATGACCTGCCATTCCTCTACGGCGGCGATAACTGGCCGTATGATGCAATGTGCGAGCGGCAGCGCCGCAAGGGCGTCTATGCTTCGCAATACCTGACACCCGACCGCACGGCCTGCCAGATGGCGGCACTGGCCGTGCGATATTTCGACAATGACAGCCGTATCGTGGACGCCTGATGCGGCACGGGGCAACTTACGCGCGCCCTGCTCCTCGAGGGCGTGCATCCGTCGGCGCTCCTCGGCTTCGATGCCGATGCGGAGCTGGTTGATCTATACGAACGCCTCTATCCCGAAACTGCTGCGCTGCGGATGCAATTTCATGAGATCGACTTCCGCTGCGAGAACGTCATTGCCAATCCGCCGTTCGAGATTGTGGAGTGTGTCTACTTCCTGCAATGGCTCTCCCGCACGCAACGCTCGGGCGATCGTGCCGTGCTGCTTCTGCCGTACGGCTTTATCGACAAGCAGCGTCCCAAAGCCGTACAGGAGACGATGCGGCACTTTATCATCCACCACCGGACACCCATGCAGGAGCCGTTCGCACGCACTGCCTGCCGTGCGGAGATCGTCGTAGTGGAACGGGCGTAGTGCATTCCGACGCGGGGAGAACCCCGCGTCAATGTTAAAATTTTATGTCATGAAACGAACTGAAGTGGTAAACATTCGTTATGCAGCATGCGATGTTTACATCGGCCGTGCCGGCCGTGGTGAAGACGGTTATTTCAGGAATCCTTTTCGGCTGCTGCCAGGCATGAGCCGCGGTGCTACTTTGGACCGCTACCGCAGTTATTTTTACGGACGCCTGCGTACCGATCCTGAGTTTCGTCAGCGTATCCATGCTTTGAAAGGCAAACGCTTGGGATGCTTCTGTAAGCCTTATCCATGTCATAGGGATATTATCAAAGAATATCTCAATACCTTGGACGATGAATAAATCGGTTAGGAAGGTCGTATGCCCGGCGGCATTGCTATTCCGGGATTTTTTCCGTAATTTTACTGGGTATTCAGTATCGTCCGTTTTATGAACGAACACCCGGCAACTCTTCTGCGCTGTGTCGTGGAACGTATCACCTATCAGAATCCCGAGAACGGATACTCGGTGCTGAAGGTCAAGGTGAAGGGCTATAACGACCTTGTCACGCTCGTGGGTAACCTGCTGGAGGTTCCCGTGGGCAGCGTCCTTCTGTGCCGCGGCGAATGGAAGGTGGACAAACGCTACGGCAGCCAGTTCGTCGCCGCGACATGGGAGGAGACGATGCCCGCCACGGTGTACGGGATCGAAAAATACCTCGGCAGCGGATTGGTCAAGGGCATCGGCCCCCGGTTCGCCCGGGCTATCGTCCAGCGATTCGGAACGGAGACCATCGACATCATCGAGACGGAGATCGAACGGCTTTACGAAGTTCCGAACATCGGACGTAAGCGTGTAGCGAAGATCCGCGAGAGTTGGGAGAAGCAGAAAGACATCAAAAATGTCATGCTTTTTCTGCAGGGCTACGGCGTGAGCACGGCCTATGCGGCCAAAATCTACCGGGAATACGGCAAGGAGAGTATTGACAAGGTGCGGGAGAATCCCTACCGCCTTGCCGACGATATCTGGGGCATCGGCTTCAAGACCGCCGACGGCATCGCCGCAAAGATGGGCTATGAGAAAGAGGACCCGCGACGGTGCCGGAGCGGCATCCTCTATACGCTGGGACAACTTTCGGACGAAGGACATGTCTACGCCGGGGAGGAACAGCTGGTAAAGACTGCGGGGCAGCTTCTTGAAGCGGGCGAAACGGCTATCCGTGACACCCTTGCAGGGATGCTTCAGGCCGAAGACCTTATTCTCGACAAGGATGCCATTTACCTTCCTCCGTTCTACCATGCCGAGTGCGGTACGTCGCGTCGCCTGAGAGATTTGGCAGAGAGTACGGGCCGTTCGTTGTTCGACGGGCTTTTCGATCCGTCGTCCCTCACCGCGGAAACCGGCATCGAATACGACGAAGTTCAGCTTGCGGCTATCCGGCAGGCCGTCACGTCCAAAGTCATGGTGTTGACCGGCGGCCCCGGTACGGGTAAGACGACTACGACGCAGGGAATTATCGCGGCCTTGAAAAAAGCCGGCCTGCGCGTGCTGCTGGCGGCACCGACGGGACGTGCTGCCAAGCGTATGAGCGAGGCGACGGGCATGGAGGCCAAGACCATCCACCGGCTGTTGGAGTACAACCCGCAGGACGGCTACAAGCGCAACGACGAGAACCCGCTGGAAGGCGACGCGCTGATCGTGGACGAGTGTTCTATGATCGACATCCTTTTGATGAACAACCTGCTGAAAGCCGTTCCCGTGGGGATGCGGCTGGTGTTCGTCGGCGACATCGACCAGCTGCCGAGCGTCGGGGCGGGAAACGTCCTGCGCGACATCATCGACTCGCAGCGTATCCCCGTCGTGCGGCTCGTGCGCATCTTCCGGCAGGCGCAGAAGAGCCGTATCGTGATGAACGCCCACGCCATCAACCAAGGGCGTTTCCCGGACATAAGCAACGGCCGCGATACCGATTTCTTCTTCTTGAAGGAGGACGATCCCGAACGGGCTGCCGCAACCATCGTCCGGCTGGTAAAGGAACGTTTGTCCCGCGCCTACCGGGAGCGTCCCGACCGTATTCAGGTGCTTACGCCGATGCAGCGGGGCGTCGTGGGCGCCGCGAACCTGAACCTGCTGTTGCAGCAGGCATTGAATCCTTCGGGCCCGAGCCTCAATCGCGGCGGCTATACCTATCGTCAGGGCGATCGCGTGATGCAGCAGCGCAACAACTACGACAAGGATGTGTTCAACGGCGATCTGGGTTATATCCGGGAGGTGGATACGGAGGAGAGGACGTTGAAAGTCGATTTCGACGGCAAATGGGTCGAGTACGATGTCACGGAACTCGACGAACTGACGCTGGCCTACGCCACGACGATCCATAAGGCCCAAGGGTCGGAATATCCGATCGTCGTCATGCCGGTGCTGATGACCCACTTCGTGATGCTCCAGCGCAACCTGATCTATACGGGTATTACGCGCGCCAAAAAGATCTGCGTGCTGATCGGCGCAATGAAAGCCTTGGCCTATGCCGTCCGCAACGTGTCCGTGCTGAAACGCAATACGAGCCTTCGGGAGCGGTTGAATCCCTCCCTGACGACCGACGGGAAACTCCGGGGCTGAATCTTCGACAGGGCTGCCGTCATTTCCTCCGCCGGTAAGGCCGAAACCGCCGGGACAAAAAAGGGTGTCCTTCGAAAGAACACCCTGCGTCATGCGATGAAAACGAGCTATTTGGCAGCTGCCGCAAGCGACGTTTTCCGGAATTCCTTGAGTTTCTTCTCAAGCTCCAGCGACACCTTACGGGCGCGCAGTCCCGCAGCTTTGTTGTTTTTTCCCGCCTGAAGCTCTGCGTCGGTCTTGAATGCCGCATACAGCTCGTCGATAGTCTTTACCAGTTCATTCATGGTCGTATGGAATTTAGTAGTTTAACACGATCCAAAAATAGATATTTTTTCACAAAAACAGCTTTGTGATGCTATTTTTTTCGGCCGGTTCCCTCGGTGCACGGCATTCCATTCCCGAAAGAATTTTTCTGCGAGGCTCCTTCGGGTTCTGCATGCCGGGTTCATATGCGGTATATGTCCGTGCTGCCGGCTTACAACTCCAGATTCCACTGCCGTCTGTGCTCCAAGAACGCTTCCCGGGTTCTGTCGTCGAATTCCGAGAGATCCTTCTCCGTAAGGATTCCGTTATAGAAAAGGCTGAATACCGTCAAAGCATAGCGGGAGCCGTTCAGACCGTCATACTGACGACTTATATCTTTGTCGAATGTCTGTATGCTCTTATATATTTCCAAATATTTCTCATGGCAGGACTGCGCTTTTTCATCCTGCAGGAGTCGTTTGAGTTTCGCCAGAAAGGTACAGCATTCACGCTCCAAGGCCCGGCTTATGAGTGTTCGGGCAATTTTCTTTTGGCTTTTATCCAATTCTACCATACAGCTTACGGAGATTATGTTTTTCAGGACTCCAAAATAATTATTTTCGGTCTATTAAAATATACAAACCGAATATCGGCCCGCGGGAAAAATTGCTAAAACGGGCGGCGATATAAGAAACGCAAATTCTCGAGGATGAACCGCCGGAAGCTGAAAAACCGGGGCACGGCTTGCTGCTTTCGAAAAGAATCCGTATTTTTATCCTGTGCAAAATACCGCAAGCACAATTTTGTCAGCTCCGGATACTGTTGGGAAACGGTGTCCGGAGTGTTTATACCGTCATATGGGAATACCGAAAACTCCCTCCAAAGACACTTTTCATCTACCCGTACAGGCCGTTGTGTGAGATCACGACAGCTCTCTTCAAAACATAAAAAATTCCGTCGTGAACAACGGAACGCGTCAGCATATCGGTACATCGTAAATCTCCATCTTTAGGATTCTCCGAAAGAACAGAGCCGTCCGGAGCGATATTTATCGTATATGCATCGGGGCGACACGTATAAAAAACGAATTTCGAGCGTGAGACAGCCGGGCATTTTATTCCCCCGAAAACAGGACATACAACTTTCCCGTTTTCCGGACATTCCATGTTTTTACCCGGCCTTTGCGAGTCTTCTTGCCATATGGCTAAATAATGAGCCGGTGCAGGCGATAGACGTAATAGTCTACGGCATGTAGGCCGGCCACGAAACCTTTTCCGTGTACCCTTGCTGCGAGTCCTGCGACGCCCGAAATCCCGTATGTGACGCAACACATTGATAAAACCGTGGCACGCAAGCGCCCATGGGCTCCGTGCCGGAACATGGATACGGTCGAGCGTGTCTTTTTGGCCTCCGGCAAGACACTGGTGAAACTTAAATCGGAATAGATATATTCACATTGCCATTGCCTGGCAAGTAAATTCTCCTCCCCACGGTTTAGGAATGTTTCATCCATGAATTTCCGAGAGGTGCCCGGCATATTCTCCGACTCCTTGCAGAGCAGGCAGGCCGTGAAAACCGTTAGCAGTATGAATACCGATTTACGCATTCCGATAAACTGAATCTATTACAAAATTAACAGTTCGTATGGAACCGGCAAATTTTCCGGAGATATATACCGGAAACGAAGATGAATCCGACCGAATGCAGGATATTGCCGGATGCTTCGATCCGATTATACCCAGAAATGACGGGTTTCAATATGACATCGAAGCTGCTGCTTCCGATGTTTGTCACGGCAAAGATAAATGGAAATTACCTATCCTGCCGGTTGCCCCGGGAAAGATAATCCCGGGGCGGTCGGCCGGGCCTCCCTCTCCGGCTCCGGGACGGAAAAATCATCCTCGCCGAGAGCTGCGGTATTTTTCCGTCCCTGCGCCTGCGCCGCGGGCTTATGAATCTTCCCGAGGCAACCGATCCGTTCGGGATATAAAGCCTCATAACATATTATTCATTGCTTGCGCGATAAAAACAATAAAATTCGTGCGAGCAGAAAACACGTGAGACACACGGTAAAAACTGTTACATGTTATGCAGACTGCGAAAGCAAATTCGAAATCGAAGCAGAGCGGCAAGTCCGCAGTTCGGACGCCGGCCGTTTCCGAGGCCGTTGCGGCGCAAGCGCAAGACCCGGTTGCAGCCGGGAGTCCCGACATGAAACCCGCCGAACCGCAGGCAACGGATATCGGAGCTGTGAATCCTGTCGCAGAAACCAGTCCTGCCGAACAACCGGCAGCCCATCCCGAGACGGATGTCCGGCTGCTGGATCTGAACAAAATCGTCAATTCGACCTACAATCCCCGCAAGAATTTCCGCGAGGATACGCTGCTGGAACTTGCCGAGAGCATCAAACAGTCGGGCGTTCTTCAACCTATCTGCGTGCGTCCGAGGGACGAGGGCTTCGAGATCGTCTACGGCGAGCGCCGCTATTGGGCTGCCGCCATGGCGAATCTGAAATTCATTCCGGCCCTGGTGCGGGATCTGTCGGACGCCGAGGCCGAGGATGCCGCCATCACGGAGAACCTGCAGCGCGAGGACGTGCGGCCGCGCGAGGAAGCCGCCGCCTACAAGCGGGCCTTGCAATCGGGACGGCATACGGTCGAGAGCCTCGTGGGCAAGTTCGGCAAGTCGGAAGCCTACATCCGCTCGCGTCTAAAACTCTGCGAACTGATCGACGCCTTGGCCGGGATGCTCGACAAGGAGGATATTTCGGTGGGCGTCGCTACGGAGATCGCCAAATATCCCGCCGACATCCAGCAGGAGGTCTACGACGATCATTTCGCCGAGGGGTGTTACAGCTCGTGGAAGACCGCGCGGATCAAGGAGATCGCCCGGCGGCTCTACGAGCGTTATATGACCAAGCTGGAAAGCTACAACTTCGATAAGACGGAGTGCCTTTCCTGCCAGCACAACACGGCCAATCAGGTGTTGTTCAAGGACGAATGCGCGGGTGGCTGCGCAGGCTGCCAGAACCGCGAGTGCATGATCCGCAAGAACAACGAGTTCCTCGTACAGAAAGCCGTGAAACTCCTCAAAGACGATCCGCGTACGACGCTGGCTACGGGCGGCGAAACCCCTGCTGCGGTGCAGGAAGCACTCGAACAGGAGGGCTACCACGTCGAAGAACTGGAATACAATGCCGGTTACTACGACAAAGCTCCGCAGATGCCCGACGTTCCGCAGGCCGAAAATTACGTGTCAGAGGTGGATTTTGCCGAGGCTCAGGAGAGGCATGAGATCCGGATGATCCGCTTTACGGAACAGACGCAGCAGTTGGAGTTCGACATCTCGGAAGGGCGCGTGCGCAAATACGCCGTCATCGGCAACCTCGATATTGAAATCCGCTACGAAGAGATCGGAGACGAGGAGCGGGAAGTGACAGTAAACGAGGGGCAGGACGATGAGCATAAGGTCTTCGTCACCGTCGTTCCGCCTTCGCCGCTGGAGGGGCTGTTGCAACAGGAGCGTCGTTACCGGGAAATCTGCTACGAGCATATCACGACCGATATGAAGCGTGTCTTCCTCGATGTGAAGGTTGCGAACAAGCCCTTGCAGAAGGAGGAGCAGCAGATGTTCTACTACGCCGTGATGCAGCGCGTGATGAGCGATTCGAAACTCCGTCAGTGCGGTTTCCGGCCTAAGGAGGGCTCTTACCTGACCGACCGAGAGCAATTTGCCGCGGCGGGACGTATCACGGCCAAGCAACAGGCGGCGCTGGTCCGCGCGTATCTGGTGGACTACTTCCGCTCGGCGGCTCCGGACTTTCGTTGTACGGACGAAACGCTCCTGACGGGAATGATGTGCCGCTTCGCGGATATGAACTTCACGGAGCAGAGCCAGAAGGTGCAGCAGGAGTATCTGAAAGTCTACGAGCGTCGCAAAGCCCGTCTTCAGGAACAGATCGACGCTTTGCAGGCAAAAGCCGAGGCCGAGGAGATGGCGGTTTCGATGCAGGAGGCACCGGATGCCGAACCGGAGATGCCCGAGCTGCTGCCGGACGAGACGCCCGCTATAGAACCCACCCCGGAGCCGCTGATTATTCCTATGGACCCGGATATCGAACCCGATATCCGGATGCCTGAGGAGATGAAAACGGCGGCATAGTAACAACATGAACTAAATGTCCAAACCGACGGAGCAGGTTATGCCTGCTCCGTCTTTGCATTACTACTGTTATGAATAAGATTTCAGAGATTCCGGAACAGACACCTATTGCAGAAAAACCGACAGTAGAGATGCCCGCCGATCCGTGGCGCTGCGGGGCGTGCGGTTCGCTGCGGGTATCCTGCCAAGTCTGGGTGGACAGCAACACGTACGAAGTACAGTCTATGGCGGAAGACAAAGATGACTTATGGTGCGACGACTGTGCAGAACACACCCGTCAGGTACGCGAGAGCGAATTGATGTCCGATACGGTCGAGCCGTGGTGGAATGACGGAACGACAGAAGAAGACCGGGAAATTATCACCGGACTGAATCCGGAGAATTTCAGCCCGAAGGATGATCGCAAGGCTTTCCGCGATGCCTGCGACATGTGGTGGAACGGCAGGACGAACGGCGAGAAGATCCGTCTCTGGCGGCAAGCTACCGCTCCGGAGGAAGAATAACGTAAAGATAAGAGCCATGAATAAGAATCTGATTGAAAAGATCGCTCCGCAGTTGACGGAGCTGATGATAAAGAAAATGGAGACGCTCACCGAGGAGTGGCGCAAGCCGTGGATCGCCGACCTTGCGCACGGTCTTCCGCGCAATCTGCGCGGCACGCCCTACCGGGGCGGGAATACCCTGATGCTGCTGTTCCTCTCGGAGATCGCTGGCTACCGTACGCCGCTCTTTATGACCTTCAAACAAGCCAAGGAAGAGGGGTTGAATATCCTCAAAGGCTCCGGTTCGTTTCCGGTCTTCTTCTGGAAACTGTACATCCGCCATAAGGAGACCCGCAAAAAGATCGAACTGGCGGAATACTACCGCCTGCCGCAGGAGCAGCGGCGGCAATACGACGTGCTGCCCGTGATGCGCTATTACCCGGTCTTCAACATCGACCAGACGGATATGTCGGAACAGCAGCCGGAGCGCTACACTTCGCTTACGACACCGACCGGGCCGAAAGACTACTCGGACGGTTTGGCTTGCGAGCCGCTGGACCGGATGCTGATGGAGCAGTCGTGGCTCTGTCCCATCCTGCTCAAATCCGGTGACAGGGCTTCTTATTCACCGACGCTCGACCGGATCGTCTGTCCCGAAAAACGGCAGTTTCCGGAGGGCGCGGCATTCTACACGACACTTCTCCACGAAGTCACGCACAGCACGGGGCATGCGGAGCGTCTGAACCGTCCTTTTGGCGCTTGCTACAGAGATGCCGACTACATCCGCGAAGAGTTGGTCGCCGAACTTACGGCGGCCTTGTGCGGTGCGATGCTGGGCTTCGCCACGAC
>ERZ791736.649-NODE-649-length-9688-cov-4.743486_pt1 | contig 9688 bp, 4 predicted proteins | sample MGYA00509940_ERZ791736 | MGnify/ENA primary metagenome ERZ791736 (study PRJEB30046, sample SAMN00792014) | human gut metagenome | study: EMG produced TPA metagenomics assembly of the A metagenome-wide association study of gut microbiota in type 2... | reverse complement strand
ACAATTGTCAGCGACGGTGTTGCAATGCTTTCGCATTCGGGAATTCTTATCACATAGTCCGCAACGGTTTCAGTCTGTGCATCGTCTTCGTTGATGACGGCAATGACACTTGCCCCGCGTGCTTTGACTTCCTTGATGTTTGAGATCATTTTTTCGAGCAGCGGCCTGTATGTACACAGTGCGATAACGAGCGTACCGTTCTCAATGAGTGAAATGGTCCCGTGCTTCAGCTCTCCCGCAGCATACGCTTCGGAATGAATATAAGAAATTTCTTTAAGCTTCAGCGATGCTTCAAGGGAAAGTGCGTAATCGACATTTCTCCCGATGAAGAACATATCACGCCCGTTGAAAAACTGCGATGCAAGGAACTGAACCTGCTCAACGTTCGAGAGCATGAATTTAAGCTGCTCGGGTATTCTTTCAAGGCATTCGATTTCATGCGCGATCTGTTGTTCGGACATCTTGCCTTGAGCTTGCGCAATGCACAGCATCAAAAGATGAATAAGCACAAGCTGCGTGCTGTACGCCTTTGTTGTGGCAACGGCAATTTCGGGACCGGCCCAAGTGTAAAGGACATCTTCGCTTTCGTTTGCAATTGTGCTGCCGACAACGTTCACAATTGCAATGGTCTTTGCTCCGTGTTTTTTTGCTTCGCGCAGTCCGTAAAGCGTATCCAAAGTTTCGCCCGATTGGCTGATAACAATGGCAAGCGTGTTCTCGTCAACTATCGGATCGTCATAACGGAACTCGGAAGCGAGAACAGATTCAACGGGAATGCGCAGAGCAGCACGCATGAAATAACCGGCAACAAAGCCGACATGGTAAGCCGAACCGCAGCCGATGATCTTAATCGAATTCACCTTTTTCAGCATTTCGGCAGTAATATGTTTAAAGCCGAGCTCGATTCTGCCGTTCGAAATGCGCGGAGCAATTGTTTTTGCAATGGCTTCCGGCTGTTCCATGATTTCTTTAATCATAAAGTGCGGATATCCGCACTTTTCGGCTGCACTTGCATCCCAGTCAATGTGTTCGTAAACGCAATTTACACGTTCGCCGTAAGAATTAATGACGGTAACGCCGTCCTTTGTGAGTATTGCGAGCTCACGCTCTCCAAGCCTGTATACATCGCGTGTATGCTTAAGAATTGCGGGGACATCGGACGCAATAAAGTTCTCGCCTCTGCCTGCGCCTATAATAAGCGGGCTGTCCTTGCGCATGGCGATAATCTGCCAAGGATAATCCTTGAACAGTATCCCGAACGAATACGAGCCCTTTATCTTGCTTTCGGCAATGCGGACAGCTGCAACAGGGTCGCCGTTATAGCAGTAGTCAATAAGTTCGGAAACAACTTCCGAATCTGTCTCGGTTGAGAAGCTGTGCCCGTGTTCGATCAAAAACTGCCGAAGTTCAAGATAGTTTTCAACAATACCGTTGTGAACAACCGCAACTCTGCCGCTCTTCGATCTGTGCGGATGAGCATTCAAATCGGACGGTTCGCCGTGCGTTGCCCAACGGGTATGACCTTCATGCCGACGCAGGAATCATCTGCCGGAGCAGCATCGATTATTTTTCGTAAATCAGCAATTCTGCCGCGTGTTTTAAAAATGTTTATTCCTTTTCCGGACACGAGAGCTATTCCCGCCGAATCGTAACCGCGGTATTCAAGCTTTTCCAAAGCGTCCAAAAGGATGGGAGTTGCTTTCTTTTCTCCTATATAGCCGACTATGCCGCACATAGTTTATGCCTCCTTAATATTATCCGTATCATTATACAACTTTTCGTGAGAAAATAAAAGGCTGAATTTTCTGTTTTTCAATAAATATCAAAACGAGTACGCAAAACGGCGAAAAAGGGACGGGATTGCAATGCGAATTTTCCTGTTGCCGAAAGCTGTCCTTTTCTGTTATAATATATGCGGAGCCGTGCTTGAAACGGCGCAATACGGTAAAGGTAACGATATTATAATGCTAAAAAGTGATCAGAAATACACTTCATACATCGAAGTGCTGAAATCCGAGTTGGTTCCTGCGGCAGGCTGCACTGAACCTATCGCAATTGCGTTTGCTGCCGCAAAGGCACACTCGGTGCTTGGAAAGCTGCCCGAAAAGGTTGTGATTTACGTCAGCGGAAACATCATAAAAAATGTTAAAAGCGTTGTTGTTCCGAACACGGGCGGGCTGCGCGGAATCGAAGCGGCGGCGGCAGCGGGCATTGCTGCGGGCGATGCTTCGAAAGTTCTCGAAGTAATTGCCGATGTTGACGAAAACGGCAAACAGCGCATATTGGATTTTCTCAAGCTGCATAACATCATCGTTCGTCCGGCCGACAATGATCTTGTTTTCGACATAGATCTTACGGTTTTTGCGGGCAGCGACAGCGTTCGCATTCGAATTATTGATTATCACACAAACATCGTGCTGATTGAAAAAAACGGCGAAGTTGTTTATGCGCCCGAGAGCGTTACTTTTGAAAAATCCGAGAATGCACTCGTTACTGAAAAAGATGCAATGACGATTGCCGAAATCGTTGATTTTGCCGATACGGTTGATCTCTCGGACATCGGCGACACCATCCGCAGACAAATTCAGTATAATTCCGCAATTTCCGCCGCCGGCCTTGCGCATGATTACGGTGCAAACGTCGGCAGGATTCTGCTGAAAACATACGGCAACGATGTTAAAATTCGTGCAATGGCGGCTCCCGCAGCCGGGAGCGATGCGCGCATGAGCGGCTGCGAGCTGCCCGTCATCATAGTTTCCGGAAGCGGCAACCAGGGAATGACTGCGTCGCTTCCCGTTGTTGAGTATGCCAAGGAATACAATAAAACGGAAGAGGAACTTATTCGGGCAGTCATTCTTTCCGACCTTATCACCATTCACCAAAAGTCAAAAATAGGCCGTCTTTCCGCTTTTTGCGGTGCAATAAGTGCAGGCTGCGGTGCAGCAGCCGGAATCGCGTATCTCCTCGGCGGGGATTACGACACAATTGCGCACACACTGGTTAATTCCCTTGCCATTGTTTCCGGCATTGTATGCGACGGAGCAAAAGCATCGTGTGCAGGCAAGATTGCAGCTGCTGTAAACGCCGGCATCCTTGGTTACAATATGTATTTGAACGGATCTCAATTTTGGGCCGGTGACGGTATTGTTTCAAAGGGCGTTGAAAACACGATTCGCAATGTCGGACGTTTGGGTCGGGACGGAATGCGTGAAACAGACAGGGAAATACTGAAGATCATGACTGAAGAATAATTGGCACCTATTCTGTTATTGACATTATATAACTGCTGAAAGGCTCACGCCGTATTTACTTATATATGGCGTGAGTTTTTTGTGGTAAAACTGCAGCGAAGATTAAAAAACAAACGAAAAAGCGGGAGCTGTTTCATCAAATTTGAATCATTCACAAGGATAAACTTGCAGCATACGGAGTCTGTTTTGTTATTTGCGATTCTGCATTGACTTCGGAACTTGCGAAAATTATTGCGAAATGCCCCGCTTGAGTGTATAATATGGATAAATATGCACAGAAGGATAAAAAGAATATGTGTAACAACTGCAAAGAAACAAACCAACCGGAAAACCCGACCGCAATCAATGCTGCTGTTGAACTTAAAGAGGCATCTGATGCTGTCAAGCGGATTCACAGTGCGATATCCGACAAGGGTCTTACCTACTATATCGAGACTTATGGCTGCCAAATGAACGAGCATGACTCCGAAAACATTGCGGGTATGCTTGTTCAATGCGGCTACACAAAAGCTGATTGCAAAGAAACGGCTGATTTTATACTTTTCAATACATGCTGCGTTCGGGAGCATGCCGAACTTCGAACTTTCGGCAATGTCGGTTTTGTAAAAGAGATTAAACAAAAGAATCCGCGTTTGATTCTCGGCGTTTGCGGCTGCATGATGCAGCAGAAGCAGGTCGCGAAAAAATTGTTTGATCGTTTCCCGTTTGTTGACATGGTGTTCGGAACACACGAGCTCAAGAATTTTCCGCTGCTGTTGGAACAGGTATTTAACAACAGGCGTATCTTCCGTGTTGACGATTCAGCAGGCGAAGTCATAGAAGGTCTTCCGGCCGAACGCGAACCCGGATTCTCCACATTCGTGAACATTATGTACGGCTGTGACAATTTTTGCACGTACTGCATAGTGCCTTATGTGCGCGGAAGGGAACGTTCCCGCAGTCCAGAGAACATCATTGCGGAGGTCCGGCAAGTTGTGAACGACGGTTACATCGAAGTCACACTGCTTGGCCAGAACGTAAATTCATACAATTATGACGGAGTTCGCTTCCCGGAACTGTTAAAGCGCGTCAATGATGAGGTTAGAGGACTGAAACGGCTCAGGTTTATGACGTCTCATCCGAAGGACCTCTCGGATGAACTCATCGATGCAATGGCGTCGCTTGACAAAGTATGCAAGCATATTCATTTGCCGGTACAGTCCGGAAGCGACCGAATTCTCCGACTTATGAACAGAAAATACACGAGTGCGGATTATTATGCTCTTGTCGATAAACTTCGGACCCGTGTTAAGGATGTTGAAATAACCACCGATATAATTGTGGGTTTTCCGCAGGAAACAGAGGAAGATTTTAATGCAACATGCGCACTTGTTCGCAATGTCGGCTACAGCAACGCATATACGTTTGCATATTCCCCACGCGAAGGCACCGTTGCGGCACGCATGGACGGACAAATCCCTCTCGAAGAGAAAAAACGCAGACTGAACGCGCTTAACGCTGTTCTCGCGGAAACTCTTCCGGCGGGAAACGAGAAGTATATCGGCTATGAAGGCGATATTCTCGTTGAAGGAGTCGATCATCGCGGCGAACCGCTGCTTTTCGGCAAGCTTTCCAACTTTAAAATGGTGTATGTTAAGGGCGACGAAAGCCTTGTCGGAACCGTTGTTCCCGTTAAGGTCGACGGTTTGCGTTTCAACTCGCTGCAGGGTCATATCACCGACTGAACAAGCGGCCGCATAACTCCTTAAAACAGGCATCAAAGTTTAATCAGCAGGAGAGGACTCAATGGCAAGCATGACCCCAATGATGCGGCAGTATTTGCAGCTTAAAGAGAAATACAGCGATTGCCTTCTGTTTTTCAGACTCGGCGATTTTTATGAGATGTTTTTTGACGATGCAAAAACAGCATCCCGCGAACTTGAACTGACACTCACAGGACGCGATTGCGGGCTTGAAGAGCGCGCACCGATGTGCGGCGTGCCGTACCATTCGGTTAACACGTACATAACGAAACTTATCGACAAAGGATACAAGGTTGCAATTTGCGAACAGCTTACGGATCCGGCTCTTTCGCAGGGACTTGTTGAACGTGACGTTATTCGAGTTATCACTCCGGGAACGGTTATTGAAACTCAGATGCTCAACGACAAGGAAAATAACTATATTGCCGCCGTGTACCTGAAACGTGCCGGGAAAAACCCATCCTGCTCAATTGCATACAGCGATGTTTCAACGGGTGAATTCTGTGTAACTTCATTTGAAGACAGCGATATCTCATCGGATCTTTTCAATGAGCTTGTCGGAATATCGCCGCGTGAGCTCATTGCAAATTCGGAAATGTTCGAGGACGAACTGCTGCTTAAACGCATAAAGGCAAGATTCTACACCGAGCAGGCAGAGCAGAGGGCATTCGACATTAAACGCGGCACCGAAAAGCTTTGCAGGCATTTTGGTGTTGCAACGCTGCAGGGATTCGGCATACGCAATGACTCACCGGATATTGCCGCCGCCGGTGCTTTGCTCGGATATCTTGAAGATACTCAAAAGAACGCACTGACGCATATAACCCGGATAACGAAAATTCGACGCAGCGAGTTTATGGGTATCGACGCGGCGACAAGGCGCAACCTTGAATTAACAGAACCGCTGAGGTTTGACGGCAGCAAGAAAAACACGCTGTTGTATGTTCTCGACAAAACGGAGACTGCAATGGGCGGTCGGCTGCTGCGCAAATGGATCGAACGCCCCCTTCAGATTGAAGAACAGATTAATGAGCGGCTCGATGCCGTGGAGGCAATCTCGGACGCCGCACGCGAACGGGAAGTTCTCGCGGCTGCACTTTCCGATGTTTATGACATCGAACGCTTGTGCAGCAGAATTGCATACGGAACGGTCACCCCAAAAGACTGTCTTTCACTGTGCTCAACGCTTGCTGCATTGCCCTTGATTTATGCTGCCGCAAACAGCTTTGCCTGTTCAAAACTTCAATCACTTGCCGCACGCATTGATCCTATGACAGAGATTGCAGAGCTGCTCAAATCCGCAATAAATGATGATGCGGGAATATCCGTAAAGGACGGAAATATTATAAAAAGCGGCTACAATGCCGAAGTTGACGAGTTACGCAGTCTTGCTGAAAACGGAGGCAAATGGCTTCGTGACTTTGAATCTGCCGAAAAAACACGAACAGGCATAAAGACACTTAAAGTCAGCTACAATCGCGTGTTTGGGTATTACATTGAAGTTTCAAAATCGTACGCCGGAAGCGTACCGCTGGAATATCAGCGCAAGCAAACCCTTGCAAACTCAGAGCGTTATATAACTCCGCAGCTCAAAGAAGCCGAGGAAAAGATTCTGAGCGCAAAGGAAAACTGTATCCAGCTTGAGTACAGACTGTTTACCGAGATTCGCGAAAAACTTTCCGATTGCCTCAGCGCGCTCAAGCTCAATTCCGCCGTTATTGCTGAACTTGATGCATTCTGTTCGTTTGCCAAAGCTGCGGTTGCAAACGGGTATGTCCGTCCGCGCATTAATACCAAAGGCAGAATTTCAATCACCGACGGAAGGCATCCCGTTGTTGAACCGGGCATGAAAGATGCATTTGTTCCGAATTCAACGGATATGAACATGCAGAACGATCGCTTGATCATTCTGACAGGCCCGAACATGGCGGGGAAAAGCACATATATGCGCCAAGTTGCGCTGATAACACTGATGGCACATTTAGGGTCATTCGTTCCGGCAAAAGCGGCTAATATCTGCATTACGGACAGAATCTTTACCCGTGTCGGCGCGTCGGACAGTCTTTCAACGGGGCAGAGCACATTTATGGTTGAAATGAGCGAAATGGCAAACATTTTAAACAATGCGACTTCGAGAAGTCTGCTCATTATTGATGAAATCGGCAGAGGAACAAGCACTTTTGACGGATTGAGCATTGCATGGGCAGTACTGGAATACATCTCAAATCCCGAAAAATGCGGAGCGAAAGCTCTTTTTGCAACTCATTATCATGAGCTTACCGAACTTGAAGGCAGGCTGTCAGGAGTCAAAAACTATCGAATTTCCGTCAAAGAGATCGGTGACAACATTATTTTTCTCCGAAAAATTGTCCGCGGCGGTGCGGATAAAAGCTTTGGAATCCAGGTTGCAAAGCTTGCGGGGCTTCCCGCTGCGCTTATTGAAAGGGCAAAAAATATTTTGTCCGAACTTGAAGCTTCGGATATCAATAACGCATCACGGCGCGTAAAAGCAGAAGATAAGCCGACGCAAATGAGTATGATCGGTGAAACAGGTGCCGATGCCGATGAGGTATGCGCCGGCGTTATTGCAGAACTTACAAAAATGGATGCGGACAGAATGACTCCCATGGAAGCGTTAAGCAAGCTTTATGAGCTGAGCTCTCGCGTTAAAATTGCAAAAAGCTGAAACGGGACGCCTTTCTTCAGCACCAAATTCATTTGATTTTCGGTATTATGCAGCATGAATAAACGAATTATTATACTTGAACCGAATACGGCTAACAAAATTGCTGCCGGCGAGGTTGTTGAACGCCCTGCAAGCATCGTTAAGGAGCTTGTTGAAAACGCTCTCGATGCAGGCAGCAGCGCCGTAACCGTGGAGATACGCAACGGCGGAATCGACTATATCAGAATAACCGATAACGGCAGCGGCATACCGAGTGATGATGTCCGCACGGCTTTTCTCCGCCATGCAACAAGCAAGCTCTCTTCTGCGGAAGAGTTAACCCATATTGAAACTTTCGGATTCCGCGGAGAAGCGCTTGCCTCTGTTGCGGCCGTTTCAAAAGTTTCAATGCGAACGAGAACCGAAGATGATGAATCCGGGACTTATATTGCAATTGAGGGCGGTGTCGAAACGTGTTTCGAACCGTGCGGCTGTCCGACGGGCACAACAGTCGAAGTCAACGAGCTCTTTTTCAACGTTCCGGCAAGGTTGAAATTTCTTAAGTCTCCGCGAAGCGAAGCCGCATTTATCGGTGATTATGTCGTGCGTTTAATACTTGCAAACACTGATACGGCGATAAAATTCATTAATAACGGAAAGACCGTTTACCACAGCACCGGTGACGGCAGCCTTGAAAATGCATTGTTCTGCGTCTATGGGAACGCAATTTCGAACTCTTTGTACCCTGTTGAATTCGACAACGGTTACATTCGAGTCGGCGGCTATGTCGGCAGTGAGAGCATTGCGGGGAAGAACCGTGCAAAACAGAGCATATTCGTAAATCGGCGATACATTAAATCTTCACTTATCAGCAATGCTGCTCAGCGCGCATTCGATACAAGGCTGATGAGCGGAAGGTTTCCGTTTTTTGTGCTTGATATTACAATTTCGAGCAGAGAAATCGATGTTAATGTTCACCCAAACAAACTATCCGTCCGTTTTCGCGACGATGAACGTGTGGCTCTTTCCGTAACCCGCGCGATTGCGGAAGCAATGAACAGCGTATCAACGGCCTATCCGTTTCCTGCATGCGCCGCTGAACAAGAGCCGTGTACTGTCAGAGACTCCGATTCAGATGCAGACAGTGCCTCCGCTCATATTATTTCAACAGCGAGTCAACCAAACGCAGGAACCGGTCGATATGACAACATCGATGATTATGCGGAATCAACCAAGAATGTACAGTCGAACGAATCAGCTCTCGTTCGAGCGGAAGCTGTAAGTGAAGAATTTTCAACCGTCAGCGGAGACGGCTGCGGTGTGGAAACTGCCGCCGAAAATATTGATTGGAGTCTTAATAAACCGTCAAAGTGGATGCTTCGGGACAGCGGAGCCGCTGCAATACCTGATTTTATGCCGGACACACATGTCGAAAGGAATTTTGGTTCGATACCGTTTTATTCAAGCAATGCTGTGCCGACACAAAAGCTCGAAAAGCCTGAGCAGATTCGACTCGATGCCGATTCGTGTAACATTATCGGTACGGTATTCAACACATATATCATTGTGCAGCAAAATGATGCGGTTTACTATATCGACCAGCACGCGGCTCACGAAAGACTTCTTTATGAAAAGCTTGTCGCAGGGGAGCTTCGTTTCTGTTCACAGCTGCTCGTCATGCCGGATTATGTAAAGCTTGATCCCGTTGCGTATTCTTGCCTTGAGGATAATCTTGAGCGAATAGAGGAACTTGGTTTTTCTGTCGAGTTGTGCGGTGAACTCACAATCAGAATTTATGCCGTGCCGGATATTCTGAATTTTAACATTGTGAACGGCCGCACCCAAAACGGCCGCGGAATTGAAAGTTTTCTTAACGAGGCAATTGCGATCATTGAAGAAAACGGCAGTGTGGACGAAACGGAACTTGTTCGTTCAAAGCTCATAAAGGCTTCGTGTAAGCACGCCGTGAAAGGCGGAGATATGCTGGATGAACAGCAGAAGTTTACACGGTCGGCTATCATAATAAGGAT
>ERZ791736.648-NODE-648-length-9694-cov-4.476605_pt1 | contig 9694 bp, 6 predicted proteins | sample MGYA00509940_ERZ791736 | MGnify/ENA primary metagenome ERZ791736 (study PRJEB30046, sample SAMN00792014) | human gut metagenome | study: EMG produced TPA metagenomics assembly of the A metagenome-wide association study of gut microbiota in type 2... | reverse complement strand
AACGGCACCCTCTGCGGGGGCAGTCTCGTTCGTGCTGACGTTGGAGACGATGAAGATCTCCGGCAGATCGACGGACTTGACCGCATCCAGCGCGGCCTTTGCGTCCTCGTCGTTTGCAAACAGCGCCACGTGCGCTTCGAGGCTCTTGCCGATGCGCTTGTCGGCGCGGGCCGTTTCGAGCACGCCGTTGACGTCCGAGCGGACGCGCAGGGCAGTCTCCCAGACGGCCATTTCGGCATCGGAGAGCGCATAGTCCGCATACGGCTTCGACATCTGGTTCAGGAGCACGTTGCGGCCGTCGTCGCCGTTACGGTGCGGCATCTGGAGCCAGATCTCGTCGCAGGTGAACGCGAGGATCGGCGCGAAGACCTTCGTCATGGCATCGAGAATGATCCACAGTGCGCTCTGTGCCGAGCGTCGGGCGGCGGAATCCGCGCCGTCACAGTACAGGCGGTCCTTGATGATATCGAGATAGAGGCTCGAAAGCGTGACGACGCAGAAATCGTTGACGGCGTGGGAAACGGTCAGGAATTCATAATTCTGATACGCCGCCTCGCACTTGACCAGCAGCTCGTTCAGCTTCGTGATGGCCCAGCGGTCGAGCGCCTCCATACCGGCGGGCGCGGTCAGCTGGTTGGGGTCGAAATCGGTCAGATTGTCAAGGCAGAACTTCGCCGTATTGCGGAACTTGAGGTAGTTCTGGCTCAGCTGCTTGAAGATCTCATCGGAGCAGCGCACATCGACGTGATAATCCGCCGAGCCTGCCCACAGGCGGCAGATGTCCGCGCCGTATTTCTTGAACACGTCCGCAGGGTCAACGCCGTTGCCGAGGGACTTGTGCATGGCCTTGCCCTCGCCGTCGACCGTCCAGCCGTGGGTGACGCACTCTTTAAAGGGAGCACCCTTGCCCAACGCGCCGACAGCGGTCAGCAGACTCGACTGGAACCAGCCGCGGTACTGGTCGAGGCCCTCCAGATAGACGGTCGCGGGCCAGAAGCCCTGATCCTTCTGCATGGAAGCAAAGTGCGTCGAGCCGGAGTCGAACCAGCCGTCAAGCGTATCTGTTTCCTTCTCAAAGTGCCTGCCGCCGCAGTGCGGGCAGGCGAAGCCTTCGGGGACGAGTTCGTCCGCGTCCTTCTCGAACCAGACGTTCGAGCCGAATTCGCCGAACAGCTTCGAGATCTTGGCGATGGTTTCGTCGGTGCAGACGGGCTTGCCGCAGTCCTTGCAGTAGAACACCGGGATCGGCAGGCCCCAGCGGCGCTGACGGGAGATGCACCAGTCGGCGCGTTCGCGGATCATGGCCTTCATGCGGTCAATGCCCCACGCGGGCAGCCACCGCACGTCGTCGCACGCGGCGCAGGCCGCGTCCTTGAACGATTCGACGGAGCAGAACCACTGCGGGGTGGCGCGGAAGATGATGGGCTTCTTGCAGCGCCAGCAGTGCGGATAGGAGTGGACGATCTGCTCGGAGGCGAACAGCGCGCCGCTCTCCTGCATATCCTTCAGGATCACGGGGTTCGATTCCTCGACCAGCATCCCGGCGTATTTGCCCGCGTAGTCGGTGTGGCGGCCCTGATCGTTCACGGGAACGACCATGTCCATGCCGTAGCGGCGGCAGGTCTGATAGTCGTCCGCGCCGAAGCCCGGGGCGGTATGGACGCAGCCGGTGCCGGAGTCCATGGTGACGTAGTCGGCCAGGACAAGGCGGGAGGTCTTCGGCAGGAACGGATGGTCTGCCAGCATATTTTCAAAGAACGCGCCCTCGTGGCGGGAGACGACGGTATAGTCCTCCACGCCGCCGACCTTCATGACCTTCTCCATGAGCGCCTCGGCGACGAGATACTGCTCGCCGTTCTGGTGATTGCGGACGATGACATAGCTTTCGACCGGGTTCAGCGCGATGGCGAGGTTGCCGGGCAGCGTCCAGATCGTGGTCGTCCAGATGACGAACGAGAGGTTCTTCTTCTCCTCGTCCGTGAGCTTGCCCTGATCGTCGTGCAGGGGGAACTTGACATAGACCGTGGTGCAGGGGTCATCCTGATATTCGATCTCGGCCTCAGCCAGCGCCGTCTCATCGTGGTAGCACCAGTAGACGGGCTTCAGGCCCTTATAGATGTAGCCCTTTTTGTACATCGCGCCGAAGACCTTGACCTCCTCGGCCTCAAAGCTGGGGGCCATGGTCTTATACGGGTGCTCCCAGTCGGCCACGACGCCGAGGCGCTTGAAGCCCTCCATCTGCACGTCAATATAATGCTGCGCGAAGTCATGGCAGGCGGAGCGGAACTCCGGGATGGGCATGGCCTTGTGGTTGAGCTTGTTCTGCTTGATGATGGCGGACTCGATGGGCATACCGTGGTTGTCCCAGCCGGGGATGTACGGGGTGTAGTACCCGCGCATGGCCGCCGAGCGGATCATAAAGTCCTTGATGCACTTGTTGAGCGCGTGGCCCATGTGCAGCGCGCCGTTGGAGAACGGAGGGCCGTCGTGCAGGGCAAAGCGGGGCTTGCCCTCGTTCTTTTTGAGCAGTTCGTTGTAAAGGTCGAGTTCCTGCCAGTGCTTCAGCATATCCGGCTCGCGCATCGGAAGCCCGCCGCGCATCGGAAAGCCCGACTTGTTCATGTTGAGCGTCTGTTTGTATTCCATAATTCCTCCTGCAAAAACAAAACGCCCCGAGCCTTGGCTCAGGGCGATAAATGACCGCGGTACCACCTGAATTCCCACGCATCAAAACGCGGGCACTCGCCTTCTGTAACGGGAAGTCCCGTCCGGGCTTACTTGCGGTTCAGCCCGGCTGCTCCAAGGGGATCTTCGGAGGCTTCTGCCGCTGCCTTACACCGACCGGCAGCTCTCTTTGCGCATCAAAACCCCGTACTTGTCCTTTTCATTGCATATATCAGCTACAGTGTACCCATTTATTGTCCCCTTGTCAAGAAAAACCCCGGCAGAAATTCAAAAAATGTTTAAAACTGAACGCCTCTGCCGTGATTGCAAACCGCGTGCGCATGTGGTATGCTTAGGGGACACCAACAATATGGGAGGCAATGACACACATGGACGATAAGACCAATCAGGCGCCGGAGCAATCCGGAATGCCGGACAATGAGGAGTATTCCTCTTATACGCTTCCGACCGAGGATGCTGCCGCGCAGGAGGCGCATACCATTCCGCTCGAAGACGCTGCCGCGCAGGAGTCACGTACCATTCCGCTCGAAGACGAGCGCACGCAGGGCGCGCAGGACAGCGCCGCGCAGCCCGCAAAGAAAAAATCTCCGCTGCCGTGGATCATCGGCGGCGCAGCCGTTGTGATCGCTGCGGCGATCACGCTGATCCTCACGCTGAAGCCGAAAACGGTCAGCCCGGATGCAGAGCAGCCCGGCGATGCGACAATCTCCGAGCCTGCCGGTACCCCTGACGGCACTGACAGCACCCAGCCGGACGATCAGACACCGGCGGAAGACGGCCAGACGGGTGAGCAGGCGGACGGCGAACAGACAGAGCCGGCCGGCAACGGCGTGAGCTACACTGCGAGCGCCGAGGAGCTGACCGAGGACGTTCTGAACCGCGAGATCGCCGTCTGCGGCGACGACCATCTGACGAACCGGGAGCTTCCGTATTACTACTGGCAGCAGTATTATACGCTCATGAACAACTACGGCAGCTACGCTTCATATTTTATCGACACCAGCACGCCGTTTGACCAGCAGATGTGTATGTTTGACGACACGCGCACCTGGCAGCAGTATTTCCTGCAGGCGGCCATCACGAACTATGAAAACGTCACCGCCATCTGGCAGGAGGCCCGGCTTGCAGGCTTCCAGCTGAGCCAGGAGGATCAGGACTACCTCGACGAGCTTGACGGCCAGATCACCGTAGCCGCCGCAAGCTACAGCTACGGCAGCGCGGACGAATATCTCCAGATGGCCTATGGCCCGGCAGCCACGCTGACGTCGTACCACGCCTTTGTCGAGCGGCAGATCACGGCCTCGGCCTATCTGCAGGTGCTCGTCGACGAGAAGCCCTACACCGAGGACGATATCAGCAAATACTATGACGACAACGCCGATTCCTACGCCGGAAACGGCATTGAAAAATCCGATGTGAAGATGGTGAACGTGCGTCACATCCTCATCCAGCCCGAAGGCAAGAATGACGACGGCACCTACACCGACGAAGCATGGGCAGAGGCCGAGAAGAAGGCCAACGACCTGCTGACCGAGTGGCAGAACGGCGAGCACACCGAGGATTCCTTCGCGTTCATGGCCGCGGAAAACTCGCAGGATCCCGGCAGCGTGGAAAACGGCGGCTTGTACGAGGATATCTATCCCGGCAAGATGGTCGACGAGTTTGACGCCTGGTGCTTCGATCCCGCCCGTCAGCCCGGCGACACCGGCATCGTCAAGACCAGCTACGGCTATCACATCATGTACTTCTCCTCCACGGGCGAACACGCGTACTGGTACGTCCGCGCAGAGGAGGACTATCTGAACGAGCTGTCCGTGAGCGTTCTGCAGGAGGTCGCGGCAAAGTTCGAGGTCACGGAATCCGAGCAGAACGCGGCCATCGTCGACATCATGCAGCAGAACTGACAAGCTGCCGGGAGGGAGTCCGCACATGAAACGCTTACTGTTTTTCATCAACCCGAACGCGGGCCACGCCGAGATCCGCAGCTCGCTTATGGAGGTGCTGGCGATCTTTTGCAAGGGCGGCTATGAGCCGACCGTACACATGACGACCGGGCCGCGCGATATCACGCGGCAGATCGCCGAACGCGGGACGCAGTATGACCTGATCGTCTGCACCGGTGGCGACGGGACGCTCAACGAGGCCGTCTCCGGCCTCATGGCGCTGCCGTATGAAAAGCGGCCCCCGCTGGGCTACATCCCCGGCGGCACAGTCAACGACGTGGCCTCCACGCTGGGCCTTTCCAAGGACCCCATCCGCGCCGCGCAGGAGATCGTGGGGGGCAGATTATACCCGCTGGACATCGGCTCGTTCGGCCCCGACCGGTACTTTACCTATGTCGCCGCCTTCGGCATCTTTACGGACGTGCCGTATGAGACGCCGCAGGAGGACAAGCGCATCTGGGGCCGGCTTGCGTATATCATGAACGGCGCGGGCGCGCTCGGACGGCTGAAGCCCACGCACGTGCGCGTCTATTATGAAGACCGGAAGGAGGAGGCCGACGTGCTCGTCGGCCTCGTGACCAGCACGACCTCCGTCGGCGGCTTCAAGGCCACGAAGGATCTCGGCATCTCGCTCAACGACGGGCTGTATGAGATGATCCTCGTGCGCGCGACAAAAACGCTCGCAGAGTTCAATCTGGCCGCGACGCGTGCGCTGCGGCTGGATTTTGACAACGATTCGTTTATTTCCACGCAGACCGGCGCGCTGCGCTTTGAGTTCGACGAGCCGGTTTCCTGGACGGTCGACGGCGAATTCGGCGGCAGCGTCACCGAGGTCGAGATCCACAACGAGCACCGCGCGATCGACATCGTAGTTCCGTAAGGGAGGCGGCAGTATGAACCTTCGCTTTGCAGACGAGCACGACGCAGCCGCCTGTCTCGCCATTTACGCACAGTATATCGACACTTCTATCACGTTTGAGACGGCGCTGCCGTCCGAAGACGAGTTTGCCGGACGCATCCGCAGCTACGGCGCGGTCTACCCGTGGCTGATCGCGGAGGAGGACGGCGAAATTCTCGCCTACGCCTACGCCCACCGCGCGCAGGAGCGTGCCGCCTATGACTGGAACGCGGAGCTTTCCGTCTACGTTTCAAAAAACGCGGCGGGAAGGGGCCTCGGCACAAGGCTCTACCGGGCGCTGCTGGCCCTGCTCAAGGAGCAGGGCGTCCGCACGGCCTACGGCGTTGTGACCATGCCGAACGACGCAAGCGCTGCCCTGCACCGGAAGCTGGGCTTCGGGCTGCTGGGGACGTATCACAATACCGGCTACAAAAACGGCCGCTGGCGCGATGTGGTCTGGTTCGAAAAGCACATCGGCTCGTTTGACGGCGTGCCGGAGCCGATCCGCCCCATCGGCCAGCTCGCAGACCGCGAAGCGGTCCTGCGGACGATTTGAAAAACAGCCTCCTGTTCAGCACAGGGGGCTGTTTTTTGCGGGACTGCTTTCAGCTGTTACGGCTTCTCCAGATCGTCTGCCAGCTTTTGCAGCGGCAGATGGCGCAGGAGCAGGCTGACGGGGTTGAGCTCGGAGGCCGCCGTTTTCGCGCCTGCCGCCATGAACAGGCGCAGCGTGCTGCCCAGCGCGCTGCGCGTGGGCTTGTCCAGCGTCCGGTATTTTTTGAGCATGGCCGCCGCCGTTTTGAGTCCGCCCTCCTTGAGGTCGGTCAGCGTCCCGGCGTCGGTGCAGGTGAGGATGTCGAACAGCGCGTCGGTAAAGGCCACGCGCTGCTCCGGGCTCAGGGAGAGGATGAACGTGCGGATCGTCTCGTCGACGAGCTTGCCGCCCTCGGTGAGATCCGGAAGATGCTCGAATTTCTCCCCGCGCACCTGCCACGAGAAGCCGTCGTGCTGCCACAGACCGCTCTGCGTGCTGCGCACGACCTCATAGCGCTCCTCATGCTCGAGAAGCATTCCGACGACGGACGATTCCGGCAGGATCGTCGTGATCTTATCCGCGACGCGCCTGTGCTCCGGCAGGCCGAGCAGCGACGTGCGAAAGCCGGGGCCGTCGTTATTGTACACGCGCATGAGCTGGTTCTGCACGGCTTCGCCGCAGAACACCGCGCTGTAGACCGCGAGATTGCCGCCCTTGGAGTGCCCGCCCACGCGAAGCGGGTGCGACGGAAGCGCCGCGGCTGCCGCGGCCAGATACTCCGCCGCCATCCTCTGCGCCGGGACGACCGGCAGAAAGGCCAGATTGAAATCCTCCTTCCAGCCGACGATGGTGTCGTCCGTGCCCCGGAAGGCGATATAGGCCGTCTTGTCCGGCAGAAGCGCCGTCAGCGCGGAGAACTGCGTCTGCGTTTCTTCATCGGTACGGCTGACATAGGCGCAGAGCGTCAGATCGGAAAAGCGGCGGCTCGCGGCCATTTTGTGCCCCAGCTCCGGGATCTGCTCCGGCACGAGCACGCCCATCGTCTCCTGCGGCCTTGCCGCGTCGTACTTCTGCATGGCCTCCGGCAGAGAAACGGGCGCGGAAAAGTCCGCCGGGACGATACCGGAAAAGTCCAGAAAACAAAGCTCCGCCATCAGCAGATTGTCGACCTCGTTGAACCCGCGCTCGGCAAGCGTCAGATCGCCGCGCCAGTCCAGATAATCCAGAATGTTTGCCATGGAAATACCTCCGGAGTTTAGTGTACCCATCATACACAAATTTTACCGGAAAAACAACCAAATCAGGCAGAAGAAAGCCTTAATTTTTTCTGAATTCGTACAGCCTATAAACCTATTGACTTTATGGGGAATATGTGTTATGCTCAGGACATAAGAAAGAATTCCCTGCAAAGGAGCTGATATTGATGCAAGTCTATGCGGACAACGCAGCGACCACCAGAATGCACCAGACGGCCATCGACACGATGACCTATCACCTGAACAACACCTTCGGCAACCCGTCGAGCCTCTACACCATCGGCCAGCAGGCCAAGGAGGTGCTGGAGACGGCGCGGGCCGATATGGCCGCCTGCTTCGGCGCCCAGCCGCGCGAGATCTATTTCACCTCCGGCGGCAGCGAGGCCGACAATCAGGCCATTGCCTCCGCCGCCTATCTCGGCGCGCGCAAGGGCAAAAAGCACATCATTTCCACCACGTTTGAGCATCACGCCGTCCTGCATACCCTGAAGCGGCTGGAAAAGCAGGGCTTTGAGGTAACGCTTCTGGACGTGCACGCGGACGGCCTTGTCTCGGCGCAGCAGGTCGCGGATGCCATCCGCGATGATACCTGCCTCGTGACCATTATGTTCGCCAACAACGAGATCGGCACCATTCAGCCGATCGAGGCAATCGGCGCGGTCTGCCATGAACGCGGCGTGCTGTTCCACACCGACGCGGTGCAGGCGGCGGGCCACGTGAAGATCGACGTGAACGCGATGCATATCGATCTGCTGAGCCTGTCCGCGCACAAGTTCCACGGCCCGAAGGGCGTGGGTATGCTCTACGCGCGGCGCGGCATTATTCTCACGAACCTCATCGAGGGCGGCGCGCAGGAGCGCGGCAAGCGCGGCGGCACGGAAAACGTCCCCGGCATCGCGGCCATGGCGGCAGCCTTGACGGAAGCCTGCGCCAATATGGACGAGAACACAAAGAAGGTCACGGCCCTGCGGGACAAGCTCATTGACGGCATTTCCAAAATTCCGCACTGCGCGCTCAACGGCGCGCGTGAGCCGAGACTGCCCGGCAATGTGAACTTCTGCTTTGAGGGCATCGAGGGCGAGAGCCTTCTGCTGCTGCTCGACGCGAAGGGCATCAGCGCGTCGTCCGGCTCCGCCTGCACGTCCGGCTCGCTCGACCCCAGCCATGTGCTGCTGGCCATCGGACGGCCGCACGAGGTCGCGCACGGTTCGCTGCGCCTGACCATCTGCGAGGACAACACCGAAGAGGAAATCGACTATATCCTTGCCGAGCTTCCGCCGATCGTGGACTATCTGCGGAATATGTCGCCGGTCTGGAAGGACCTGATGAGCGGCAAGCGGCAGTTTACGCTGTAAGGAGGGCTTTATCATGGCACTGTATACCGAAACCGTCATGGATCACTTCATGCACCCGCGCAATGTCGGCGAGATCGCAGACGCGGACGGCGTCGGCGAGGTCGGCAACGCCAAGTGCGGCGATATCATGAAGATGTACCTGAAGATCAAGGACAATAAAATCGAGGACGTGAAGTTTGAGACGTTCGGCTGCGGCAGCGCGATCGCCTCAAGCTCCATCGCGACGGAGATGATCAAGGGCCGGACGCTGGAGGACGCGCTGGCGCTGACCAATCAGGAGGTCGTCGACGCGCTGGGCGGCCTGCCTGCGCACAAGCTGCACTGCTCCGTTCTGGCCGAGGAGGCCGTCAAGTCCGCCATCCAGGACTATTACGAGAAGAACCACATTGAGTATGATCACAGTAAATTCCCCAAGAAAGAAGACTGTGAATCCTGCTGCCGGATGGTATAATGCAAAACACCGGGCGCGGCCATTGGCTGTGCCCGGTTTGTCTGTCAAAATACGTTTTTTCTGGGTCAGGCATTCCCATCGAGAAACACAAACCAGCAAAGCGTTTCCAACATGCCTCCGGCGGCCCTATCTTTTCTCTTGCAAGAGAAAAGATAGGGGAGAAAAGAGTGCTTGGACGCGGTTGGTGCGTGCTGCGGATACAATTCAAGCGAGTACCAACTTTATAGTCGTTGCGAACACACATCGTTACCTTACGACCGCTATGGTACGCGCCGCCTGTTACGGTACTCCAAATTTGTAAGTCACCGCGTTTGAATGGCTGCAGTAAATTGGCCTTACGTTCAAAATTTACAGGGCAGTACGGATTCGCCGAAGGCTCGCGCCAAAGCCTCCCCTTGCCACGCCCTACGCGGTAAGGGGAGGCTTTGGCTGTGCCGCAGTCACTGATTTCTAAATATCTACATTGTCAAAGGTATCGCTGACCACGAAATATTGTAATTTCGCCAGAGTTTTCGTTTTTTCAGTGGCCCGCCGCTTTCCGTTCCGGTAATCATACGCCCACCGGCATAAG
>ERZ791736.645-NODE-645-length-9717-cov-4.134858_pt1 | contig 9717 bp, 10 predicted proteins | sample MGYA00509940_ERZ791736 | MGnify/ENA primary metagenome ERZ791736 (study PRJEB30046, sample SAMN00792014) | human gut metagenome | study: EMG produced TPA metagenomics assembly of the A metagenome-wide association study of gut microbiota in type 2... | reverse complement strand
GGTTCGTGAAAACCAACAATCCAGCGCCCATAACTTTGTGAAAGATTTTTCTTCGTTTTTTCCGGAATCTCGCCGCCGCAGCCCTCTGAAAAAGGGCGCTGACAGCAAAAAATCCTTGAATATGGAAAAGCAGAGGTTCAAAACCCCTGCCATCCGTGATTTCATCTATGGAGTTACCAAAGAATTTTGAGAATAAAAAATTGCCGAACCCATTGAGATGACTGGCTTTTTTGCCATTTCATCTATAGTGTTCGGCAATCATGGTCCGAGTGACTGGATTCGAACCAGCGGCCTCTTGAACCCCATTCAAGCGCGATACCAAACTTCGCCACACCCGGATAGCTATTGAATTAGCTTATGTATCATAGCATATCCGGGTGGGTTTTGCAAGAGGTATTTTTATTTTTTACGCCAGCAGCTTTGCGGCGGCTTCGGCCAGGCGGGCGAGTTGGGCGTTTGCCTGCTCCACGGTCGGCTTGACGGCGGACAGGTAGGCCTTGATCTTCGGCTCGGTGCCGGACGGGCGGATGATGACCTTGCTGCCGCCGGGCAGGCGGTATTCCAGCACGTTCGCTTTCGGCAGGCCGGTGCCCTCGGCCTCGTAATCCGTATAGCCCTCGACCGGAAGTCCGGCGATCTCGCGCAGCGGCTGCGTGCGCAGGCCCTGCATGAGACTGGCCATCTTCTCCATGCCCGTCTCGCCCGCAAAGGCAAAGCTCTTCTGGGCGTTGCAGTAGCAGCCGAACTCGGCATAGAGCGCATCGATGGCGTCGCCGAGCGTCATGCCCTTTTTAGCGTACCACGCGGCAGCCTCGCAGATGAGGAGCACGGCGTTGACCGCGTCCTTGTCGCGTGCGTGCGTACCGGACAGGTACCCGTAGCTCTCCTCAAAGCCGAAGATATAGCGTTCCGGATGGCCGCCCTGCTCCAGCAGCGCGATCTGCTCGCCGATATATTTGAAACCCGTAAGCACGCGGCGCAGCTCGACGCCGTATTTTTTGGCGACAGCTGTGACCATATCGGTCGAGACGATGGTGGTGACGGCGACGGGATTTTCCGGCATCGTGCCATTCGCGATGCGGCTGCGGCAGATGAAGTCCAGCAGAATGACGCCCATTTCGTTGCCGGAGATGAGCCGGTAGCCGCCCTTTCCGTCCGGCACGGCGGTGCCGCAGCGGTCGCAGTCGGGGTCGGTACCGATGAGAATATCGGGGTGGACGCGGTCGCAGTACTGAAGGCCCAGCTCCATGGCCTGCCGGATCTCCGGATTCGGATACGGGCAGGTCGGGAAATGACCGTCCGGCTGCTCCTGCTCCTTTACGATGGTCATGTTCCGGATGCCGATCTTCTGCGTCAACTTTTTGACGCATTCAAGTCCCGCGCCGTTGAGCGGCGTGTAGACGAGCTTCAGGTTTTCAATTCCCTCGCCGCTGCCCACGCGCTGCGCATAGACGGCGTCGACAAACGCGTCCAACACCTCGTCGGGGATGTACCGGATGCTTCCGGCGGCCAGCGCCGCGTCAAAGTCCGTGGTCTTCGCGCTGGTGAAATAGTCCATATGCTCCAGCAGCGCGACCACGCGCTTTGCCGCCTCCGGCGTCATCTGACAGCCGTCGGAGCCGTAGACCTTGTAGCCGTTGTATTCCGCCGGGTTGTGGCTGGCCGTGACGCAGACGCCGAGCCCGCAGTGCAGGTGACGCACGGCGAAGCTCAGCGCCGGGACAGGCTCGAGCCGGGGATAGAGGTACGCCGTGATGCCGTTGGCGGCGAAGACCGCGGCTGCCTCGCGGGCGAAGACGTCGCTCTTGATGCGGCTGTCATGGCCAATGGCGACGGTCTTCGGCAGCTCCGTCTCGTTGAGATACTGTGCAACCGCCTGCGTCGCGCGGCGGATCACGTAAATATTCATCCGATTCGTGCCTGCGCCGAGCACGCCGCGCAGACCCGCCGTGCCGAATTCCAGATCGCGGTAGAACGCGTCCGTGACCTTCTCCGCGTCGGAGTGCATCGCGTCCAGCTCCTGCCGCAGCTTCGGCTCCAATCCCTGCTGCGCGAGCCACTGCGCATATCGCTTTTCTGCCAGTTCCATATCTGTAAACCTCCGTTTTTCAGTGTGATCGTTTATATGCTTAAGCCAGCGTGCCGCCGATGGCGTTTGGCATGGATGCGCCGGCTTCGATCAGCGGCAGGTACCAGTCGTCGTAGAAATACGGCAGGCGCGTCTCGTCGTCCGTGCGCACATCCTCCCAATCCATGCCCCAGGGGCGCAGATAGACCGTATAGACGAAGGAATCTTCGCTGTTTTCCGGGTCTGTATAGACGCCGGAGATGCAGATCATCTCGGAATACGGCATGGACTCGGATGGGGCCGCGTCAATGTACCACGCGTCCGCGCCGCTCAGCTTGCAGTCAAAGAAGCTGCCGTCCGTCGAAACGAGCCGTCCGCTCGTCGTCAGATCGGTGCTCACCTGCACCTGTGCATCGGCGATGATCTGTCCGGCCTCGCAGGAATCGTCCCACAGGGTGAGCGTTCCGCTTCCGTCCGCGTCAAGCTCGATCTGTGCGCAGGCATCCCACCAGCTGCCTGCGTTGTCTTCATAGGCGCCGGTCCCGGATTCGATCATCCACCAGCCGTACCAGCTGCCGTTCCAGAAGGCCGTCTGCGAGACAGCATTCATTGAGGGATCGACCGGCTCTGCCGGCTGATAGGACGCGAAAAGTCTCCTTCCCACCAGCCCCCAGAGCACGGCGGACAGCACCAGAACGCCTGCGATGATCCCGATCACCAGCGGCGCTTTGGATTTTTTCTTCGGCTTCTGCGGGGGCGCACTCTGCGCCGCAGGCCGCTCCGGCGGGGGAGGGAAGCCGTCTGCGCGTGTGGTCTGCGGCTGTGCGGGTTCGGGCTGTGTCAGCTTTGCGCCGCATTCCGTACAGAATTTCGCTGTTTCCTCGATTTTGCTTCCGCAATAGGGACAAAACGCCATGGTCGGTTCTCCTTTCTTATTTCGCCGTCCCGAATGAGTCCGGCATATCGGCAACGCCCCGCGCCAGCAGCGGCGCGTACCAGCTGTCGTAATCTGGCGGGAGCATATTGCGGTACAGACAGCCGCTCGTGTCGCCGGTGCGCACATCCTCCCAGTCCGTGCCCCACGGGCGCAGATAGAGACGGAAGCGCACCCAGCCGCCGTTTTCATCCTCCGCACGGCCGGAAATGCAGATCATATGGTCAAACGTATGCACCTCCGACACGCCAGGATCGCAGGAAAGCCCATTCGTCAGATCGCAGTCCAGATACGTGCCGGAGTCCGCCGTCATGTGCCCGGCGTCGGTCGTCCCCGCCGAAAACGTGACGCTTGCCCGGAGCAGAAGCTCGCCGGGTTCATTCTCCGTATCCCAAACGGTGAGCATTCCTGCATCCCCGCGCACGCTGATGTGCGCGCAGGCATCCCATGCGGTGTCCTTCAGGTATTGCAGCTCCTCGCTCGCATCGGTAACAATGTGCCAGCCGTACCAATCCCCGGCCCAATAGGCCGCGTGATCCGGCTCTGCATCCGCGTCCGGCTCCTGTGCCTGCTCCGGCAGACTGTCCAGCAGCGGAAGCGCGGCGGAGGCCGTTCTGGAAAAGCTCATACGGATATCAGCATCAAAAAAGCCGATGGTGACCGTGTTTGCGTCGATCGTTCCTTCGCAGCGCGCGCTGCCCATTGTCAGCGTGAGCCGTCCGCCTGATGTTTCCCATTCGACCGCGGCGGCTTCACCGTCCACGCAGAAAACGCCCTCGCCGCCTGCGTTCAGCGTGAGATAGGTCTGGCCGCTGTAGACCTCGCCGATCGGCTGCCAGTCTCCGCCATAGACGCTGACCTGCTCGCCATGGAAGGTTCCGAGGCCCACGGCGGGCCGCGTTTCACGCTTACAGGCGCAGAGCGTCAGGAGCAGCACGGCGGCGATCAGAAGCGTGCCCGCCCGTTTCATCCAGCCACTCCCCTTCTGTCTGTTTCTCCTGTTTTCAGTATACAACAGCTGCCAAAAAAGCGCAAGAAAAAGTGCTGCCGCGCATCACAGCTTGAGCTGGCGGGCGGCGCATTCGTAGGCCGTTTTGTAGTCCTGGAGTTCGCGGGCGGCAAGCTCCATCGCCTGCAGCAGCTCCCGTTCGAGCAGCTTTGGCAGCGGGCCTGTCCGTTCGGCCTGCCGCAGCGCGGTCATAGCCTCCGCGTACCGGCCGGAGGCCGACGCGAGGCGTGCCTGCAAAACGCGGTATTCCGCCCGGCTTTCCTCCGGCAGCATGGGGACTGCGCGAAGCTCCGCCTCTGCGGCTGCCGTCTTCCCGCGTTCAAGCTGATAGCGGGCCATGGCCAGATGGTACCGGGCGCGGACGGGCTGCGCGGCATAGGCCTGCCGGTAGTCCGCAAAAGCGGTCTCCTCCTGTCCCGGCCCCGCGCTTTGTGCACACCGGGCCAGAATGTCCCACAGGTGCAGCATAAGCGCTGCACTTGCATAGAGGCTGCCGTTGTTCCACGCAAGCCCCCGTTGGGCCAGATGGCGCGCCGTGTCGAACCGCTCGGACTCCAGCGCCCGCTGCGCGCACTGCGCCGCGGCCATGGCCAGCGCCAGCGCCTGCTCGTCGTCCGGCGCGTGCTCCGGCGCAAGCTCAAGACAGGCGGCATACTCGCCGCTTTTCAGAAGTTCCCGCAGCCGCTGCGTGCGCCCGGCCTCCGCCTCCTCCTGCTCGTCCGCCAGCAGCCACGAGAGCCGGACGTTCAGCACCGACGCCAGATATTCCAGCGTCCCGACCGACGGCGAAGCCAGATCATTTTCGATCTGCGAGAGCATATTGCGCGTGATGCGGTCCCCCACGACCTGCGACTGCGTCATGCCGCGTGCAAGCCGCGTCTGCTTGAGCTTCTGTCCGAGCGTCATAGCACTGCCTCCTGCGTAAATGTCATTTACTCTGCATACATTCTATCATATTGTGCATCTGCCCGCAAGCGGCATCGCATAAACGATTGATTTTCCGCGCCCGCATGGTAAAATAGAGGCATCTGAACGAAAAGGATGGGCTTTGCCATGCAGCGACTTCTGATCCGCAATATCAAAACCCTCGTCTCCTGCGACGAGCAGGATACCGTATATGAAAATGTCGACCTCTACGCTGAGAACGGCATCATCCGCGCCATCGGCCCGAAGCTTGACCGGCAGGCCGACGAGGTGCTGGACGCCAGCCATATGCTGTGCTATCCGGGCCTTGTCAACACGCACCATCATCTGTACCAGCAGTTTTCCCGCAATCTGCCGCAGGTGCAGAACATGGAGCTGTTCGACTGGCTGAAAACGCTCTATGAGATCTGGAAAAATCTCGACGCGGAGGTCATCCGCCTGTCGAGCCTGACGGGCATGGGCGAACTCATGAAGCACGGCTGCACGACCTGCTTTGACCACCACTATGTCTTCCCGGTCGGCGCGGGCGATCTGATCGGGACGCAGTTCGAGGCCGCGTCGGAGCTTGGTATGCGGATGCACTGCTCACGCGGCTCCATGGCTCTGTCCGTCAAGGACGGCGGCCTGCCGCCCGACTCCGTTGTGCAGACGGTCGACGAGATCATGGCCGACTCCGCCCGCCTCATTGAAACATACCATGACGCGTCGTTCGGCTCCATGCGGCAGGTCGCGCTTGCGCCGTGTTCGCCGTTCTCCGTCTCGGCGGAGCTTCTGCGGCAGAGCGCCATCCTCGCGCGGCAGTACCATGTCCGCCTGCACACGCACCTGTGTGAGACAAAGGACGAGGAAGCCTATATGCTCGAACGCGAGGGGATGCGCCCGCTGGCGTTCATGCAGACGCTCGGCTGGGTCGGCCCGGATGTGTGGTACGCGCACGGCATTCATTTTAATGACGAGGAGCTGAAGCTTCTGGCCGAAACCGGCACCGGCGTGTGCCACTGCCCGGCAAGCAACATGAAGCTCTCCTCCGGCATCGCGCGCATCCCGGATATGCTGAAGCTTGGCGTGCCGGTCGGCCTCGGCGTCGACGGCTCGGCGTCCAACGACGGCTCGAGCCTTATGGAGGAGCTGCGCACGGCGTTTTTGCTGCACCGGCTCAATTCCAGCCGCGAAGCGCCCTCGGGCTACGATGTTCTGAAGATCGCCACGCGCGGCAGTGCGCGGCTGCTCGGCCGCAGTGACATCGGCAGTCTTGCCGCCGGCAAGTGCTGCGACCTGTTTTTGATCGACAGCCGCCGGATGGAGCTCGTCGGGGCCTGCTATGACCCGCAATCCGTCCTTGCCACCGTCGGTGTGCGCGGCCCGGTCGATTACACGGTCGTAAACGGCAAAATCACCGTCCGCGAGGGCCGTCTTGCCAGCGTCGACGAGGAAAAACTCGCCCGCGACGCGCAGGCAAAATGCACGGAGTATCTGGAAAAATAGAAGGAAAGCGGTATATCCTCCCTGCCGTGTGCAAATGCTACGGCAGGGAGGCGTTTTTTATGCTGATTTCACTCATTCGCGCCGTGGTCTTATATCTGGCGCTGATCCTCGTCGTCCGGCTCATGGGCAAGCGGCAGCTGGGCGAGATGGAGCCGATGGAGTTCGTTGTGACGATGCTGATCGCGAATCTGGCCGCTGTGCCGATGCAGGAGACGGGCACGCCGCTGCTGGCGGGCCTGCTGCCGATTTTGGTCGTGTTGAGCGTGGAACTGGTTTTGTCTGTGCTGACATACCGGAGCGTGGGCATGCGGCGGTTCCTGTGCGGCAAACCAGTTATTTTGATCGAAAACGGGCGGCTCTTGCAGCAGAATCTTAAAAAGACGCGCGTGAACACCGACGAGCTGGCAGAATATCTGCGCATTCAGGGCGTGACGGACCTTTCGCAGGTGCAGTACGCCATTCTGGAGACGAGCGGCGCAATTTCGACGTTCCTGTATCCGAAATACGAACCAGCGCCCGCAAAGGACGCCGGAGTGCAGGTAAGCGGGCGGAAGCTGCCCATTACCGTCATTGCCTCCGGGCGGCTCATGCGGCAGAATCTGCCGCTTCTGGGCCGGGACGAAGCGTGGGTACAGGAGATCTTGAAAAATTACAACTGCCGCGTGCAGGACGTGTATCTGCTCACGAGCGAACCGGACGGCAAGCTGTATTTTGCCGCCATGCGGGAGGATGAGGCATGAAGCATATTCTGATCGCGTGTCTCGTGTTTGCGCTGTGTCTGGCCGTGGGGCTGTTTTCGCTTTTTTATGTGCGTGCGTCCGGCGAGGAAACGGTCACGCTTCTGGCGCACTCCATCCGGCAGGCGGAGGAAGAACAATATACCGCGGCAGCGGAGTCTCTGCGGCAGGCAAAGCAGCTCTGGGAGGGCCGCGAGACAGTCCTCGGCATTTTCCTGCACCACGAGGAGGTCGACGAGATCCTCGCCCTGTTCGCGCAGCTCGAGGCGTTTATCAAGCTGGAAGATCTGGACGATTACCTCGCCGCCTGCGGCGAACTCACCGCCCGCCTCGAGCACGTCCGCCGCATGGAGCTGCCGACGGTGGAGAATGTGATGTAGGCACGCTCCCGCGCCGGTGCTTTCCTGAAAAAAACGCCCCGCTGTTCAGCGGGGCGAAGCGTTTTATCGCTCTTCGAGAATTTTGTTCAGCTCGCGCATGAAGCTGTCGATGTCCTTGAATTGGCGGTAGACCGACGCAAAGCGGACATAGGCGACCTCGTCAAGCGGCTTGAGGCGTTCCATGACCAGTTCTCCGATCTTTTCGGTGGAAATTTCCCGGTCAAGCGAGTTCTGGATGGCCTGCTCGATCTCATCGGTGGCCTTTTCCAGCTCAGCCAGCGGCACGGGGCGCTTTTCGCACGCGCGGAGCATACCATTCAAAATCTTGTTGCGGTCGAACTGCTGCCGGCTGCTGTCGCGCTTGATGACGACGATGGGCAGGCTTTCGACCGTCTCATAGGTGGTAAACCGCTTCTGGCATTGCAGGCATTCGCGGCGGCGGCGAATGCTCACCCCGTCGTCCGAGTGACGGGAATCGACGACCTTACTCTCCTGATAGCCGCAGTACGGGCACTTCATGGCAAAAACTCCTCTCTTCATCCGGCGGACGCGCATCTTGCGCTTCTGCCCATTTTCTGTTATGATTGTAGCAAAAAAGAGAGGCCTTGTCTACTTCTTTCTACAGCCAGTCCTGGATCACATCATTCAGCGAATCCGGCGTGACGGCGAAGTAGGCCAGCTGGTCGATGAGCGTGAAGATGCTGGTGCCGCGCATGGTGATGCGCGGGATGCCGGCGTAGCACTGCGCCTCGCCGGTCTGCGCGAGGATCTCCACGCCATAGCACTCGGCGCAGCCGCCCAGCACGCTGTCATTGAGCAGATAATATTCCAGATGCAGCGGCGTGCCCTCCTGTGTCTTGACGTCCTTTGTGTGAATCAGACTCTTATTTCTCATGGTGTTCTCCCTCCCGGGAATATTGAACCATAACTTCTGCGATTCGAAAACCAAAAAATTTCGCATGATTCGACAAAAGCATTGTGATTTTTGATGATCTTTACAGAAAGATCATCCGCGTTTTGGGGAACCTGTGCAGGCCGGGACAGATTTTTGTCGAAAACTTTCGGGTATAGGAGGCGGCGGATGAAACTGAAAAAACAGCTCGAACAGCTGCTTGCGCGCGTCGCGGCCATGCAGATCCCGATTTACGCAGGCAACGCCTCGTTTTTCCTGCTGCTGTCGGTGTTTCCGATCGTGAGCCTGCTTTTGTCGCTGCTCCCGTATACACCGCTGACGATCGAGCATTTGCTCGGCCTCTGCGCGCAGCTTGCGCCGGAGTGGCTGCTGCGGCTGCTGGAATATTTTATCCGGACGCTCTACGGCTCAAGCTCGGCGGCGATCATCTCGGCCAGCGCCGTGCTGACGCTCTGGTCGGCCTCAAAGGGGATGCTGAGCCTGCTTTACGGGCTTGACGCCGTGCTGGAGGTGCGCGAGACGCGCAGGTACCTGCACCGGCGGCTGCTGTGCGTTTTATATACGGTCGGGATGCTGCTGGCGCTTTTGCTGACGCTGGGGCTTTATGTCGGCGGACAGGCGCTGCTGGCGTTTCTGCTGGCACGGGGCTTTTCCTTTGCCGCCGTGCTTGAGCCGATCCTGCGGAATTTGCATCTGTATTCATTCGTGCTGCTGACGGCGCTGTTTACGGGCGTGTTTCTGGCTCTGCCGGACAAGCGGCAGCGGTTCGTTCACGTTCTGCCCGGCGCGGCGGGCGCCGCCTGCGCATGGGTGATCTATTCGGAGATCTATTCATGGTACGTCAACCACATCGCCAAAGCCTCAGCGCTCTATGGGAGCCTGTCCGTGCTGCTTCTGATGCTTTTGTGGCTGTACGCGTGTATTTCCATTCTGTTTTACGGCGCGCTGCTCAATCACGCGCTGTTCGACTGGAAGGAAGAGAAGGAGAAGCCGAAATGTTCGGATACGTGATCGCCGACCTTGCGCGGCTGGACGAAGGGCAGCAGACGCGCTACAAGAGCTTCTACTGCGGGCTGTGCCGCGCGCTGTACCGCGGCTACGGCCCGGTCCCGGCGCTGGCGTTAACCTATGATATGGCGTTTCTGACGCTGTTTCTGTCCGCGCTCTACGAACCGGCGGAGCAGTCGGGCGCGTCGCGCTGCCTGCGCCATCCGGCGCAGGCGCAGAGCTGGACGCAGATACCTGTCTTTATCGTTGGAGTGTTCTT
>ERZ791736.639-NODE-639-length-9759-cov-4.297094_pt1 | contig 9759 bp, 8 predicted proteins | sample MGYA00509940_ERZ791736 | MGnify/ENA primary metagenome ERZ791736 (study PRJEB30046, sample SAMN00792014) | human gut metagenome | study: EMG produced TPA metagenomics assembly of the A metagenome-wide association study of gut microbiota in type 2... | reverse complement strand
TCCCGTGGCGGAGGGCGTGAACGTGGACGGCAGCCCGAGTATGACGGAATCCAAACCGATGCTTTTTGCGGCAAGCGCAATATTCTGCACCGCTATACCCGCATCAACCCCGGAAAATTTTGCCGGATGAGCAAAAATACCTACAAAAAGAGGTGCATCGTACATAATTTTGCCGCCGCGCTGTTTGATTCTTTCGGCAAAAGCAGCATCGCCGCCGGCACACGCCGCCTCCACAACGCCCGCTTCAAGCTCTGCAATGATTTCCGCATTCGTAACGAACACAAACCGCTGATCCTGTGCGTTCATTGCCGTCGGTGCACTGAGCGCGGCATTCCGAAGCAGAGAAATCTGCTCTTGGGTGAGTTTTTCGTCCGTGTAGGCGCGAATGCTGCTGCGTTCAAGCATCGTTTTGATAACATCGTTTACATGTGCCTTTGAATTATCGTTCATTTTCTGCCTCCGATTTAATGTAATCATTTCAGTATCGTTTTACCGCTCACGGCGCACTGCCGCACTTCAAGTATAATTCAATTAAAAAAAAATAGCAACCTTTCGCAGTGAATAAATTGAAAAATTTGCCGCAGCCTCTTCTGCGCATGAGCTTCGCATCCCGTGAACAAACTAATAAGGCAACAGCTTCGGCTTTTCGGCTGTTCAAAAAAAGCAGGAGGTACGCAAAATGAAAGCTATCGGTTTTGTCTCCGGAATTGCGCTCGGCATGGCAGCGGCGGTTGCTGCCGTTTCGGCGGTTTATCCCGACATTCCCAAGCGTGCAAAGCGCGACACGAAGCATATCTGGCGCAGCATGATGAGCAAGCATTGATCCCGCCCGCACAAGCTGTTACAGATCAGCACTTTTGAAGCGGTGCATTTCTTCATGCATATTCATGCACAAAAGCCGCAGTCGTTAAACCGCGGCTTTTTGTTTTATGTTATTTTGTTTACACTCCGCCCGAATCTGCGGAGCTGTCAAGAATTCGCTCGGTGAAAAGCTCAGCCTGCGATTTCCTCGGGATAAACGCTGACGCACTTGCGGCCGCCGTGCTTGGTTTCAAAGCGAAGAATGCCGTCAACCTTTGCAAACAGCGTATCGTCCTTACCGATGCCGACGTTATTGCCGGGATGGAAATGTGTGCCGCGCTGCCTTACGAGGATGTTGCCCGCAAGAACGAACTGACCGTCCGCACGCTTGGGTCCCAAACGCTTGGATTCACTTTCACGACCGTTACGGGAGCTGCCGACGCCCTTCTTATGTGCGAAAAGCTGCAAATTGATCCTGAACATAGTTAAACCTCCCTCTCTGTCAGTTTAAGATAATCACTATAATCTTGTTCAACGGAACGAAGTCCCAAAAGCATCGTTCCAAGTATAAGCTCTGCCTGCTGCAATTTTGAACCTTTAACGGTTTTTTCAAGCATCAGATAGAGCCCTCCGTCTTTAATCTCCAGTGCGGCCGGGCAGCGGACAAGTTCCGAAATGCCCATTGCGGCGGTCTGCGTGATTGCCGAAACCGCTGCACAAACAATATCTTCTCCGCATTCGGCATAACCCGTATGTCCGTGTGCATCAAAGCCTATCGGTTTGCCGCCCTTCAAAAAAACGGTTATCTCGGTCATGCAATTACCTCTCAGCCGATGGAAAGGATCTTGACCTTGGTGTAGGGCTGACGATGACCCTGTTTCTTGCGATAATCCTTTTTGGGCTTATACTTGAAAACAACGACCTTTTTGCCCTTGCCGTGTTCGAGAACCTCTGCCTTTGCAGAAACGCCCTTAACAACGGGGGTGCCGATCTGAACGTTTTCGCCGTCAGCCATCATCAGTACGTCGAAATTGACGTTTGCACCGATCTGCTCATCGAGCTTTTCGACCATGATCTCGCTGCCAACCTCAACCTTGTACTGCTTACCGCCGGTTACGATGATTGCGTACATTATAATAGTTCCTCCTCTTACCAGTCTCGCCCTTCCGGTGAATGCCTTCGCATCACTTTGAACCGTTTCGGAGCGGCTCAATGAGTAATGTTACCATATTCAGCGTGCATTGTCAAGCATTTTTTGCCGTCACGGCTGTATATTTTCGCCCAAACACTTCCCTTTCCGCGCGTTCTGCCGTATAATCGGCATATGGAGTTCAAATATTTCAAAAACATGCTTGTTGTCAGCGGCGTGAAACCGTTTGATCTTGAAAAATGCTGCACCTGCGGGCAGGCGTTCCGTTGGGTCAAAAACCCCGTGCACATGCAGGCGGGTTTGTTTGACGAATGCGGTCTGCCTGATGCCGAAGCTTCCCTTGCGTTCACCGGCGTTATTCGCGGGCGCGCCGTGCTTGTTATGCAATCCGACGATTCGCTTATTGTCACTCCGTGCGCCAAGGGCGAAGCACAGCTTTTTATCGATTATTTTGACCTTAAACGCGATTATTCCGCCGTTGAAGCCGCGCTTGCAGCCGACGAAAGGCTTCGGGTATGCCTTCCCGGTTCGTCGGGCATTCGCGTTTTTAACCAGGAACCGTTTGAAGCGCTGATCTCGTTCATAATATCTGCAAACAACAATATCAAGCGTATATCGGGTATTATTGACAGGCTCTGTTCCCTTGCGGGAGAAAAGCTGCCGGTGCGGTACTTTTCCGATTGCGCAGCCGCCGATTGCGATTTTGGTAAAAACAGTGAAGTTTTTGCTTTTCCGACGCCGGAACGCATTGCCGCACTTTCCGAAGATGAATTGAAGCAAATCGGTGCAGGTTACCGCGCTCCGTATATAATCAAATCCGCCAAACGCATTGCCGACGGTTATGATCTTGAAAAGCTGCGGTCGCTTCCGACAGCCGAAGCACGAAAGGAACTTTTGACGTTTCCGGGTGTCGGCCCGAAGGTTGCGGACTGCATCCTTTTGTTTTCCCTCGGACACGCGGATGCTTTCCCCGTTGATGTATGGATCGAGAGAGCAATGACCGAACTGTATTTTTCCGACTCATCGACCGCCGACACCCCGGCCGCCCGCCCTGCGCCTGCAAAATCAGAAATTCAGGCCGCCGCACGCAGCATCGGCAAGCTTTCCGGAATCGTTCAGCAATACATCTTTTTCTATGCACGAAATCAAAAACTCGGCACATAAAGCATCCCGTCCGAAATGCCCGAATGCCGAGTTAAATACCGTTTTAAAAAACGACAGCAATGAGCGTTTGCTCTTATCCTCTGCCCGCCGCCGCAAAAACATTTGCATTATGTTCAACATCGGGCAAGCTGCCCACATGGGACAGGCTGCCTTCAAAGAACAGGCAGACATGCCCTTCCATGCCGTTATCCGCCACGGAATCGCTGCCGTGCGGATAGCATTGAATTGAGGCAGCGACTGCCGTTTCTCCGAACATCACAACAACGGGACGTTTAAGAAAGTTATACTCGCTTCCGCAGATATAGTTGAAAGCTTCAAGTTCCGACTCGGAAGCCAACTCCGCCTCGGCATGGTTTTCCCCGCCTGTGAACACGAGCTTGAATTCCTTGCCCGTGTTGCAGTCAATAACCGTATACTCCTCGTTGACATTCAATTTCTGTTTTACGGCGTTCCAGCTTTGAACCTCGCCTTTAACCTTTAATGTGTCCGCAATCGGCCCGCGCGGCAGATGAACCGAATCCGGAATGCGAAATTTCGGCGCACTCGGCGCAAACAATTCAAGCATGGACTGCTCCCCCATTCTTCCGTCAACGCCAAGCCTTTCACCGTAGGCAACACAGCGGGTTTGAAATTCCTCAACCGCTTTTACTGTCATTGCCCTGTAAACCCCGGTCGGCTTAAACCAAAGGTAGCCCAGCTCGCGCAGGCGGATCTGTATCCGCACAACCGTTTCGCCCGCCGAATTTTCGGAATAGATCTCCGTTTTTGTCTGCGGTTCCGCATATGCGGAAAAAAGGCTTAATGCAAGCAGCATTGCCGCAAGAACCGCCGCTGTAATTCGTTTTGTTTTTTTCATAATATTCAATCCTTCCGGAATGTTTGATTTTGTGCTGCTTTCGCCGCATTCGCCGGCTTTTGAAAGCTTCTGTCAACAGTATACCACAAGTGTTCGGCATGAACAACCGCGAAAATCACTTTCCCTTCTTTTTCAAAACCGATATTGATTAACCCAAAAGCTTTTGATATAATAAAATGCGGCGATTCAATGGCTGAATGTCCGCAATCGTATGCGGCAGGCTTTCAGCGTTGAAAAGGCTGCAAAGTTTTGAGTTCGAGGAGGAAACATGTTTAAGCTCAAACAAAACAACACCACAGTTCGCACCGAATTGGTTGCGGGCATCACGACCTTTATGGCGATGGCGTACATTCTGATGGTCAACGCAGGAATGTTCTCCACGCTCGGAGGCGACGCACTCGGCGCAAGTTATTATAACGCCGTTTATATCGCAACCGCAATCTCCGCAGTGTTCGGAACGCTGCTCATCGGCCTGCTTTCCAACCTGCCGCTTGCACAGGCATCCGGCATGGGTCTGAATGCATTCTTTGTTTACTCGGTTTGCATCGGCATGGGCTTTACCTATGCAAATGCGCTCGTTATGGTTCTTGTGGACGGCATCGTGTTTCTTCTGCTCACGGTCACAGGCCTCCGCAGGCTTATCTTTGACGCAATACCGAAAGCTGTCAAGGCTGCAATTGCACCGGGCATCGGTCTTTTCATTGCATTCCTCGGGCTTCAGAATTCCGGAATCGTTGTTAACAGCGAATCCACACTCGTTGACCTGCACTCGTTCAACATTATCTTCGGCCACACTACATGGGCAGAGATAATGCCCCTGCTCATCACCATTGCGGCTCTCATCGCAATCGGCGCAATGTCAAAGAAAAAGATCAAGGGCGCAGTCTTCTGGGGTATCATCGGCGGCGCAGTGCTTTATTATGCACTCGGCCTTCTGACGATCGACGGATTCTATGCAAGCAATGTTCAGAGCAAGCTCTCTCTCAACATCATCCAGCCCTTCCGTGATTTCTTCAACATTTCTTTCGGCAAAGTTTTCGCCGAAGGCTTCAACTTCTCCGAATACATCGCTGCCAACGGCGTCGGCAGCTTTGCGGCAACGTTCATCGCTTCCATGCTCGCATTCTGCATGGTTGACATGTTCGACACTCTCGGAACTCTGTACGGTGCATGTTCCGCCGGCAATCTGCTCGATAAGGACGGCAATGTTCCCAACATGAACAAGGCCATGTTCGCCGATGCGGCAGCAACATGTTTCGGTGCAGTCTGCGGCACTTCAACAGTTACCACCTTTGTTGAATCCTCCGCCGGCATCGCAGAAGGCGGCAAGACCGGCCTTTCCTCCGTTTTCACGGCTGCAATGTTCTTCATCGCAATGTTCCTTGCGCCCATTGCCGCGCTCATTCCGAGCTGTGCAACCGCCGCTTCGCTCATCTTCGTGGGCATCCTTATGATCGGCGGCGTCAAGGAAATCGACTGGAGCGATGCTTCTGCGGCAGTTCCCGCGTTCATGACCATGGCGATCATGCCGTTCACCTACAATATCTCCTATGGTATTGCGTTCGGCCTTATCTCCTACATCTTCATCAAGCTCTTCACCGGCAAGATCAAAGATATCAGCCTCAGCACCTGGATCATCGGCATACTGTTCGCCGCAATGTTCTTCATTGCCCGCTGATGACCGACATACGAATCGTGTGAATTTGCATTGATTCCGACTTTAACAAACAAAAACGACCTGCCCGCTTGCCGGCGGACAGGTCGTTTGCTTTATGCTCACATAATTTCTTTGAGTGCTCTTCCGGCATCATCTATCCATTTAACCTTTCCGTTCAACGATGTTCCGCCGACAAACCCGGCAGCAGCGGACGGACTGTCAAAAAAAACATCTGCTGTAAGTTTGTTTTCCTCATTTATCATGTCTGCATATTTTTTTCTGTTTTTCGTAACATGAGATGGGCATTTTTTCGTCGTCTCAGGATTCACCGAACTGCCCTTAAAAATCACAAATCCCTCGCTTGTGCACTGTCCTTTTGCAATTGCTCCCTTATATTCCATGTGAAGGATCGGCTCACTGTTTCTGCTTTCCGCCGGCAGTGCAATCGGTTCAAAAACTCTGTGTCCTATTGCGCCGACAGCGATCCTTGCATAATTGATGAATTCTTCAAGCTCACATTCTTTCTCTTCGGTAACGTTTCCCGGATTCGGGTCGTTACTATTTTTTACATCGTAGCGTCCCGCTTTACGAGCCATATTGAACAAACGATTTTCAAGATAACTGATTTCCGTCGGACCAAATGAACCATCTCCGGTGGTCAATATTATCACTTCGCTCCAATAATCAATGGAATTATGCGGTTCACAAATGCGTTGAAGCAATCCTCTGCCATTTTTTCTGTTCCCTGCCTGCCCGATATACACAACGGTATTCTCATCTTTATCGGTGCCGAACAAAAGATAAACACCGCTTTGAGTCAATTCTTGTATATCATCACAATTATCAATGGAAATCCTCGGAATTTTATAAACAATTCCCGTCCAATTCGCAATTTTGCATTTTATTCTTCCGATAGGATCTCCGTCCATTAAATACATAGTCAATACTTTTCCGCTCATCAGAACATACTCCAATCAAAGCCCCGTGCGCATTCAGGTAGCTAATTCAAATCGTTCTCAGCAGATATTTTTATCCGCAACAGCATTATACCACATATTACGCCAAATATCTACATAAAAAACTAAACCTTGGACACAAAACGGCACACCCTTCCGAGCTGAGCGTTTTAGGGTGTGCCGTTAAGACTGCGTGAATGCGGGATGTTGAGTTCAGAGTTTTGCCGAACGTGTTACGAACATCGGTATACATCGATATTGATGTTAATATCAGATATCGATGTTAATAATATCAATCGAGAGTTTTTGAAGCAGCCTCATCAAGAATCTTCTGTTCGAAGGCCTCAAGGGTCATTGTGCCGAGATCGCCGCCCTTTCTTGCGCGAACGGCAACAACGCCGTTTTCGACCTCTTTGTCGCCGACGATGAGCATGTAGGGGATTTTCTGCATTTGAGCTTCACGGATTTTGAAGCCGATTTTTTCGTTGCGCAGATCGGTTTCAACGCGGAGACCCTGCGCTTCGAGCTTTGCGGCGATATCGCACACGGCATCGCGGGTGCGGTCGGTCATTGCCATGACTTTGACCTGAACGGGTGCAAGCCATGTGGGGAATGCGCCGGCGAAATGCTCGGTGATAACGCCGATGAACCTTTCGATAGAGCCGAAAACAACGCGATGAATCATGACTGGGCGATGCTTTGCGCCATCCGCGCCGGTGTATTCAAGTTCAAACCTTTCGGGAAGCTGCATGTCGAGCTGAATCGTGCCGCACTGCCATGTTCTGCCGAGACAGTCCGCAAGGTGGAAGTCGAGTTTCGGGCCGTAAAACGCGCCGTCACCCTCGTTAATGACGTATTCCTTGCCGAGTTCGGTGATTGCCGCCTTGAGGGTTTCGGTTGCGAAATCCCAATCCTTTACGTCGCCGATATGGTCTTCGGGCATTGTGGAAAGCTCGATGGAATATTTAAGGCCGAAAGTGGAATAAACCTCGTCGAACAGGCGGACGACGTTTTTGATTTCGTCCTTCATTTGATCCCAAGTCATGAAGATATGGGCATCATCCTGAGTGAAGCAGCGAACGCGGAAGAGGCCGTGCAGCGCACCTGAAAGCTCGTGGCGGTGAACAAGACCGAGTTCACCCATGCGCAGGGGCAGATCGCGGTACGAACGCATTTCCGTTTGATAAACGAGCATGCCGCCGGGGCAGTTCATGGGTTTTACCGCAAAGTCCACATCATCAATAACGGTGGTGTACATGTTGTTTTTGTAATGATCCCAGTGGCCGGAACGCTCCCAAAGGCTGCGGTTGAGCATTATGGGCGTTGAAATTTCAACATAGCCGTAACGCTTATGTACTTCGCGCCAATAGTCAATGAGTTTGTTTTTGAGCACCATGCCCTTGGGCAGGAAGAACGGGAAGCCGGGGCCTTCGTCCATCATTGCAAACAAGCCGAGTTCCCTGCCGAGCTTGCGGTGGTCACGCTTTTTGGCTTCCTCCAGCATGTGGATATATTCATCCAAATCCGCCTTTTTTTCAAAAGCAGTTGCATAGATGCGCTTGAGCATCTTGTTTTTTTCGCTGCCGCGCCAGTATGCGCCCGCAACGCTCATGAGCTTGATATTTTTGCACTTGCCGGTGGATTCAAGGTGCGGGCCTGCGCAGAGATCCACAAAATCGCCCTGACGATAGAAGCTGATCACGGCGTCTTCGGGCAGGTCGCGAATGAGTTCCACCTTGTAGGGCTCATCCTTTTCCTGCATGAAGCGAATAGCCTCTTCGCGGGGGAGTTCGAAACGCTCAAGCGGCAGGTTTTCGGAAACTATCTTTGCAATTTCCTTTTCAATCTTCGGAAAATCTTCGGGGCTGAAAGGAATATCCGTGTCAAAGTCGTAATAGAAGCCGTTATCGATCGCAGGTCCGATTGCAAGCTTGACTTCCGGCCAAAGGCGTTTCACGGCCTGTGCAAGGATGTGCGAACCCGTGTGGCGATAGGTCCATTTGCCGCCGTCGTCGGCAAAGGTGAGCAGCTTCAGTGTGCAGTCGCCGTGAATGGGCAGTGCCGCATCATAAAGCTCGCCGTTAAGCTCTGCCGCAAGCGTTGCCTTGCGAAGGCGCGGGCTTATGCTCTCTGCAACGGCATATGCGTTCACGCCGTCTTCAAACCGGCGGACGGAACCGTCAGGGAAAGTGATGTTGATCATTTTAAATCTCCTTTATACGTTGATATTATAAGCAAAATCAGCGGCGTTATGTTCACTGCTGCCGTGCAGGCCGTTTTTAAGCTCTGCTGCCGAAAACAAAAAAACCGCCCTGAACAAAAGTTCAAGGACGGCAAACAGAATACCGCGGTTCCACCTTGATTGCGGAAATGCGCCTGCACTCCGCCGCTCAAAACAGTTGTAAGGCACTGCTGCCGCAAGCGAACATCGGGGCGGTTTTCGGTCTGCGGCAGGGATTGACTTTCAGCCCGGGGTCAATCCTCTCTTAATCTGCATTGTGCAAGCCTACTCTTCCCGACAACCTGCCGATAAAGATTCGAAACGGATCGGTTTTTCGAGAAACATGAATGCCGTTCATCGCGCACAAAAAACCTTCGTTCATCGATTACAGCAGAAATTTTAACGCAGTTTCAAGAAATTGTCAAGCACCATTTTGCACGGTTTGCACATAATACAATGTGGATTTTATTGCCGGCGTCCGCTTTTCCCGCCGTGCGCGCGCAGGCAACCGAAAAAGGAGCTAATATGCAAACCTATTCCGTGCTTACCGACGAATATGCCTTCACCGCCGCAAAAACGGATGCATTTATTACCCCCTCCGTTTTCAATTCAGCCGATAAGACGCCGACAGAAGCAGAAAATGAGGATGGAAACAAAGCTGTTAAGGAATCCGAGCCGCTGAGTATACGCGCACTGCTTGCGCGGCGGATGCGGCTTTGCGGGCTTGGACATGTTGAAATCAGCTGCCGTTCGGAATCACGTCTGATGCTGAACATTGCGGACGATGACGAGCTGCGCCTTTTTGCAAGAGCACTGAGCGAGCTTATGCTTGTTGACCTCCGTTATTTTGAATTTGCAAGAATGGTTGATATGCTTCCGTTTTCCGTTGATGAAAAGAAGAAGATACTTCCCTGCGCCCTCGGTTCCGCACCGGCGGGAACAGGGCTGGCAGCT
>ERZ791736.637-NODE-637-length-9766-cov-2.647204_pt1 | contig 9766 bp, 4 predicted proteins | sample MGYA00509940_ERZ791736 | MGnify/ENA primary metagenome ERZ791736 (study PRJEB30046, sample SAMN00792014) | human gut metagenome | study: EMG produced TPA metagenomics assembly of the A metagenome-wide association study of gut microbiota in type 2... | reverse complement strand
TCAGAGGTTGACAAATACAGGAGTTCGCGCTCACTCTCGCGCTTGCTCGCGCGCAGGTAGATGAGAAACACAATCCAGATGCCGATAAAGACAAGGTAGGACGCCATCGTGTAGATTGCCGCCGCCGCAGAGGTGGAGTAGCCACCCTCCGTGAGCCCCAGCGCGCCCAGACCGTCGTGGAGCGCGAGGACGTTCACCATGTCCTGCACGCCCTCGCCCAAGGTCACGGCGCCGCAAGCGATTGCCGCGACAAGAGTCGAGACGACCCCGCCCACAACAGACCCCAAGATCATCAGCGCAAACGCCAGAGCATAGCTCCCCACCAGGCAAAACACGCTCTTGGGGGTCAGACGTCCTTCTGCCATCACAGCCTCCCCTGGGTGCCGCCGCCGGCGGGTACGCTAGCCCTTCTCGCCCGGGGCGGCGCTGCCTTTGTTGTTCTCGCCGTCACGGTCCGGAAGCCTCCCGGCACGCCGGAGCGAGTCTCGCAAGATCCACTCAACCTGCGCGTTGGCGCTGCGCATATCGTCCTCGGCCCAGCGCTCGACCGCGGCCCAAATCTCCGGGTCGACACGCAGGGGATATTGCTTACGACGTGTCATGCGCAGGAGCCTCCGCGGACCTTAGTACAGCGACCCGGTGTTGAGCACCGGCTGCGCCTCGGACTCGCCGCAGAGCACCACCATGAGATTGGACGCCATGGTTGCCTTGCGGTCCTCGTCAAAGTCAACGATGCCGCCGTCGGAGAGCTCGGTGAGCGCCATGTCCACCATCGAGACGGCTCCCTCGACGATCTTCTTGCGAGCGGCGATGATGGCCTCGGCCTGCTGACGGCGAAGCATCGCGGGCGCGATCTCGGGAGCATAGGCAAGGTGCGTGAGACGCGCATCGTCAACTTCCACACCGGCAGGCGCCAGGCGCAGGCCCAGCTCCTCCTTCAGGCTGTTGGAGACCTCCTCGATGTTGGAGCGCAGCGTGATGCTGGTGTTGGCCGCGTCGTCATCCTCCATGTGGTCGTAGGCGTAGATGCTCGCCACGTGTCGCAGTGCGGTCTCGGTCTGCATGGACACATAGGAGATGTAGTTGTCCACGTCAAAGAGAGCCTTGGCGGTGTCGGACACGCGCCACACCACAACCGTAGCAATCTCGATGGGGTTGCCCTGCTTGTCGTTGACCTTGATGCGCTCGCCGTTGTGCGTGCGCGCGCGGAGCGACACCTTGGTCGAGATGCCCGCCGCCTTGACCGTAAGGGTGCCCTTCTTGCCGCCCTCCTCGGCGACCTCCCCGTCCGGACCGGACTCGCTCATCTTACGGCTGTAGAAGGGGTTTGCCCAATAGAAGCCAGACTCGCGGATGGTGCCAATGTAGTTGCCAAAGAGAAGGCAGACCTTGGCCTCGCCCGGCTGGAGGGCGATAAACCCGGAGCTCAGGACAAAGCCCAGCGCAAGCAAGAGGAAGCCAACGAGCATCATGGGGCCGGCGTACGGCGGCTCCGGCAGCCCCGCGTCATCCGCCGTGGCGAGAAGCATGATGGACCACACCAAGCCCGCGCAGCTTGCCGCAAAGACAAGCACGGTGATAACGAGCATTGCCCAACCCGACTTAGCCTTGATGAGTTTCTCGGACGTCATCTCTACCCCTTTCCGCTTCGGCCTCCATCATACGTGCCGGGCCGATTGGTCTCAATGTGATATCACAATAATATGCACATTGGACACATTCGACAATATCTGTTTGGGTAAGCGTTTTTTAGGGGCCTCGTCGGCATGCGGATGGAAGTCGCAAAGGCTCGTCGGAATGCCGCAAGCTGCGCCACTCAACGTATTGAGTAAATTTACTCAGTATGTTGAGTATAATTACTCAACGGGTAAGAAGTGCCGGCTAGAGGCATTGGAGGAACACCATGTTTCAGAGGCATCAGGTGCAGACAATTGCCGCACGCATGGTCGAAGACGGCAGCCCCCTTATCCAGGTTGTTGTTGGCCCTCGGCAGACCGGCAAGAGCACCATGCTCTCCCAGGCCCTCGAGTCGGTAGACCTCGAGCGTTCCTTCGTTAGCGCCGATGACGCAATAGTTCCCAGCCCAGAATGGCTACAGACGGAATGGCAGCAGGCCCGCAACATGACTGGGAACGGCTCGCGGCCTGTTGTCTTTGTTGTCGACGAAGTCCAGAAGGTTCCGCACTGGCCAACAGTCGTCAAGTCCCTCTACGACGCAGACCGCCGCACGAATACACCCGTTCGCGTTGTTATCAGCGGTTCATCAGCTCTTCTGCTGCACAAGGGCCTTGAGGACTCTCTCATGGGGCGTTTCGAGCTTATACGCTCGCCGCACTGGAGCCTTGAGGAATGCTCGCAAGCGTTTGGCTATAGCCTCGATGACTACCTGTACCTGGGAGGATATCCGGGGGCAGCGCGATTTGCGGATGACGAGAAGCGCTGGGGCGCCTACGTGCGTGACGCGATAGTGGAGCCCACTATCTCTCAAGACGTTCTCGCGCTCGACCAGGTGAGAAAACCCGCCCTCATGCGCGCACTGTTCAAGCTGGGCGCTGCCTACTCCGCGCAGGAGCTCTCGTACACCAAGATGATCGGGCAGCTCCAAGACGCAGGGAATACTACGACGCTTGCGCACTACCTAGGTCTTCTTGGAAAGGCAGGCATGCTGTGCGGACTACCCAAATATGACCCCAAGCCAGTCACACGACGCAAGAGCTCGCCACGCCTCATGGTATTTGACACAGCGCTCATGACCGCACCGAGCGGCATTGGGCGCATGGTCTACGAATCTGATCCGGCGCGCAGGGGTCACCTTGTCGAATCTGCCGTTGGAGCGCGCCTCCTTGCACGTGCCCCTGAAGAAGGCTTCGAGCTCTTCTGGTGGCGAGAGGGAACGAGCGAGGTCGACTTTGTTGCCTCACGAAATGGCGCACTCTCGGCCATCGAGGTAAAGGGTGGCGGAGAATCCCGTCAGAGTGGCATGGGAGAGTTTCTTGCACGCCACCCCAAAGCAAAGCGCATCGTCGTTGGCGGAAGCTCTGCCGGAGCATGCACCTTGGATGACTTTCTGCGCGACCGCGTTCCGCTCTTCTTCTAGCCATAGCCTGCCGCCACGGCATGCCACCGCACCGGCACGCTGCGCCTCTGACAAGAACGGGGCCGCAGGGCAGAACCTGCGGCCCCGCATGCGTTCTTGCGGTTTGCTCTACGCCCTGCGGCGAAGGCGTCCCGCAACCGCAAGGACGGCCCCCGCCGAGAGAAGCGCGCCCAACACCAGCGCCGGGGAGGTGTCGTCGCCGGTGTTGGGTGTCCCCTGCCCCTTGGACGCGGGATTCGCGGTCCCCGTGCCCAAAGTGGTGCCGGAGGTGTCGTTGTTGCTGCCAGGCACGGTCAGGCCAGCGTTACCAGTGTCCGCGCCGCCTTCGGACGGCGCGTGCGTGTACCCGCCCTCGGCAGGCTCTGCAGGCGCAAGGTCGCGCAGCGCATTGGCGATGGCCACGCGGGCCGCCTCGATTTCTTCAGCGGTTCCGCTGTCGAGCAGTGCGCGCCCAGCGTCGGCCGCGGCGTCAAGTGCCGCCGCAGAGTCTGCCGTGTACGCAGCGGAGTCAACGGCCTCCGCCGCAGCAATGGCCTCCCTCAGGGCAACAACGCTCACCAGGTTGGCGCGTGCGTCAATGACGGCCTGGCCAAGGTCCCGGCTCTGGGCGGGGTCGTGCTCAGCCTTCGCGGTGGCAAGCGCCTGGGCGAACGGGGCCCAGCTTGCAACCGTGTAGTCGTCCTCGGAGAGGGACTCAGCATCGGCGACAATCGCGTCCAGGTCATACGCGACAAGCGCCGCCTTGGCCTCACGCAGGGCCGCAGTCGCCGTGGCGACCTCTTCGGCCGTTCCGGCTTCCAGAACGGCTGCGGAGTCGTCGTAGGCCTTCTGGTATGCAGCGTAGCTCTCGGCCGTGTAGCCGCCCGCCGAGGTCTTCCCGAACTCCCCGCGCTCGGCAACGAGGCCCGCCGCGTCAACGAGCTCCCCCTCGGAGGCGAGAAGCGCGTCAGTTGCGCTCATAAGCTCGCCTGGCGTAGTCGCCTCGTTGGCAAGTAGCCCTTTGAGCGCCGCAAGCGCGCTATCGTACTGGTCGCGCGTGCTGGTGGTGTAGGCTCCGGGCGAGAAGATCACCTCGGCATCGCGCACCGCCTGACCGGCGCGGTCTGCACCGGTCTTGTCGAAGGCCAGGGCATCGCGAGCAGCCTTGAGCGACGCGGCGAGCGCGTCGCCGTCCGCCTGCGAAAGATTGTCCGCCGCCTCGAGGGCAGCGGCCGCCGCGTCATAGGCCTCGGTATAGGCCTGGTAGCTCCCCATGGAGTAGGTTCCGTCGTCGTTGGATACGTGCTCCGCAACCAGCTCGGGAAGCTCGACCCCCGCATAGCGCTCGACCTTGGCAGCAAGCGCGCTCTCAAGCGACGCCTGGGCTGAATCGACGTAGCTCTGCGTGGCGTTTGCAGCCTCAAGCGCAGACTTGGCGTTCTCGATTGCCGCCTCGAACGATGCCCTGCTGTCCGACGTCCAGGAGCTCGTGTCGGTGCCCTTAGCGGCGTTGTAGGCTTCCGTCAGCGCTGCCTTATCGGCAGCCGTTGCCTCTTCAATTACGAACACTTCGGCTACCTGTGGCTTTGCTCCCTGCCAGGAGACGGTGATGTCCTTCACGGCCGAGAATGGCACGGTCCTGGCGGTCGCGGCGCGGGCAAACGTGAACTCGGCGATGGGCTGGTCAAGCCGGCCTAGCTCGATCTTCTCGGTGTCGTCGTAGGTGTCGCTCGTGTAGACCGTCGCTGTGACGGTGGCGTTGCTCGGCGTGCCGGAGGAAACAATGCGCACGCCCTGCTTGGGGGCACCGTTAGTGGAGAGCGGCTCAGACACGTGATAGGTCACGCTGCCAGAATCGGACGAGGGCGCCCAGGCTGTGGAGGTCTTGCCGTCGATGAGGTTTGCGGGAGACATGCCGGGCTGCTCGACGCTGGTCGAGACCACGTCAGCGTCGCCATACGGGGAGACATACTCGCCACCGTTTATGAGCAGCTCGCCTATCTCGACCCAGCGCTGGGTGTAGGTGCCGGTAAAGCGGATGCGCACGTAGCGGGCAGTCACATCGAGCTCGTCCGTGCCGTTGGGATCGCTCTGGTTGCCCTGCGTTGCGGACGTCTTGGGGTTGGCGGTGTACATGTTGCCGGGATTCTGCGAGTCATGCGTGAGCCACGCCGCCGTCTTTGCGGTGCTGGTATCGAACTCGTTGGGAACAATCTCGTCACCGTTGATCTTGAGGACAGGAGTCCACTCGGCAGCGCCGGCAGTCCGCGCGACTTCCACGACCGCATTGCGAATATAGTCGAAGCTGGTCTCGGGCACGTAGTAGGCAATCGAGTGGATAACTCGCTCCTGGCCCAGGTCAAAGGTCACCGTGTCGCCCGCGTTGGGCCCATGGTTGTTCTTGTACGTGGTGGTCACGTTGCCGTCAAAGAGCTTTGCGGCCTCGAAGGCGCCCACGGCACCGGTCTTGCCCACAAACGAGGGCTCGGTCCTTCTCGCATAGCTTGCCGAGAAGCCCTTGAATGCCACCTGGGCATCCCCCGTGGCGCGAACGCCTACAAAGCGAGCAGCAACAGGCGCTGCGGAGGCATCGAACTCGGTCCACTCGAGCGCGTTCTGCGAGTACACGAGCGAGGCACCCGCGGGGATAGCGCTCTTACCAGCGTCGATGGTCACGCCGTTGCGCATGGCGCCCAGATCGACAGCCAGGAAGGAGCCGCCGGCAAAGGCAACGGTCCCGTCGGAGAGCGTCACGGTGCCGTTCTTCGCGGAAGCCGAGAGAGACACGCCCTCTATGTTGGTGCGGATGGTACCCAGGTTGGTGGGCGTGCCCTTTGACGCGGTGACCTCGTTCAGGACCCACCAGCCATTGGTGTCTCGCGTGGCGCGGATTCGGATGGCCCTTACCTCGCGCTCGGAGAACTCAAGGGTCTGGCTGGTAGCAGAGGTCACGTCTGCGACCTTCTCCCAGGTGTCCGCGCCCTCGCCCTGGACTTCGAGCACGCCACCCTCGAGGGTGTCTCCAACACCGCTGCCATTGGGCTTGTTGCCCTGGACAATGCGGACGCTCCCCACACTCTTGGGCTGCGAGAAGGTAATGGTCACCGCGTCATTTGCGGCGATGTTCCTGCCAGAGCCCGTACCGGTTGCCCAGAGCGCCGTAGCGTCCTGCCCGTCCACGACGTTAGCCTCGGCGTAGCTCTGATAGCGAGACATGCCCTCGGAGAGCGTGACCGCAGCCTCTACCTGGGACTCGCTCGCCTCGCCCCTCGTAGCATGAAGCTCGAGCACCTTCCACCACTTCTCGGTCTTGGCACCGTTCACGACTTTGATGGCCTTGGCCTCCACGGGCGAGGAGAGCGAGATGTTCTGGCTGGGGTCACCGTTCACGTTGCCCACCTCGTGCCACTGGTCATCTGCGCCCTGGTAGTACGCCATACCGGAGGCAATCGCGTCGCCAGAGTCCTGCTTGAAGACGATGCTCCCAATAGTCTTGGCACCATCGAAGGCCACTACCACAGCAGCGCCCTCGACGGTGTAGTCCTTGCCCTGCGCATTCTTAAACCATCCGTAGGTGCCATCTTGGGCGTCACTTGCCGAGGTGGGACTGCCGTAGCCGGTGTCGACCTGGTTCTCGAGCGAGACGGTGCCGGTGTAGACCGCCGGATCCTCGTCTGCCGCCTGGTTGATTGCGATCTCCTTGATGGTGGGCCAGGCGTCCTTCTCGTTGTCCTGCGTCGCCACGATGCGCACGCCATAAGCGTTGGCAATGCCCAGGCCCTCGGCCTTCACAGCCTGGCCCGTCTCGTCTGTGTGGCCTTCGATGTCATGCCAGGTGGTACCGTCGAACCACTGCAGCTTGGCGTGGTCCATGAAGTCCTTGCCATCCCCCTGGGTGAAGCTCACGCTCTCGAGAGTGAAGGGACGCGTCTTGGTGAGCCCAAAGTAGGTGCCTGCCGTGAGCTTGTTGGGCGACTTGTAGATGACGCTTGTCGAGGTGTCTCCGTCATAGGCATTGGGAGTGTCGCCGGCGGGGGCATCGGTGCGGTTGGTCACAAAGCGGGTGATATCGGCGTTGGGGTTGGACGCAAGCTCTGCCTGGTCCGCCACGTAGTCTGCCAGGGCATTGACAGTAGGCGTAACGTAGGCCTTGCCCACGCGGGCATACTCGGTGTGGTTCACGTAGTGGTAGCCGTGGCCGTTGGCGGCCTCCAGGGACGCCGTTGCCGTGGAGTGGTGCGAGAGGAGCCCCGTGGTGTCTCCAGCGAGCTGTGCGCGAAGCGCCGCGAGGTCGGAGAGGGCTGCGGTGGTGAGGTCCTCCCAGGTCTCGACCCAAGGGCTCATCTGGTTGAGCATGGCCTCATTGCCCGCGTTTGCCTTGTAGTCGCGCGCGGTCTGGCGGAGGTCCGAGAAGACCTTCTCCATTGCAGCGATGTCATCCGTGGTAACGCTGCCAGCGGAGAGCTTGGCCTGGAAGCTCGTAAGCTGGTCCTTGATGGCCGCCGACTCGCCGTTCTCCCAGGTGGTGCCGCCGCCGTACATGCGGAGCATGTTGCGGGAGAGCTCGCAGAGCGCGTCGGAGCCCTTGGTGGCAACGGGAGAGTTGTGGTCGACGTAGGAGTAGGAGTCCTCCCAGGCCTGATCGGCTCGGCCGTAGCCCTGCCACAGGTTCCAGGTGAAGTCCGCGTTCATGAAGATTGCCTGCTTGGAAGGCTCGGACTGCTGCATGGGGTTGAGTACCACGCCCTCGACGCTGCCGGGGGTAACATCAGAGCCCAGGAAGTTCTGGTAGCCGCCCATGTGCAGGGCGTCCTTGTCGTTGTCGGAGCAGGGCCAGTTGATCCACATGAAAGGCGAGCGCCCAGAGTTGGCCTTGAAGCGCGTGGCAAAGCCGTTGTCGATCTTGCCCCACACCTGGTTGCCGGTGTTGACCACCTGGATGTTCTCAGGGAGGTTGCCGTACCAGGATTCGCCGGCGCCCATGTAGTTGACGGGGCAGAAGATGATTGTGTCCTTGAGGCCGGGGTACTTAAGCGAGCCGTCCTCGTTGGCAGCCTTCTGCTGGTCGTGAATCCAGGCGGTCATGTCGATGAGGAGCCTGGTGTAGAGCGCGGAACCCTGGTTGCCCGCGTCGTCGGCGAGAATGGCAATCTGCCGCACGCCGTGGTCCATAACCTGCTGGAACTTTGCCTTAAGGGTGGCTACGGAGCTGTCGTAGTTGGAGGACGTGATGGGGTTGCTCATGAAGGGGTGAAGCGCGTAGACAAAGCGGCACTTGGAGTCGTTGCCCGCCTTGGCAAGCGGATCGATCTTCTCGCGCAGCTCGTCCTCGGTGTAGAGGTCACGCCAGTTGGAGTTGTGCTTGGAATCGTCCTTGGGCGCGTACACGTAGGCGTTGAGCTTGTAGTAGCCGCCCCAGGTCATGAGGTTCACGCGGTCCTCGGTGCTCCAGGGGTCACCGTAGTAGCCCTCGATGAAGCCGCGGGTCTTAACGTCGGCGTAGTCGCAGATGGTAAACGCGCGCAGCGTGGCACCGTCGGTCTGCTGGAGGATCTGGTAGAGCGTCGTGAGGCCGTAGTAGGCCGCGTCGGTGCTGTTGCCCAGCACGATCAGCTGGTCGGCGCCGTCGCCAGCGGGAACGGAGGCGAGAAGGTAGGCGTCGGTCTTGTCGAAAAGACCATCAGGTACGGCAAGGGAGCCGGTCTCGACGAGCTGGTCTACGTAGGCGTCAACGGCACCGCCGGACCCCTTCACGCCCACAAGAATCGAGGTCGTTCCGCGTGACGTGGGCACGGACTCGGAACCAGCAGCAGTCATGCCCTTGAGCGCGAGAACCTCGGCCAAGCGGGCTTGGGTCTCGGCGTCAATGCCGTCTTCGACAACGGTCGTGACGGTCGAACGCAGGGTCTGCGTGCCGCCTGCATAGACGACGCTGTGCGGCGTGGGATAGATCTGGTAGGTCTCATCCGCGAGCGCACGCGTGGGGGCAAGGGCGACCCCCGGCACAATAAGCGCCATGGCGGCGAGAAGGCCCAGCACCCTCGTATGGATTGACCTCATCTTCTCTCCTTGCATAGTGAGGCGCGCGGGACGAAGCGGGCCATCCCGCGCGCACGGGCTTCCATGCGCCTACGAGCGCTTCTTGCGAATCACGATGCCAGCGGCGACAAGTGCTGCCGCAGCAGCCACCAGCAGCGCCACAAACGCCACGGGCGGAAGGGCGTCTCCCGCGTTGGGCAGAGAGGAGCCCTTGGATGCCGTTATTCCGGGCGCGGTGGTGCCGGCCGCGGCGGCCTTGTCCGAGGTGGCATCCGTACCGGTGGAGGAACCGCCCTCGCTGTTGCCCTGGTTGCTCTGGTTGCCCTGGTTGTCAGGGTTATCGGGCGCCTGGGGGTCAGAGGGGTCGACAGGATCGCTCGGGGCATCCGGGCCTGCGGGATCAACGGGATCCGAAGGATCGACAGGCGTATCGGGATCCGTGGGGGTGTCGGGGTCGGTGGGTGCGTCGGGGTCCGTGGGCTCATCCGGGTCGGCAGGATCCACGGGCGTCTCGCCAGCGGGAACAAGCGCAAGCATTGCCGAGCGCAGCGACGCCTTGGCGGCACTTACGTCCTCGAGCGCGGGTGCGCCAGAGGCCAGCAACTCCTTGGCGGAAGCCATCTCCTGCTGCAGGAGCTTCCAGCCCTCGGC
>ERZ791736.631-NODE-631-length-9819-cov-4.400246_pt1 | contig 9819 bp, 8 predicted proteins | sample MGYA00509940_ERZ791736 | MGnify/ENA primary metagenome ERZ791736 (study PRJEB30046, sample SAMN00792014) | human gut metagenome | study: EMG produced TPA metagenomics assembly of the A metagenome-wide association study of gut microbiota in type 2... | reverse complement strand
CGTCCTCCACTGGTTTGATCACCTCAAATCTGCTGATCCCGAACATCAACATTCCGCTGATCGACAAGATCCCCTTCCTGGGCAGCATCATTTCGGGACACAACCTGCTGACGTGGATCGCGTTCATCTGCTGCGCGCTCACGAGCGTGATGCTGTATAAGACGAGCCTCGGTCTCAATATCCGCGCGGTCGGCGAAAACCCGAACGCGGCCAGCTCCGTCGGCGTTTCCGTGCTGAAGATCAAGTACATCGCCATCGGCTTCTCCGGCCTCATGTGCGGCTTCGGCGGCGCGTTCATGTCGATGTACTACGCGGCCGGATGGTCCCTTGACATGGTCGCAGGACGCGGCTTTATCGCGCTGGCTGCACAGGCCATGGGCGGCGGTGAATGCCTCGGCGGTATGCTGTCCTCGCTCGTGTTCGGCTTTGCGCAGGCGCTGGGCATCAAATTCTCCGCCGTCGGCCTCGACTCGAACCTCGCCTCCCCCATCCCCTACGCCGTTACCATCATCGGCCTTGTGATCTTCTCCCTCGTGCGGCGCAGCCGCGCGAAGAAGCTGCACTCGGCTGCCGCGCTCAAATAAGGAGGGCTTTATGTCCGAACACAAAAAGATCCCCGTCATTCTCGACGGCGACCCCGGCCATGACGACGCCATTGCGTGGGTCCTGGCGCGGGCCAGCCGGGATCTCGGGATCCTTGCCGTAACGTCCTGCTGCGGCAACCAGACGATTGAAAAAACGACCTATAACGCACTGCGCGTCTGCACGCTCATCGGCCTGCACGCGCCGGTCGGGAAGGGCTGCCCGCATCCGCTTCTGAACGACGTGATGAACGCGCCGTCTGTCCACGGCGAATCGGGCCTTGACGGCCCGGCGCTGCCGGAGCCTGCGTTTGAAGCCTCTGCGCTTTCCGCGCCGGAGCTGATGGCGAAGGTGCTGCGCGAATCGCCGGAGCCTGTCACCATCGTGGCGACTGGCCCGCAGACGAACGTTGCGGCGCTGCTGCTGGCGCACCCGGAGCTGAAATGTAAAATCGCCCGCATTTCCCTGATGGGCGGCGGCATCGCCACCGGCAACTGGACGCCTGCGGCGGAATTCAACATTCTCGTCGACCCGGAGGCAGCACGGATCGTATTCACATCCGGCGTCCCCATCACAATGGCCGGTCTGGACGTGACGGAAAAGGCGCTGATTATGCCGGAGGATTTTGAGCGCGTGCGCGCGCTCGGAAATCCGGTCAGCGATATCGTTGCGCAGTGGCTGGAGTTCTTCTACCGATTCCACCGCTCCATTGGCTACGCTGGTGCGCCGATGCACGACCCGTGCGCGGTCATGGCGCTCATCCATCCCGAAATTTTCACCATCCGGCCCATGTATGTCCAGATCGAAACAGCGGGCGAATACTGCCGCGGCACGACCGTGGGCGATCTGCTCGGCTTCTCCGGGCACGCGCCGAATGCGGACGTGCTGATGGACGTTGACCGGGACCGCTTCGCCGATCTGCTGGTCGAAGCCATCAAATTCTACGGGGAGGCAGAGGCATGACAACCAAACAGATTCCAGTCTGGATCGACTGCGACACCGGCACGGACGATTCCGTTGCGATCATGCTGGCCCACACGCTGCCGGAGCTTTCGGTCGTCGCGCTGTCCGCCGTGGCGGGCAACAGCCCCCTCTACAACACCTTCCCGAACACACGGCGCATCGTGCATCTGCTGGGCGCCGATTATCCGGTCTATCCCGGCGCGGAGCGCCCCCTTGTGCGGGAACCGCACGTGGCCGGCAAGTTCCATGGCGAAAACGGCCTCGGAGATGTCGAGCTGCCCCTGCCGGACTGTGCGCCTGAAACCACGCCCGCGTGGGACGCACTCTATGAAGCGGCGAAGCGGATGCCGGGCGAATTGCGTCTGGTCGCGACCGGGCCGCTGACAAACGTGGCCATCGCGCTTACAAAATACCCGGAGCTGAAAACTCTGCTGCACTCCATCGCCCTGATGGGCGGCGCAGCCGTCGGCGGCAATGTGACGCCTGCGGCAGAGTTCAACATTTACGACGACCCGGACGCGGCGCAGATCGTGTTCAAATCCGGCGTGCCGCTCGTCATGTGCGGTCTTGACGTTACAATGCAGGCCGAGCTTCGCCCCGCAGACTGGGACGAAATGGCCGGATACGGCAATCGCTGCGGCAGCCTGGTACGCGAGCTGTTTGCCTGCGCGTGGAGCGCGGTGCAGACCGTTGGGCTTACGGGCGTCGCGCAGCATGATTCCTGCCCTGTCCTGTATCTGGCACACCCGGAGCTGTTCGAGGGAAAAATGGCGGGCGTTTTCGTGGAAACGCAGGCCGAGCTTACGCTCGGCAAAACCGTCACCGATCTGCAGAGCGACAAAAAATTCGAGCAGAAAAACGCGCTCGTGCTGCTGAAGCTCGACCGCGAAGCATTTATGCAGCTCCTGAAGGACTGCATCCGAACACTTCCGTAAATCCGCAAAACACCCCGTATGTCAGACATACGGGGTGTTCGTTTTACACCGCCGCCCCTTACCGCGCGCGGTGCGGCAAGGGGCGGCTTTGAGCGAGATCATCTATCGTGCTCCCGCACTCATTTCAGCTCCGCGGCAAATGTGATGCGGCTTTCCTGCACGCTGGCGCGGATGGTGCCATGGTGGGCTTCTGCGATGCTCTTGGCGATGGAGAGGCCGATGCCGAAGCCGCCGGTCGCAGCGGTGCGGGAGGCGTCCGGCCGGCAGAAGCGGTCAAACAGGCGGTCCAGCGGCCCGTCCGGCGGCTGGACGCATTCGTTTTCCACCGTAAGGCGGACGCCGCGCCGGAGCGGTTCGAGCGCGACTCGGTTCTCGGTATGCAGACCGCGTAGGACACGCCCGACCAGACTGCCAGCGTCCGCACGGCGCGCAGCTGCTGGTAGCAGTCGAGGAAGATGGCCTGACACTGCCCGTTTTCCTGCGCAGTCACAAGGAATTTGAAGCTGGAGGAATAGAAGCCGTAGCCCTCGCCGTGCCGCAGCGCAGCAGAAAGATCGCCGGCGTTATTTCCGAGGTAATGATCGAATCAAGCACAGAACATGACCTCCTTTATGGCCCTAGGATAGCAGCCGCACCTAAAGCCGGCCTAAAGGATCATACGGGCCGCGGCGCGGCGGGCCTGTGCGAAGATCGTCCGCGTCCGAACAGACGAAAAAACGCTGCGAACGAAACTGTTCGCAGCGTTTGGAGCGGGTGACGAGGCTCGAACTCGCTACCTCCACCTTGGCAAGGTGGCGCTCTACCGGATGAGCTACACCCGCAACTCAAATTGCAGGTTTATTATAGCAGAAGTTCCGGAAAAGTCAAGTGTTTTTTTCGAGATTTGCGGATATTTACGGCAGCATATAGGGCTGCAGCGTGCGGAAGATGAGGCTGAAGACCTGCTCGTCCAGTTCGGGCGTATCCTGCAGATCGCCGCAGAGCACGTGCGAGACAAAGCTGAGGATCGTCTCAAATATATGCGCCATCAGCAGCCAGCTGTCGTGCGAGGAGATGAAGTAGCGGCTGAGCCGGGCCTGAAGCTGCTGGTAATTGCGGTGGTGCAGCTCGTGGGCGCTGGCAAGGAACTGCGCGGAATAATAATAGCGCAGATAGAACCGAATGTCGTCCGGCTGGGCCAGGCAAAAGCGCCACACCGGCTCCCACAGCGCGCGGCAGCGCTGCTCCAGCGGCTGGCCGGGCGCGTCCATCACGTCCAGATTTTTCAGAATCGTCTGCACGAAGCGCAGGTCAGTGCGGCTGAACGCGGCCTGAAGCAGCGCGTCCTTGCTGCCGAAATTCCGGTAGATATAGACCTCATTGCACGGAACCTCCGCCGCGATCAGCTTGGTCGTTGTGCGGTCAAGCCCCTCGCGCGCAGCAACGCGGACGACCGCGTCGATCAGCAATTCCCGGTAATTCTCTTTGAGTGCCATAGCCGAACCTCCTGAAAGCAGAGCAGGTATTTAGCATACTATACTACGCGGAGCGAAAAAAAGCAAGGTAATTGCTGTAAACCACGCAAAAAGCCGAACAAGAAGACTTTTCACGCACGCATGTGTTTTTCAGTCTTTATGCTCCCGCTCGGTCACGTTCGCCCACTTCATCATATTGCAGATCAGCTTCTCCATGTCCACGACCGGAGAGATCAGATCCGCCGCGTCGGCCAGCGTCTCATCCAGCGAAAGCAGCGAAAAAAACGCGCCGATGCTGTTCGCGATCAGCGTGAGCCGCCCGCAGCGTGCGCGCTGGGCAACAAAAAACTGTGGGAATTCCTCCCTGGCCTCCCACGGGGCCTGCGCACGGTAATCAAAGCCGATCACCTCGCTGTCCGGGAACAGGAACTTATAGTGCTCCGCTTCCTCCGCCGAGCCGCCCTTTCCGTGGACGTATACCACAATTTGCTTCATTCTCATATAACTCCTGATAAAAAATAAATGCAGCACAATCCGGTTTATCCGGGCTGCGCTGCGTCTTCGCGTCTGGCTGTCTGTGCTGTTCTGTTTTCGTTTTGAATAAAAATCATCCAATACGTATTGATGATTATAAATCGCATCTTGCACCTTGTCAAGACGGAGTTTTGCACGCCAACGCAAGTGTGCCCTTCTCCGGGTCGGAGAAGGGCACACTGTGGCTTATCTTATTCGGTGTAGAGGTAGCTGTATTTGCCGCGGAGGGTAAGGATCAGAGTCTCAATATCCTGCGGCAGCTCGTTCGGCTGGGACAGGTCGAGGACTTCGTCTTTTTCCAGACGGACGCGGATCTTGTCGCCGCCGAGGAACAGGACGCCCCTGTTCTCGCTCTCGTTCATGTCCTTTTCGGTCTGGAAGAGCGTGAACTTGTCGTGGCACGGCTCGGAGGCATACGGGCAGAACTGCGTGCAGTTGCCGCACTCGTTGCACATCTTGTCGACGTGGACGATCTCATGGCGGCCATCGGCCAGCTTGACCACGACGTTCGCGCGGTTCGGGCAGGAATCGACGCAGTTTCCGCAGACGGTATTGCAGTCGAGGCAGCGTCCGCCCTCACAGCAGGCGCAGGAGGCCATCTTCAGGATGCCCTTCTTGGCAATCGCATCAGCCTTGGCAGGATAAGCCTGCTCGGGAATTTCATACGTGTGCGCCTTGCCGATGACGGCCTCCGCAAACGCGGCGGCGTCCGCAATGCCCTCGACGACGGTGGCCGGGCCGCGGTGCGCATCGCCTGCCGACCAGACGTTTTCCACGTTGGTCTGGAAGGCCGGGCCCTTGCGGCCCATTTCGATGCCGTTTTCGGCCATGAGCTTCGCGTCGACCTTCTCGCCGATGGCGGAGATCACGAGATCGCACGGAATCTCAAACGTTTCGCCGGTGGCGACGGGGCTGCGGCGGCCGGATGCATCGGGCTCGCCGAGCTTCATCTGATTGCAGACCAGCTTGCCGTCCTTCTGCTCGACGGGAGCCGCCAGCTCGACCAGCTTCACGCCCTCGTCGATGGCAAGCTTCAGCTCATGCTCATCGGCGGGCATTTCCTTCTTCGTGCGGCGGTAGACGATGGTGGAGGAGGCCGCGCCCATGCGCTTGGCGACGCGGGCTGCGTCCATGGCGGTGTTGCCAGCGCCGACGACGACCACATGGCCCTCAAGGCACGGCTTGACCTGCTGCTTCATTTCCTTCATCCAGCCGATGACGCCCTTGACATTGCCGGGGATGCCGAGTTCGCCTGCCTGCCATGCGCCGGTGGCCATCAGGATGTGGGTGTAGCCCAGCTTCTTGAGCTCTTCCACGCTCGGAGCCGGTGCGCCGCACTTGACTTCGACGCCAAGGCGCTCCATGAGCGCAACGTCCTTGTCGAGTGCTTCGTCGGAGACCCGGAACGCGGGAATGACATAGCGCGGCACGCCGCCGAGCTTCGCTTCGCGCTCGAAGATCGTGGTTTCCACGCCGCCGCGGGCGAGGAAGTAGGCAGCTGCAATGCCGGTCGGGCCGCCGCCGATGATCGCGGCCTTCTTGCCGGGCAGCTTCGCGGTCGGCTTCATGGACGCCATGAGCGCGCCGTAGCCGTGCTCCGCTGCGACAAGCTTGGTGTCGCGGATGTGGACGGATTCGTCATAGAAGTTGCGCGAGCACTTGTTCTGGCAGCGGTGCGCGCAGATCGTGCCGGTCAGGAACGGCAGCGGGTTCTTTTCCGTGATCAGCTTCAGCGCCGGGCCGTACAGTCCGCGGCGGACAAGCTCCATGTACTCCGGAATGTCCTGATGGATGGGGCAGCCGCCCTTGCAGGGTGCGGTGAAGCAGTCGATGAGGGGCACCTTCTCCTCGCTCTTGCGCGCAGGCAGGGGCTTGATGGGCTTGAGGTGATGGAAGTCGCTGTGGCTGGCGGCGGACATATCGCTGATCGCGGCGGAATCCGTGCCATTGAACGCGTGATACGGCAGCTTTTCCGTCTTTTCGACCATCTGGGCCAGACGGTTGTATCCGCCGGGTTTGAGAATAGTGGTGGCAACGGTGATGGGCCAGATGCCTGCGGCGAACAGCTTGTCGCAGTTGAAGAATTCCGCGCCGCCCGCGAAGGAAATGCGCATTTTGCCGTTAAACTGACGGCTGATGCGGCTGCACATCTCGATGGTCAGCGGGAAGAGGCTGCGGCCGGACATATACATTTCGGTGCCGGGCAGCTCGTTCCGGGTGGTGTCGACGGGGAAGGTGTTGGAGAGTTTGAGGCCGAATTCCAGGCCCTTGGAGTCTGCCAGCGCCTGCAGGCGCTCGAACATCGGCACGGCGTCGGCCCACTGCAGATCCTCGTTGAAGTGGTGCTCGTCGAAGACGATGTAGTCATAGCCCATGGAGTCGAGGATGGTGCGGGCGGTCTTGTAGCCGAGGATGGTCGGGTTGCACTTGACGAAGGTGTGCAGACCCTTTTCGGTCAGGAGATAGGACGCGATGCGCTCGATCTCCTGCGGAGGACAGCCATGGAGCGTGGAAACCGTGACGCTGCGGCTGACGCGCGGGGAGATGGCGGCAATGAAGTCCTTTTCCTCCGGGAACAGCTCGGTCAGAACGGCGATGCACTCTTTGAACTGCGCGGTGTTCGACTCATCCATCATGTTGTCGATGTAGCTGTTGACCTTTTCGCCCTTGATGCCCTCGAGATCGTAGCCGACGGACATATTGAACACGAAGCCGTCCGGGGAGCCGAGGCCATAGACCTTGGACAGGACCTTGAGTGCGCACCAGGCCTTAATATACTCGTTCTGCGCCTGCGGGACTTCCAGCTCGGTCGACCATTCCTGGTTGTAGCCCTCGTCAGCGGCCAGAATGCACGGACGCGGCACGCAGCGGGCCAGCTCTTCGCCGTCCATTTTCTGCACGGTCTTGACCTCGAAGAAGCGGGCGCCTGCAAAATAGGCGGCGATGATGTTCTGCGCCAGCTGGCTGTTGGGGCCTGCTGCCGGGCCGAACGGTGTCTCGATCGTCTCGCCGAAGATGGGGAGCGTCTTGCCGGTGGCATAATACGGCGTATGCACGCCGAAGATCTCACCCTCACGGGCGTATTCGGTGACGATCCAGTTCATCAGAGACTTGAACGGGATCGGATACATTTTTTCAGACATTTGATTACCTCCTAAGTTCCTAAGTTCCTAAGTTTTAATAGCTGCGGCCCTTCCAGAACAGCATCAATACGATGGGCAGCCCGGCTGTGACGAATGTCAGAAGATCCTTTGCGAATGCCAGCGCCTGCGCGCCGAGATCCGCTGCGCTGAACAGGGCCAGAATGCTGGTCAGGAAGATCAGAATACTTTTGAAAAACGGAAGGACTGAAACGGCAAAGATTACGGTTATTCCCGCACGTTTTCCGCAGAGCAGCAGGACCCAGCCGGCCAGCGCGGCCAGCGCGGCCAGCCCGGCAAACGCGGCAATATACACGGTCAGCTTCCCCGGAAAGAGTTCCGGCAGATAATACTCAAAGAACGAATTGAGGCAGCGCAGGCCGAGCCGCTCCATTCCGATGTCGAAGAGGGCAAACAGCGCGGCGTCGAGTGTGGAGAAAACGAGCACGGCAAGCAGGAGCCACTTGCAGATTCTCTGACGGGTGGTTTCGTACATTGGGCTGCCCTCCTATCTTCCGTTGTAGGGGCCGATGCCCACATCGGCCCCTTGAGAAGTTGCGAATTCTCCGTAGATTTCCGCAAAGACGGGCATATTCTGCACGGGCCGATGTGGGCATCGGCCCCTACAAAACGCAGAAGTGGCTTAATATTCTCTGTGGTTCAGTGCGCCCCAGAGCTTCTTGGCGGCTTCGAGGATATGCGCGTTTTCGGCTTCCTCGTCGATGCCGATGAGCTCACGATCTTTCATGAGAAGCTTGCCGTTTGCGATGGTCGTGCGGCAGAGCTTGCCGGTCATGCCGAAGAGGATATGGCCGTCGATGTTCTCATCCGAGAACGGGGTGAACGGCTTGTAATCCATGACGATGATATCGGCAGCAGCGCCGGCCTTGAGAACGCCCAGCTCGTCCGGGAAATACTTTGCGCCGATCTTCGCGTTGTTTTTAAAGAGCATGCCCGTGACTTCGCACCATGCGACGTTCGGCAGGCAGGCATTCAGGCGCTGGACGCAGAGCGCGGCCTTCAGCGATTCGATCATGTCGTTTGTCCATGCGTCGGTGCCGAGGCCGAGCAGGATGCCCGCCTTGGACAGCGGCAGCACCGGGCAGACGCCGACAGCGTTGGACATATTGGATTCGGGGTTGTTGACGACCATGGTGTGGGTGTTCTGGATAAGCTCGATCTCAGCCGGGTTCACATGGATGCAGTGGCCGAGGATGGTCTTGTCGCCCAGGATGCCGCGGTCGTGCAAACGCTGCACGGGGCGGCGGCCATAATTCTGCAGGCTGTCATAGACGTCGTTCATGCCCTCGGAGACGTGGATGTGATAGCCGGTGCGGCCATTGTTGGCCTCGACCATACGATCGAAGGTCTTGTCGGAGATGGTGAACAGCGCGTGGCCGCCGAACATGGCGGCGAGCATCGGGTCCTTCTGCTGTTCGCAGTAGGTGATCCAGTCGGCGTTCTCCTTGATGGCCTGCAGGCACTTTTCCTCGCCGTCGCGGTCGGAGACCTCGTAGCACAGACAGGAGCGGATGCCGAACTTCTTGGCGCTCTCGCCGATCTGGAACAGGGAGCCGGGGATCTCGCAGTAGGCCGCGTGATGGTCGAAAATAGTCGTGACGCCCTGCTTGATGCAGTCGATGTACAGGGCATCTGCGGAGGCGCGGGAGCCTTCGAGCGTCAGCTTGCGGTCCATGGCCCACCATGTGCCGTCGAGCACTTCATAGAAATTTGTGGGGTTGTTGCCGACAATGGACAGGCCGCGTGCCAGCGCGGAATAGATGTGGGTATGCGCGTTGATGAATGCGGGCATGATGACGCCGCCCTTGGCGTCGATGATCTCGGCCTGCGGGTATTTTGCGCGCAGCGCGGCTTCTTCGCCGACCTCGACGATTTTGGTGCCTTCATAGGCGACGGCGCCTTTTTCGTAATAGCCCTTGCCGCCCTCGTCGCGGGTGATGACGCGTCCGTTTGTGAGTAAGTTCATGGGGGTTCCTCCTTTTCGTGATGCTCACCGGTGCATATAACAAAAGTGCTTCAGATCTTCATCTGAAACACTCTGCCGTGCAAGCCGAGTGATAGTTGCAGCCCGTGTGCGAAACACTTCCTTACAGCTACCAATCTTAGATTGTAGTTTCATTATAAATGGCGGGCAAAAAAAATTCAATGCTCCTGTCAAATTTTCTGCCCGCCATTTTTTACAAACTTCGC
>ERZ791736.628-NODE-628-length-9864-cov-4.694974_pt1 | contig 9864 bp, 9 predicted proteins | sample MGYA00509940_ERZ791736 | MGnify/ENA primary metagenome ERZ791736 (study PRJEB30046, sample SAMN00792014) | human gut metagenome | study: EMG produced TPA metagenomics assembly of the A metagenome-wide association study of gut microbiota in type 2... | reverse complement strand
TCATTGCCTTATTGATAAATTTGATTCTAAATAGTGGGAAGCAGAGAGTTTGGACATCGAAGTTCGGCTCTCTGCTTCTTTCGCTACTATATATTTAAAGAGAATAATTATGGCTCAAAAACTTTGGGAAAAAAATGTTCAAGTAGATCATGAAGTGGATGTTTTTACGGTAGGACGTGACCGTGAAATGGATTTATACTTGGCTAAATATGATGTGCTGGGCTCGATGGCGCATATTACGATGCTGGAGAAGATCGGTTTGCTGGAAGCAGATGAGTTGAAGCAATTGCTGGCTGAACTGCGTAAGATTTATGCAATTGCCGAAGCCGGACAGTTTGTGATTGAGGATGGGATTGAAGATGTACATTCTCAGGTGGAACTGATGCTGACTCGCCAGTTAGGTGATATGGGCAAGAAGATTCACAGTGGTCGCTCTCGGAATGACCAGGTTTTGGTGGATCTGAAACTCTATACTCGTGCTGAAATACAGGAATTGGTGCACTTGGTTCAGGAGTTGTTTGAGGTGCTTCAGCAACAGAGTGAACGATACAAAGAGGTGTTACTTCCTGGTTATACGCATTTGCAGATTGCTATGCCTTCATCTTTCGGACTTTGGTTTGGAGCATATGCCGAAAGTCTGACCGATGATATGTTGTTATTGCAGGCTGCTTATCGGATTTGTAATCGGAATCCTCTGGGTTCGGCGGCAGGTTATGGTTCTTCGTTCCCCTTGAATCGTCAGCTGACGACTGATCTGTTGGGATTTGATTCTATGGACTATAATGTTGTTTATGCACAGATGGGACGTGGCAAGATGGAACGTACGGTGGCTTTTGCTTTGGCTGGCATTGCTGGAACATTGTCTAAGCTGGCCTTTGATGCTTGTATGTTCAACAGTCAGAATTTTGGTTTTATCAAGTTGCCGGATCAGTTTACAACCGGTTCGAGCATCATGCCGCATAAGAAGAATCCGGATGTGTTTGAACTGACGCGTGCAAAATGTAATAAAATCCAAGGTTTGCCCAACCAGATTACATTGATATGCAATAATCTGCCTTCGGGTTATTTCCGGGATCTGCAGATTATCAAGGAAGTATTCCTGCCTTCGTTTGATGAGCTGAAGGATTGTCTGCGGATGGTAACACACATGATGCATGAAGTAAAGGTTAACGAACACATTCTGGATGATGACAAGTATTCTTTGTTATTCAGTGTGGAAGAAGTGAATCGTCATGTTTTGGCTGGTGTTCCTTTCCGGGATGCTTATAAACAGGTTGGATTAGCCATCGAAGCTGGTGAATTTGTGGCCGACAAACAAGTTCATCATACGCATGAAGGCAGTATTGGCAATTTGTGTAATGCGGAAATCGCAGCTTTGATGCAGAAGGCAGTTGATGGTTTCCATTTCGAGAGAATGAATGCTGCTGTTGATGCTTTATTACAGAAGGCCTGATGAGAAAGTTTATTTCCTTACTTATATTATTCTGTGCTTTGTCTTGTTCTAAGACAGAGCACAGTTATTTCCCGTCTTATCCTGTTTATCTGGAGCTGGATCTTACTTTTGAAGATAAGGATCTGAATGGTGTGATGGCTTATAAGGAGTATATTCTGGGGAAGACTTCGGGCTTGGGAGCAACAGAGCGTACCGGATTAGGTGGTATTTTGGTTTATCACAGTGTGGATGGGTATCATGCCTATGATTTGGCTTGCCCTAATGAAACACAAGCTAGCGTCCGTGTGGAAATGGATGATGATGCTATTTATGCCGTTTGTCCGAAATGTGGCTCGAAGTATAATGTGTTCGAAGGGTATGGAAGTTTGGTGGAAGGTCCGGCTACACGAGGATTGAAACAGTATCAAACAGCCTTGAGCGGAACAAAATTGTATGTCACCAATTAATTTTTCTCTCAAAAAGTTTGGTAGTATAAAAAATATATATACCTTTGCACTCGCAATCGGGAATTAAGACACCGAAAGCGAAAATTGCGGAAGTAGCTCAGTTGGTAGAGCATAACCTTGCCAAGGTTAGGGTCGCGGGTTCGAGTCCCGTCTTCCGCTCATCACTTTAAGTGAAAGGGATGCTCGAATGGTGGAATCGGTAGACACGAAGGACTTAAAATCCTTTGGCTATTGCAGCTGTGCGGGTTCAAGTCCCGCTTCGAGTACAGCTTTTATGCGGAAGTAGCTCAGTTGGTAGAGCATAACCTTGCCAAGGTTAGGGTCGCGGGTTCGAGTCCCGTCTTCCGCTCTTGCTTCCAAAATGGCCTCGTAATTCTTCGGAATTGCGGGGCTTTTTATTTATAGTATTCTCGTCTGAAAAACATGCCTATCTTTATCATTAGTTTGTATATTTGAAGAACCAATCTGCATTAGACATTTAATTTTATTATCATGAAAAAGATTACAGCATTAATGATAGGCTTGTTTTGGGGGTATAGTGTTTCCGTACAGGCCGAAGAGCTTCCTTATAAGAATCCGAACCTTCTGATAGAGGAACGAGTGAATGACTTGTTGAAGCGAATGACCATCGAAGAAAAGTTCTGGCAAATTTATATGATGCCGGGCGATCTAGATGCCGGTAAAGAACGGTTTAAGGATGGAATCTTTGGTTTTCAGGTTTCGACGGTAGGAGCTGATGATCCGCAGATGCGCCAGATGCTTCAGTATAATCCGAAATTGACGGCTGCCGAAACGGTAAAGAAGGTCAATCAGATTCAGCGTTATTTTGTGGAAGAAACGCGTCTGGGTATTCCGGCGATTATTTTTGACGAAGCCTTGCATGGCCTGGTGAGAGGTGGAGCTACGGCTTTTCCGCAGGCGATTGCCTTGGCGGCAACATTTGATACGACTTTGGTGAGCCGGGTTGCTCATGCGATTGCTATGGAAACGAAAAGCCGGGGAATCCGCCAGATTCTTTCGCCGGTAGTCAATCTGGCGACAGATGTGCGTTGGGGACGCGTGGAGGAAACGTATGGCGAAGATCCTCGTTTGTCGGCCGATATGGGTGTGAGCTTTGTCAAGAACTTTGAGCGCTTGGGAGTTATCACCACACCCAAGCATTTTGCCGTGAATTCGGGTGATGGCGGTCGGGACAGTAATCCGATTCATTATACCGAACGCTTCTTGGAGGAAACGCATCTGGTTCCTTTCAAAGCTTGATTACCGAGGAAGCCTTGAACCGGGCTGTCGGTCAAGTCCTGAAGGCGAAGTTCCGCTTGGGATTGTTCGAGCATCCTTATATGGATGAGTCGGAAGCCGACCGTTGGAATGCCTGTGCCGAACATCGGGCGCTGGCTTATGAAGCAGCTTGCCGTTCGATGGTCTTGCTGAAGAATGAGCATCAGACCTTGCCTCTTTCCCGTGAGGTGAAACGGATTGCCTTGATCGGGCAGGATGCTGCCGAGGCTCGCTTGGGTGGATATAGTGGTCCGGGTGTGGATAAAGTGAGTATTCTGGATGGCTTGAAGAAGAAACTGGCGGGAAAAACGGAAGTGATTTACGAGGAAGGTTGCCGTCGGGTTAATCCGCAATGGCTGCCGAGTCGGCCGATGTGGCTGTCGTGGTGGCTGGTATTGAAGAAGGCGAGTTCCGTGATCGGGGGTATCTGACCTTGCCTGGTCGGCAGGAAGAACTGATCCGCCGGGTGGCAGCTACCGGAAAGCCGGTTGTGGTCGTACTGATTGGAGGCAGTGCCATTGTGATGTCGGAATGGCTGGATCAGGTTCCGGCTGTGTTGAATGCCTGGTATCCGGGCGAGGACGGTGGCGATGCGGTAGCCGATATTTTGCTGGGCGACGCGAATCCTTCGGGGAAACTGCCTATCACATATCCGATTGACGAGGCTCAGTTGCCACTGAATTACAGCCATAAGCCGACAGGCCGAAGTGATGATTACCTGAATCTGACGGGCGAACCGTTGTTCCCCTTCGGCTATGGATTGAGTTATTGTGACTTTGCTTATCGTGATCTGAAGGTGCAGCCGGCTGGAAAGCATACCTATCGAGTATCGTTCTCTGTACAGAATCAGGGGAAATATAAGGCGTATGAAGTGCCTCAGTTGTATATACGCGATAAGGTGGCGTCGGTTACACAGCCTATTACCCGCCTGATTCATTACCAGTCGGTCGCATTGAATCCGGGCGAGACGAAGGAAGTGTCGTTTCTGGTGGATGAAGATGATCTTTCGATGCTCAATCAGTCGATGCAGCGCGTGGTCGAACCGGGCGATTTCCGTCTGATGATAGGCCGTTCATGCAAAGACATCCGCTTGCGGGAAGTCATCCGGGTCGAGGAATGGGCATCGTTCATTCCCACCCGTATAATTCCCGGTAATTCGCCGGGCGGTATTTCTTCCGGAAAGGCAGGACGCACATCCCGGTGAGGCGTTTGAACATCTTGTGGAAAGAGTTATAGTGCGTGAATCCGCATCGCCGGGCGATTTCTTGATATGTGAGGTCGGTACAAGCCAAGTATTCCTGGGCTTGCATCAACCGGTATTGTTCGATGAGTTCCGTTGCGCCGAAGTTGGTCAAAATGCGCAAGGCACCGTTCAGGTCGGGCAGTGGCACGCCCATTTTTTCTGCCAGTTCGCTCGCGCTGCGGGTCTTTGTTTCGTACATCACGCGGATGGCCGTGTCCAAGATGATCGAACCGCTGGGCCGCACCTCGTGGCTCACGGGGACCTTCCGGGTCCAGCCTTCTTCGTTCGTCACACGCTTTTCCTTCAATACCGAGATGTATATCTCCTTCAGTGCGATGGGTCGTATCAAATAGTTCATGTCTCCTCCTTCGTTTTGATTGTCTGTTTGCGAATATACTAAAAATTCACGCACGTGTATCTCCTTCTCTTTCTTTTTGGGGATATAAAAACCATATTTATATCCTGAATTTTGTTCGGAAGGATATACGCCGTCGCATTATATCCCGAATTTTGTTCGGAAGGATATACGCTGTCGCATTATATCCCGAATTTTGTTCGGAAGGATATACGCCGTCTCACTATATTCCGAATTTTGTTCGGGGGGATATATACTGTCGCATTATATCCCTTTCTGTGGAAATCGGGATATATTTAGTGGGATGAGATAAAAAAAACACGGCAACATTCCGGAGAACGCTGCCGTGTTCGTAGTAGAAGTCTATAATTTCGAGTGTGGCTCGTTGATTTTATTCCATTTCCTTGGCACGGAAAGCCACTGCATACAGATGCATTTGCTTTACCATCGCCACCAGACCATTCGAACGGGTGGGCGAGAGGTGTTCTTTCAGTCCGATCTTCTCGATGAAATACAAGTCGGCGTCCAGAATTTCCTGCGGTGTGTGGCCGGACAGGACGCTGATGAGCAGCGACACGATTCCTTTCACGATTACAGCATCGCTTTCACCTTGGAAGATGATTTTACCATCCACATAATCGGCTTGCAGCCATACACGGCTTTGGCAACCTTCAATCAGGTTACTTTCCGTTTTGTATCGTTCGTCAATAGCCGGCAGACTGTTTCCCAGGTCGATCAGCAGGGAATATTTATCCATCCAGTCGTCGAATGCCGAGAACTCTTCGATCACATTGTCTTGAATTTCGTTGATAGTCATATTTGCTGTATTTTAAATTCGCTGCAATATTCGGGAAATATTCTGACATCTGCAAATAAGAAAGGCAGAGATTGCGTGGTGAAAAAACTTTCGGGCAAGGAATACCGATTCGTGGAATAAATCCGTATCTTTAGGCAATTCAACCATGAAAATAAACAGTATGTATTGTCGAAATCAATTGTTTCTGGCATGGGTGATGTTCATTCTTTGTCAGATCGTGCCGTTGCCTGTAAAATCGGAAGAAGCAGACAGTTTGAAACGGCATCGGTTGTCGCATCAGTTGGAGTTCAATTTAAGAGAGGGATATTTGTTGAACACGCATCCTTTCTTTGGTGGAGAGAATAAGTTTAACGAGCCTATGCGAAGTGCCGGATCGGTTCATCTAAAATATGCATTCCGCTTTGATCCTCGTTCCCGGTGGGGAAGTCAATACCCGGATGTTTATCAGGGAATTGGATTGGCTTGCCATACCTTCCGGAACCGGGAGGAAATCGGTGTGCCCTGGAGTGCCTATGTCTTTCAGGGAGCGCCTATTGCCCGGCTTGCTCCTTCGCTTACGCTGGATTACGAATGGAACTTCGGCGTCTCGTGGGGCTGGAAAAAATACGATCCGCAATTGAATCCGCGCAATATGGTGGTCGGCTCGAAGATGAATGCTTATATCAACCTGGGCTGGTTGCTAAACTGGCAGATCAATAACGACTGGCGTCTGACTGCCGGTGTGGATGTGACGCACTTTTCCAATGGAAATACGCATTATCCTAATGCCGGTGTCAATACTGTGGGCGGACGTGTGAGTCTGATCCGGACATTCGGAACACATTCGTATCGGACATCTGTCGAAACACGGCGCAAAGCACGGGCGGAGATTGAACGCTATTTCAGCTATGATGTAGTTCTTTATGGTGCAACCCGGCGAAAGGGTGTCATCTGGCCCGACGATCGGGTATTGGTGCCGGGGGCTTTTGGTGTTGCCGGCATCCATATCAATCCGATGTATAATCTGAATGCCTGTTTCCGGGCCGGTATTTCGTTGGATGCCCAGTATGATGAGAGTGCAAACATCAAAGACCATGTGGTTGGAGATGATCGGTCGGCTGAGAATATCCGGTTTTACCGTCCGCCTTTCCGGGAACAATTCGGTGTGGGATTATCTCTTCGGGCAGAACTGGTGATGCCAATCTTTTCCATCAATCTGGGAGTTGGCCATAACGTGTTCTATCAGGGCGAGGATTTGAAAGGATTTTATCAGATAGCAGCTTTGAAGACTTCCATTACTCGTCGGCTATTCTTGCATGTCGGCTATCAGTTGCGTAATTTCAAAGACCCGAATAACCTCATGCTGGGTTTGGGTTATCGGTTTAATGGGAGATAAGAGAGGATATAAATACAGAATTCACGGTAGACTTTATGCCTGCCGTGAATTCTGTTGATATGGTTATTGATATTGGTAAACAACCTCCAGTACGGTCTGTCCGACAGCCTTTAATACATCTTTGTCGATGTTCTTCATATTGTCGTTTTGCGTGTGCCAGTGCGCACGGAATCCTTTTTCCGACTGCGGATCATAATTGATGATGTCGAGGCAAGGAATACCGGTTTCTTCAATGACTGCTTCATGGTCGTCTGTCACACCTCCGCCATTGGCATTGATGAAGTATTTGCCGAAACCCAAGTTGCGTGCTGTTTCCCACACTTTATCTACATAACGGGCAGCATGGCGCATGGAAATATATTCTTTATAGAATACGGCATCTTTGGCTCCAACCATATCCAGCAGAATACCGAAATCGGCTTTGTAGCCTTTGATATGCGGATTCTTTCCCCAGAAACGGCTGCCAAGGCACCACGTTCCACTTTTGTAACCATACTTTTCTTCGGCAAAATCCGGAATACCGTAATCTTCGGCATCGAAGAAGATGATATCAATACCGACAGCCGGTGCTTTCTGTTGCAGCTGACGGGCGATCTCAAGTAAGACACCCACGCCGCTGGCTCCATCGTCGGCTCCGTCGATAGGCTTGTGCAGGTTTTCTTTATTCGGATCTTCGTCCGAGTATGGACGCGAATCCCAATGGGCAAAAAGCAGGATGCGCTTTTCGCTTTCCGCATTGTAAGTTCCGATAATATTCTTCGACTCGAGTGCTGTTCCGTTGTAGGCAGTAAGTGTCATTTCTTGCTCATGTACTTGTGCACCGAAGCGTTTCAATTCGCTGGCCAGATAGTTCCCGCACTGTTTATGGGCGGAAGTATTGGGCACACGGGGACCGAAATCAACTTGCCGTTGCACGAACTGATAGGCGCTGTCGGCGTTAAATACGGGCGTGTTTGTTGAAGCTTGTGTGACCACCGGCTGGTTCGACGGTTGCTCACTCACCGTTTCGGCCGGTTTGTTGCTGCATGACCAGAGGGCCGATGCAACCAATAGATAAAGAATTCGAATCATGATCTTGTCTATTTTGAGTTTTTTTACTGTCTTGCAGATTGAACCTTGCGCATGACACGGAGGAAATTGCCACCCCATATCTGGCTGATATCTGCATCTGAATAACCTTCTTTCAAGAGATGCATGGTGATATTGATCAACTCGTTGCTTGACCGGCAACCAATCAGTTCGCCGTCGCCATCGAAATCTGAGCCGATTCCGACATGATTGACTCCCACCAAATCGACGATGTGGTCGATATGCCGGATCGCGTCACTGACCGAAGCCTTTTCAGCTTCCGGATTGATGAATCCTTTGTAAAGGCATATCTGTACGACTCCACCTTGTTCTGCCAATGCTTTGATTTGGGCATCGGTTAGATTCCGTGGGTGATTACACAACGCGCGGGCTGATGAGTGCGAGGCAATAATCGGATAACGACTGCAAGCCAGCACATCGTAGAATGTCGATTCGGCTGCATGGGAAATATCGACCATGACACCCAACCGGTTCATTTCGGCTACTGCCTGTTTCCCCAGCGGACTCAAGCCTTTCCATTCGCCTTTGCCGCGGGCCGAGTCACATAGATCATTGTCGCCATTGTGGCATAAGGTAATGTAGCTGATCCCCATGTCGCGGAACTTCCGTATGTTGTCCAGATCTTTTCCCAGTGCATATCCGTTTTCGATTCCCAGGAAGATGGCCTTTTTGCCAGCCTGCTTCAGAAGAAACAGATCGTCGGGTGTGCGGGCAATGCCCATGCGTGTCGGATTCAGTTTTTCCTGGCGGATTACTTCTTTCAGGCGTTCTTCGGCATAGGCTGTCGCTTTGGCCAGAGAAGCATCGTCGCGTGCTCCTTGTGGAATATAAGCCACCATGAAAGCGGCATCAATCCGGCCTTCTTCCATAAAGGGCAGATTCACTTTCCCGCCTTGTTTCTCTCCGATATTGAAATGTCCCGGAAAGATCATGGGCGTGTCAGTATGTGAATCGATCGTGGCGATCTGTTGGTGTAACTCTTTTGCTTGACGGAAGATGCGGGCTTCTTCGATAAAGTGGTTGAAGAGTGCCTGGGCTTCTTCGTCTCCATGGATTGCCATCGCTTCCGGATGCCATTGAACGCTGAAGATGGATTTTTCCGGATGGCGCATACCTTCATTGATTCCATCGGTTGCTACGGCAGTCTGCACAAACTCCGGAGCCAGATCTTTCACAGCCTGATGGTGGAATGAATTGACGGCAATGACACAGCCGTCTTCCAGTCGGACTGTATGCGATGCTTCTTCGCGTGCCATTTTCTGACTATGGCGGATGGGCGGTTGTTCGGCTTGTGTATAAATGTCTTGATATAGCGTTCCGCCGAAGGCTGCGTTCAGCATCTGGTGTCCCCGACAAATTCCCATGATTGGGATTTGGCGGTTTGAAGCCAGGCGGATCAGTGACAAGTCATACCGGTCGCGCAACGTATCCACATCCTGTAAGGCCGGGACCGGCTCTTCGTTGAGGAAGAGCGGATTGATGTCACAACCGCCACTCATCAGGATTCCATCCAGTTCTTGCACTACGGCACTCAGCACACACAAATCGGTTGTTGCCGGGATGACCACCGGCGCTCCTCCTGCCAGGATAACGGCTTGGATATAAGTCTCGGCCAGGCATGTCTGACCGTCTTTCCGGTTGGCTGATATACCAATACGGGGTCTCGACTCTATCAATCGGTACTGATCGGCTTCTTTTAGTACAGAGGCCAGTTGATAAGAAGAATTCATCATTTACTTACTTCTTGATCGTTGTTATAAAGAATAAAGAGCCAGTAGGAATTTTCCCGGTTGCGGTATATATTTCCA
>ERZ791736.625-NODE-625-length-9880-cov-4.236947_pt1 | contig 9880 bp, 8 predicted proteins | sample MGYA00509940_ERZ791736 | MGnify/ENA primary metagenome ERZ791736 (study PRJEB30046, sample SAMN00792014) | human gut metagenome | study: EMG produced TPA metagenomics assembly of the A metagenome-wide association study of gut microbiota in type 2... | reverse complement strand
TTGCCCGCCGGGGAAGGCGGCCCGAAGGGCCGGATGAGGGCTGGGGAGCAGCTGCGATTTTGAGAAACTGCAAAATAAAGTGCAAGTGCTGCTCACCCTCATCAGTCTGCTCCGCTTCGCTCCGCAGCCAGCTTCCCCGGAGGGGAAGCCGTTGGGCGCTCCCGCGCCAGTGCACCGCAGAGCAGGCAAAACGCCCCGGTTTTCCGTTTGGAAAACCGGGGCGCAGTCATTTTTATCCCGTTACGATCTCTCCCACGCCGTTCAGAATGTAGGTCGGGCGGTAGGGATAGCCGTTTACGTCGGTGCGGCTCGTGCAGCCGGAGAGGACGAGGACGGTGGCAAGGCCGGATTCCATGCCCGCAATGACGTCGGTGTCCATCCGGTCGCCGACCATGGCGGCCTCTTCGGAGTGGACACCCAGCAGATGCAGGCCCGTGCGCATCATGAGCGGGTTCGGCTTGCCCATAAAATAGGCCTTCCGGCCCGTCGCCAGCTCAATGGGCGCGACGAGCGACCGGCAGGCGGGCGCAATGCCGAATTCCGTCGGCCCCGTGAGGTCGGAATTTGTCGCGATCAGCCGCGCACCGTTCAGAACCAGCCGGACAGCCTTGGTGATGACCTCGTAATTATAGCTTGCCGTCTCGCCGACGATCACATAATCCGGGTCCACGTCGTTCATTGTGACGCCCACGTCATACAGCGCGTTCAGAAGCCCCGGCGCGCCGATCACGAACGCGGTGCAGCCCGGCGCCTGCTTTTTGAGAAACGCGGCGGTCGCCAGCGCGCTGGTGTAGAAATGCTCCTCGCCGATATCCAGTCCCATGCGCTGCAGCTTCTGCCGCAGCTCCTTGGGCGAACGCTCGGACGAGTTCGTCAGGAACAGAAACTGCTTGTCGTTTTCGTTCAGCCAGCTTACAAATTCCCGCACGCCCGGCAGCAGCTGGTTGCCGAGATAGATCACGCCGTCCATGTCGCAGATAAAGCCCTTCCGGGCGCGTAATTCTTCCAGATTCATCTCTTTGACTCCTCTCCTCCCGCTCCTGCGGCGGGGTATCTCTTTTCATTCGCTTACAGGCTCAGTATATGGGATAAAATCTGGAAAAGCAAGACAATTTGCACAGATTTAACGAAGATTTGTTGTGGATTTTACCGAAGCAGGTCAACGCAGGAAGCCCTCGAGAATTTTCTCCTCTGCCTCCTCCGGCGTCAGGCCGAGCGTTTCGAGCTTCAGCAGCTGCTCGCCTGCGATCTTGCCGATGGCGGCTTCATGCATAAGCGTCGCGTCGACGTGGTTGCAGGAAATTTCGGGGATGGAGCGCACCTTTGCCGCGCCCATGATGATCGAGTCGCACGACACATGGCCGAAGCAGGGGGCGTTGCCCTGTACGCGCGGGTAGAAGACCTGCGTGGACTGCTCCTTCGCGACAGACCGGGAGACAACGCGTGTGCGCGCGCCCGCACCGTTCAGGATCACGTCCATTTCGCTGACAGCGTGCTGATCGCCCGCCGTCAGGAGCTTTTCGTTGATCTGCACCTCGGAATTCGCGCCGTTGGCCTCGCACTTTGTATAGCGCTTCGTATCGTCCACGCCGCCGATCTGGCTGGTGTCCATGACGATGGATGCGCCCTCTTCGAGATATACGATGGTCTGCGGATTCAGAATGCGCTTGCCCGTACCCTCGCCCTCGCCGTAGTGCTTTTCGATATAGTGAACCTTCGCGTTTTTGCCGATGTAGAAGGTATGGATGCCGTCATGCTCGGAGTCGCAGTCGCCGCAGTTGTGGATGCCGCACCCGGCCACGATGGTCACGTCTGCACCCTCGCCGACAAAGAAGTCGTTATAGACCATGTCGTGGAACCCGGCTCTGCTCAGTACGACAGGGATATGCACGTTTTCGCTCTTGGTAAAGGGCGCGATCCTGATGTCGATGCCGTCCTTGTCGGTCTTGGAGACGATCTGGATATGCTCGGAGTTCTGGCGGAACGCCTTCTGTCCGTCGAGACGGATGTTCACCGCGCCGTCCGGGATGCCCGTCATATCCGAGACGGTCTTGAGAATGCTTTTCTGAATGTCGTTCAGCATATTCCGTTCACCTCCAGCAGATTACAGCCCGCAACGGTCTGCGACAGCAGCTTCGGATAAAGCTCGTCCGCCGTGCCGCGTCCGGCGATCTCGCCGTTCGCGATCAGGATGATCTCGTCGGCCAGACGGATGATGCGCTCCTGATGGGAAATGATGAGGATCGTGCGGCCGCCCTTTTCGTGCAGCTCGCGGAATGTTTCCGTCAGCCGGGCGAACGACCACAGATCGATGCCTGCCTCCGGCTCGTCAAAGATCATAAGCCGGGAATTTTTGGCCAGCAGGGTCGCAATCTCGATGCGCTTGACCTCGCCGCCGGACAGGCTCGTGTCCACGTCGCGGTTCAGATAGTCGCGCGCGCACAGACCCACCTGCGTCAGATAGGAACAGGCCTCGTCATGGGAAAGCGACTTGCCCGCCGCGATGGTGAGAAGGTCGGAGACCTTCATGCCCTTGAACCGGGGCGGCTGCTGAAAGGAATACGAAATGCCGCGCTTTGCGCGGTCGGTGATGGAAAGGTCGGTGATGTCCTCGCCGTCCAGAAAAATCTGGCCGCCGGTGGGGGTCGCAAGGCCCATGATGAGCTTGGCCAGCGTCGTCTTGCCGCCGCCGTTCGGGCCGGTAATGACAAGGAATTTTCCGTCTTCTACGTCCAGAGAGACGTTTTTGACAATGTCCGCGCGTCCCTGCGCGTCAGCCGCTGTCAGGCTGAGATTCTTGAGTGTCAGCATAGTTGCTCCTCTTTGTTTTTCTGATAATCTGTGGGTATTCTATCATAGTTTGTTCATTTGTGCAATGAATAGCCCGTTTTTCCAGAAAACTTTCTCTGTTTTTCCGTGAAAATTCCGCGCGGCTTTCTGTACAAACAGCATAATCTCTGCTATAATAACCAAAAAGGGCGCACTGTGTGCGCTCACGTGCCATTGGCACGAGACTTTTGCTTTGCAAAAGTCTGTGTGTTGCTGTTACAGCGACAATAAAAATCGGCGATGCCGATTTTTTGCACGGCTGCGCCGTGCATACAGCGTTCAGCGCTGTAATTGTGCTATAATACAGGCAGAATGTCTATCGGTGAAGGAGCGTGGGTCTGTTGTCTGATTTGTCTGCCGTCGTCTTTGTGCCTGACGATACCGCGAAAACAGGTTTTTCCCGCCCGATGATGCTGCAGGCGATCATGGGGACGCCGCTGCTGTCGTGGCTGACGCGTTCTCTGGCCGCGGGCGGGGTCGGGCGTTTCTTTTTGGTCTGCCACGAGCGGTTCCTGTCCGAGGCGAAGCACTGCTTCCCGGACGGCTGTGAACTGAGCTGCGCGAAGCTCGAGGAAACTGCCGACCAGCTCCACGTCTTTTTGTCCACGGCCGACGAGCAGGAAGAGGACGTCATCGTCGTCACTGGCCCCGCCGTCATTGACCCGTTTGCCGTCGACGAGGAAGCGTTCTCCGGCGCACCGGTTGAAAGCGGCGTAAGCTCCGTGAGCCGTCAGGCGCTGATGGACGCGCTGGACGATACGTTCATCTTCACCGACTTCATGAAGGAGCACGGTATTCCCTATACCGACCGCGACGGCGTCTACGCCGTTTCGTCCATGCAGCAGCTGGCCGAGTGGAAGCCCGTGCTCAGCCGGGGCGTTCTGTACGATCTGGCCGCCGCAGGCGTGTCGATCTGGGACTATGACAACACCTATGTTGAGCCGACCGTCTTCGTCGGGGCTGGGGCAGAGCTGCTGCCCGGGACCGTGCTGCGCGGTACGACGTCCATCGCCGACGGCTGCATGATCGGCCCGAACAGCTATCTGGAAAACGTGAAGGTCGGAGAGAATACGCGTGTCAACGCCTCGCAGGTCTACGATTCCGAGATCGGCGCGGACACGACCGTCGGCCCCTTCGCCTACGTCCGTCCGGGTTCGCGTATCGGCTCGCACGTGCGCTGCGGCGATTTTGTGGAGGTCAAGAACTCCACCATCGGCGACGGCACGAAGATCTCCCACCTGACCTACATCGGCGACAGCGACGTAGGTAAAAATATCAACTTCGGCTGCGGCACGGTCACGGTCAACTATGACCGCGTGAAAAAATCCCGCACCGTCATTGACGACGACGCGTTTATCGGCTGCAACGCCAATCTCATCGCGCCCGTGCACATCGGGCAGGGCGCATATATCGCCGCCGGGTCCACCGTGACCGACGACGTGCCGCCCGCAGCGCTCGCCATCGCCCGCGCCCGCCAGCAGAACAAGCGCGACTGGGCCAACCGGCACAAGCTGAAGGAGAAAAAATAAGCCTCGTATCCCCGGCGGCGGGTGCCGCCATGATATAGAACACACAGAACAGGAACAGACCGAACAACACAAGAGAGAGGGTAATTTCATATGATTTCTCATGGTAAGAACGTCAAGGTATTCTGTGCCAATGCCAACCGTCCGTTTGCCGAGGGCGTCTGCCGCAAGCTGTGGCTGCCGCTGGGCGACTGCACGGTAACGACCTTTGCCGACGGCGAGGTTTCCCTGACGATCAATGAATCTGTCCGCGGCAGCGACGTATTTCTGGTACAGTCGACCTGCAAGCCGGTCAACAACAACCTGATGGAGCTGCTCATCATGATCGACGCCTGCCGCCGTGCCTCGGCCGGCCGCATCACCGCCGTCATCCCGTACTTCGGCTACGCCCGTCAGGATCGCAAGGCCAAGGGCCGCGACCCCATCTCGGCAAAGCTGGTCGCCAACATGATCGAAGCCGCAGGCGCCGACCGCGTGCTGACCATGGATCTGCACGCGTCCCAGATCCAGGGCTTCTTTGACATCCCTGTTGACAACCTGCTCTCCAATCCCGTCTTCGTGAAATATTATATGTCCAAGTTCGAGCATCCGGAGGAGATGGTCGTCGTCTCTCCGGACGTCGGCTCCGTCGCCCGCAGCCGCACGTTTGCCAACAAGATGGGCATGAACCTCGCCATCGTCGACAAGCGCCGCGAAAAGGCCAACCAGTGTGAGGTCATGAACGTCATCGGCGACGTCAAGGACAAGAAGTGCATCCTCTTTGACGATATGGTCGACACCGCCGGTTCTCTGTGCAACGCGGCCAAGGCCATCGTTGAGATCGGCGGCGCGACCGAGGTCTACGCCTGCGCGACCCACGGCGTGCTCTCCGGCCCGGCCAACGAGCGCATTGCCAACAGCTGCATCAAGGAGCTGACCTTCCTGAATACCATCCCGCCGCTTGAGGGTGCGTGCAGCAAGATCAAGTATCTGGACGTTTCCCCGATCTTTGCCGACGCCATCCAGAGAATCTACGAAGAAAACTCCATGTCCGTTCTGTTCTGATTTTATGCTGTTTCAAAAGCCAACCTATGACTGGTTGATTGCGGGACTCGGCAATCCGGGTCCTGAGTATGAGAAGACCCGTCACAATACCGGTTTTATGTCCCTTGACCTGCTGGCCGCGCGCCTGCAGGTCAAGGTTTCCAAGGAGCGCTTCAAGGCCCTCACCGCGCAGGCGGACTTCGACGGCCAGCGGCTGCTTCTCATGAAGCCACTGACCTTTATGAACGCCTCCGGCATCGCGATCGAGGCTGCCACGCACTTTTATAAGATCCCGCCGGAGCGGGTGCTCGTCCTCTTTGACGACATTTCGCTCCCCGTCGGCAAGCTCCGCATCCGCAAAAACGGCTCTGCCGGCGGCCACAACGGCCTGAAATCCATCATCTCCTGCCTCGGCTCCGACCAGTTTCCGCGCGTCAAGATCGGCGTCGGCGCGAAGCCGCACCCCGATTACGATCTGGCCGACTGGGTGCTGTCTACCGTCTCCAAGACCGAATGGCCCGACTATCAGGAGGCTATGTCCCACGCCGGCGACGCGGCCCTCTGCATCGTCAAAAACGGCTGCGAAAAGGCCGCGGCGGAGTATAACGGGAAGATGTTCTGAGCGCACCCTAAGGCATCGGCCCCTACAGGGTGCTGTGCAAATTCCCTCCCCATCTCACTTTCAATACCCACACCCCCTACGCATAGGAGACTCTCTCCTATGCGCGTTGCCTGTTGGGCAAAAAACTGTTTTTAGGAGAATCCCATGAACGTTCTGCTTTCGCTTCTGCAAAAGAGCACCGATTATAACCAGCTGCTGAAGGCCGTGGAGGCGAAGCAGGCCGTCGCTGTGTCGGGACTGAGTCAGGCCCCGCGCAGCCATGTGCTTGCCGCCGTGCATGAGCAGTCCGGCCGGACCCTCGTCGCCGTGTGCCAGGACGATATGGCCGCGAAGCGGCTGGCTTCCGAGCTGGGGGCATTCTTAGGCGAAGAGCCGCCCGTGCTGCCGTCGCGTGAGCTGACGCTGGCCGGGGCCATCGGCGTGTCCCGGCAGTGGGAGCAGCAGCGGCTGCGGCTGTTGTACGCGCTGGCGCAGGGACGCGTCCCGGTGCTGGTGGCAAGTCTGGACGCGCTGCTGCTGCGCACGCTCCCGCGGCAGACGCTCTTTTCCGCGTCCGTGACGCTTCGGGTCGGTGCGGAATACAGTATGCCGGAGCTGATCGAACGCCTGACCCGCGCGGGCTATTCCCGCGCAAGTCTGGTCGAGGGCGTGGGACAGTTCGCGCTGCGCGGCGGCATTCTGGACGTGTATTCGCCTGCGCAGGAAAAGCCGCTGCGCGCGGAGTTTTTCGGCGACGAGCTGGACACCATGGGCTATTTTGACCCCATCACGCAGCGGCGCACGGAAAACGTTGACGAGGCTGTCCTCCTGCCCGTGGCCGAGACGGAGCCGCACCTGCACCCGCAGGGGATATCCGGCCTGTGCGAGGACCTGCGCGCCATCATCGCGCGCCAGCAGCGGCGCAAAACGCCCAATCAGGCGCTGATCGAAACACTGCAGAAGGACTGCGAGGCGCTTGAAAACGAGACGCTTTTCGCCAGCGCTGACCGGTATATGGCGCTGATCTACCCGGAATTCACGACCGCCGCCTCGTATCTGCCGCAGGAGGCCATCGTCGCCTTCTGCGACCACGGCAATCTCCAGCGCGGGGAAAAGGATCGTGCGGAGGAGTTCGGCCTTCTGCTCGATTCGTTTTTGACCTCGGAGAACTGTGCGATTATTACGCGACAATGGACGATCTGGCCGCGTCACTGCGCGGCCGGGCGGTCATTTACTGCGACAGCTTTTTGGCCGCGCGGTATCCCGAATCGCTGCCGCCCAAGCAGCTGCTTTCCTTTACGGCCCGGCAGCTGCCGGGCTATGGCGGAAGTCTGGAAACAGCGGCGGCTGACCTGAAAAATTACGCGTCGAACCAGTATGGCTCCATCGTCCTGTGCGGCGGACAGCGGCGCGGGGAAATTTTAAAGGAACTGCTTGCCAAAAGCGGCCTGAACGCGCTTTTGTCCTTCCCGCTGACGAAGCTCCCGCAGCCGGGGCAGATCCTTATTGCGGGCGGCTCGCTCCCGGCGGGGCTTGAATACCCGACGCTCAAATTTGCCATCTTAACAGAGGGACAGATCGCCGTCCGGCAGGAGCGTAAGCGCGTCCGTGCGCCGAAGAAAGCCACGAACCGCAAAAAACTCGATTCGTTCACCGATCTGACTCCCGGCGATCTCGTCGTACACGAGCACCACGGCATCGGCCGCTACGTCGGCATGGAGCAGCTGAAGGTCGGCGGCGTGACGAAGGATTATGTGAAGATCGCCTATCAGGGCACGGACTGCCTGTACGTGCCAGCAACGCAGCTCGATCTGGTCAGCAAGTATATCGGCGCCGGTGAGGATACGCCCGTCCGGCTCAACAAACTCGGCGGCGACCAGTGGCAAAAGACAAAGGCGAAGGCCAAGGCTGCGGCCAAGGATCTGGCTGCGGGCCTCATCAAGCTCTATGCCGAGCGCAAGCGCCTGCCGGGCTTCGCCTTCGCGGCGGATTCGCCGTGGCAGCAGGAGTTTGAGGAGAGCTTTGAATACGCCGAAACGGACGATCAGCTGCGCTGCATCGACGAGATCAAGCGCGACATGGAATCCCCTGCGCCGATGGACCGTCTGCTCTGCGGCGACGTCGGCTTCGGCAAAACGGAGGTCGCGCTGCGTGCGGCCATGAAGTGTATGCTGGACGGCAAGCAGGTCGCGATCTTAGTCCCGACGACCGTTCTGGCCCAGCAGCACTATCTCACGGCCATGCGCCGCTTTGCGACCTTCCCGGTCACCATCGATGTGCTTTCCCGCTTCCGTACGCCTGCGCAGATCAAAAAAACGCTCTTCGATCTGCAGTCCGGCAAGATCGATCTGATCGTCGGCACGCACAAGCTGCTGCAGAAGGACATTCATTTTCACGATCTCGGCCTGCTCATCGTCGACGAGGAGCAGCGCTTCGGCGTGACGCATAAGGAGCGATTGAAGGAACTTTCGCGCGGCGTCGACGTCTTAACCCTATCCGCAACGCCCATCCCGCGCACGCTCAATATGGCGCTGTCGGGTCTGCGCGATATGTCTACCATCGAGCAGCCGCCGCAGGACCGCTATCCTGTGCAGACCTTCGTGCTTGAGCATCAGGACGGCATTCTCGACGAGGCCATGCGCCGCGAGCTGGCGCGCGGCGGGCAGGTCTATTATCTCCACAACCGCGTGGAATCCATCGACCAGTGCGCCGCGAAGATCAAGCAGCGCATTCCGGAGGCCGAGGTCGCCGTCGCCCACGGCAAGATGAACGAGGAGCAGCTCGGCGACGTCATGCAGTCGATGTCAAACGGCGAAATTCAAATTCTCGTCTGCACGACCATCATTGAAACCGGCATTGATATCCCGAACGTCAACACGCTCATCATCGAGGACGCCGACCGGCTGGGCCTTGCGCAGCTGCACCAGATCCGCGGCCGCGTGGGCCGTTCAAGCCGCCATGCGTATGCGTACCTCACGTTCCGCAAGGGAAAAGTCCTGTCCGAGATCGCGGAAAAGCGGCTCGACACCATCCGCGAATACGCGGAGTTCGGCTCCGGCTTCAAGATCGCCATGCGCGACCTTGAAATTCGCGGTGCGGGCGATCTGCTGGGCGCGGAACAGTCCGGCCATATGATGACCGTCGGCTACGATATGTACCTGAAGCTGCTTGAGGACGCCGTGCTCGAAGAGCGCGGCGAGGCGGCGCAGAAGGAGCCAGAATGCACCGCAGACCTCACCGTCACGGCAAATATCAACAAGGACTACGTCGCCTCCGGCGAGCAGCGCATGGATCTCTACCGCCGCATGGCAGCCATCCGCACGCAGGAGGACGCAGATGAGCTGCTCGACGAGATCGTCGACCGCTTTGGCGACCCTCCGAAGGGCGTCATGAACCTCATCGCCATCGCGCTTCTGCGCGCAAGAGCCGCAGCGGCGGGCATCACGGAGATCACGCAGAAAGACGGTGCAGTTCTCCTGTCGCTTTCCACGATGGACTTTGCCGCCATCTCCGCCTGCTGCGCCGAGGCGCAGTTCAAGGGCCGCATTTTCTTCTCGGCAGGCAAGGTGCCGATGCTGTCCGTCAAGCTCAAAAAGGCCGAAGACCCGTTAAAGCTCGCGACGCAGCTCGTCGGCGTCTACGCTGCCCTGCGCGCACAGACAGCGGGGACGTAAAAGACTTCTCTGTACTGATTTGCAGTCAACAATGCACTTTTCAAAGTAAGAACCCATATTAGAAATTTGCGGCTGCCATCCAGCAGTTTCTTTTGCTTCTCCAAAAGAAAACGCTGGCAAAAGAAAACGAGCCCGGAGGGATTTCGATTTCCCTCCGGATCTCCTTGAACCGACCTAGGGTGTATCTGAAAACTCCCAACGCACCCGGACAGCGGGCCTTTTTGCGG
>ERZ791736.614-NODE-614-length-9955-cov-3.703434_pt1 | contig 9955 bp, 10 predicted proteins | sample MGYA00509940_ERZ791736 | MGnify/ENA primary metagenome ERZ791736 (study PRJEB30046, sample SAMN00792014) | human gut metagenome | study: EMG produced TPA metagenomics assembly of the A metagenome-wide association study of gut microbiota in type 2... | reverse complement strand
ATTTATTACTATCAAACTTTGTTCCTTCTGGTAAATCATACACTGTATTATCATAAGTAATTCCATTATCATTTATTTTTAATGTTTTATTTTGTGATGTAAAATCATTACTAGTAAATACTATATTATTATTTTCTTCTTTTACATCAATATTATATGCATTATTTATATCTTTATATATTTTCTTTAAAACAGTACTTTCATATACTGAATAGTTTTCTAAAGTTAATATATTTGTTTGTTCTGTACTTATTACTGCTATTGTTTTAAGTAAATATATCATTACAACACTCATAAGTGAAAAACTAACTATTACTTCTACTAGTGTAAATCCTTTTTCTTTTTTCATATTACCTTTCCTTTACTATTTTATACAACTTAAATTAGAAACTGAATAACTATAATCATTAAATATAACTATATATCTATATACACATTTATTATCATTTTCTATATTACCTAAATCTTCTTTTATATTTGTATTTAATTCATTATCTTTTAATAAATCTTTCATATCATATAATGATAAATATACTTTATTTACATTTAATTCTTTAAAAAAATCCATTTTAGTTAAATCTAAATTTTTATTTTTAAAATAATTATTTACATTTGTATATCCATTTTCTTTAGCAGCTTTTTTTAAATCTTCTTCATAAGTATACAAGTATTTTTTTACAGCATTCGCACTATATAATCCATCTACTGTATTATATTTTGTAAGTTCATTCTTATGTTTTATATATGTTTGACCTGAATTTACATATAAAGTTGTTATTATTGTCGCTACTATAGCAAGTACTATTATTGTTTCTACAAGAAAATATCCCTGGTTATTTTTTGACATATTATTTCACCCTTACTCTTGATATTATCATAAGAATATTATATAATATTTTTGTAATAAATACTAGAGTAAATTATTTATGTACAATAAAAAAAAGGAATAAAAAGAGGGAAAAATTATGCTTAAGAATTTTGATTTTGAAAAATTACCTATTGTTGAAATAGTTAATGAAATAATTATAGACGCTACTAAAAATAGAGCCAGTGATATTCACTTTGATCCACTTAATGATACTTTAAAGATTAGGATAAGAATTGATGGCTCTTTAATTGACTATGCTAGTGTTCCAAATGAATATAAGAAAAATTTAATAACAAGAATTAAGATAATCGCTGGTATGAATATTACTGAAAATAGACTTCCACAAGATGGTGCGATAAAAACTTCTTTAAATGGTATACCTCTTGATATGCGTGTTTCTTCCCTTCCTACAAATATGGGTGAAAAAATAGTTATTCGTATTCTTGATTATTCTATGAGTGTTCAAGGTCTTGAAAAATTAGGTTTTACTAAAGATAACTATGATAAGATTTTAAAAATGATTAATTTACCTAATGGTATTATACTTGTTACTGGTGCGACTGGTACTGGTAAATCTACTACTGTATACTCTATTTTACAAAGACTTAATAAGGAAGAAGCAAATATTATAACTGTTGAAGATCCAGTTGAAATGGATTTACCTGGAATTAACCAAGTACAAGTTAATAGTGAAATTGGTCTTACTTTTGCAAATGTACTTAGATCTATATTAAGACAAGACCCTGATATTATTATGATTGGTGAAATTCGTGATGATGAAACTGCTACCATTGCTGTTAGAGCATCTGTAACTGGTCACTTAGTTCTTTCTACTCTTCATACTAATAACTCTCTTAATACTATTGAAAGACTTCTTGATATGGATGTTGAAAGATATTTACTTGCAGCTTCCCTAGCAGGAATTATTTCACAAAAACTTGCTAAAAAGTTATGTCCATATTGCAAAAAGAAAGTTACTCCTACACCATATGAAAAATATATATTTAAGAAAAATTTAAATGCTGATATTAATGAAATATATGTTGCTGGTGATGGTTGTGATCACTGTATGAATGGTTATAGAGGAAGAATTGCAATACATGAAGTATTACTTATTGACGAAAATATAAGAGATGCAATTTCTAATAGTGTTAAAAAAGAAGAATTTAGAAACTTAGTATATAGTGAAAATATTCATACTCTTCTACAAGATGGTCTTATTAAGGTTGCTCAAGGTTTAACTACTTTTGAAGAAATAATTAAATTAATAGAACTTGACGTTGAAGATATAGTTATTGATAAAAATGCTAATAATGAAAATTCTGATGAAGAAAATAATGAAAATATAGCGCAAAATTAAAACACATTTTAAATGTGTTTTTTTAATATTCTATATTTGTTTTTGATACTTCGATTGCTGGACGGACACCATTAACATTTTTATCAGAAACATTGTTAAAATAAACTTGAAGATAATGACCATCCGTATCCAAAGCATGTGAAGAATTAGAAGAGTCAGAGGTTTCAAGCCACCATGCCCATGCAGCATTATTACCATCAGAAAATCTTGTATTCTCTAATAAATATATAAAGTTATTTAATTCACCTTCTTCAAATGTTGGTATATTGTTATTCCCTGTCAACCTTCTTACTTCCTCATTTGTTAAAAATCTTGCTGCATATTCTACATAACTAAAAGCATTTGGTAATGTTCCCCCATTTGTTGTGTTACTTCCGTTTTCATTTAAAATTGACCTTGTTGTATTTTTTAAACTTATATTACTCCATTGACTTGTTGTAGGAAGCTCTTTTATTGCTGTTCTTGGACCATGCCAATTTTCTCCTGAACTATCATATGCATATGTTATTTTATTATTTGAATTACCTTAACTTACATTATTATAATATATTAATACTGCTGTATCACTTTCAAATGCTTTTGTACTTGTATTGTACTATTATCATTAAGAGTTGCTTTACCTCCTGTTGCTTGTCCTTCTACTTTTGGTGTTAATACATTTGTAAAATGGATATTCCAACTTGTCTTATTTACATTTGCTACACCTCTTATATTTAAGTTTTGTGATAGTGTTGCATACGCTACTGTTATTCCTATTAAACATACTGCAAGTACTATTAATATTATATTTCTTGTTCTTTCATTTCTATACATATTTCTTTTCTCCTAATCTTTTAAACACTACAAAAAAACTAGCCTACCCTTTATTAATATAACAAACTTATAAGTGTATTAAAATCAACTCTTGTTAAAAATAATATTAAAGCAGAAATAGCTAAATATGGGCCAAAGGCAAGCATATGCTCCCCCTTTCTATAAACATTTATTATTGCAACTGGAAGCGCTAAAAATGACGCTAAAAAGACTACTACAATTGATAATCTCCATCCTAAAACAAAACCAATTAGGGCCATCATTTTTATGTCTCCTCCGCCCATTGAATCTTTTTTAAACAAAGCATTTCCTATCATTCTTATTAAATACATTATTAGGAACATTGCCATTCCATCCATAAGTATAAATAAAAGTTCATATCCAAAGCTTAATAAACTAGTTATAACTTCAGTTTTATATAATATTATTAATTTTATTATTATAAGTACTACTGAAAAAAATATATTAACTTCATCTGGTATTATCATATATTTTATATCACTAATCATTATTATTACCATTGCTGATATAAACGTTAATGAATAAATAATATTAATTATTTCTGGATATACATCTTTATATGCTAAATAACCAAGTACAAAAAGTACACCAGTTAAAAGTTCAAACATAGGATAAAAAAGTGATATCTTTTCATGACAATGTTTGCACCTTCCTTTTTGAAATATATAAGATAGTATTGGTATTAATTCTAGTGCACCAAGTTTACGATTACAATTAGTACAATGTGATGGTGGATATACAATAGACATATCATTTGGAAGTCTATATCCTACTACATTAAAAAATGATCCAAAACAAATACCAATTATAAATATCATTATACTGTAAACTATTATTTCCATCATGTTCTCCTTCTATAATATGTTTTCATACATACTAAACATTGGTATTATTACTGCAAGTAATATTCCACCTACTACAACTGCTAAGAATATAATCATAAGTGGCTCAATTAAAGCCTTAATTCTTGTTATTGCATTAATATGTTCTTCTGCATAATAATCTGCTACCTTCTCCATCATTAAACCTAATTGCCCTGTTTTTTCACCTGTAACAATCATTTGGTATGCTATATTTGGAAAAGCCCAATTATCTTTAAACGCTACTGATATATTTTCACCCTTTGAAAGAGCTATAACAGCATCATATATTATTGATTTATATATTTCATTATCTGTAATTCTACCTAATATATCCATACTATCTGTTATAAATATATTATTATTAATAAGAGTCGCAAATGTTTTAGAAAACATTGTCATTTCATTATAAATAATTATATTACCTACAACAGGTATATGCATAATCATATACTGAATATTTGATTTAAATGAAACACTTCTTTTAAATAATATAACAAATGTAGATACTATTAAAAGTATTACAAGTATTATTATTAAATACTTTGATCTAACAAAATTACTTACATTTATTATTGCTTTTGTAATACCTGGAAGTTCAGCACCGATATTTTTATAAATACTTACAAATTGTGGAACTACTGATGCAATAATATAAATAATTATTATAACTGCAAATATAAATACAAATAATGGATACATCATTGCATTAACCATTTCTTTTCTTGATTTCTCAACTGCTTTATAATATTCTGCTTGTTCATCTAATACTTCTGGTAAATCACCAGTCATTTCTGCTGCTTTTATCATATTTATTAAAAGCTTTGGAAATATTACACCCATTCTAATCATTGCTTCAGATAAAGTTGCTCCCATAGATAGTTCATATACAACTGATTTCCATATTGTTTTATCTGATTCTGTTTTAGATTGTGTTGATAATATTTTTATTGAATCTACTATTGGAATACCTGCTTTTAAATAAGTTGATAATTGTGTTAAATAAAATACTAATATAGACTTTTTCATTGGTCTATTAAGTGCAATATCTGTATTAAACATATTTGCTTTAGCAACTGCTTTTATTTCATATACTTTATAACCTTCTGATAATAAATATGAATGTACATCAAGTTTTGAGTATCCTAAAAAAGATCCTTTTTCTATTTTACCTTCTGGATTTAATGCAGAGTATTTAAATATTATTTTTTCTTTACTTCTTTTAGCATCTTCTGAATTAATATCAAGTGCAACAATTTGTTTTTTTCTATCTTGTCTTTTATTTTTTTCAAATACATCTTTTTCTTTTATTTTTTGAAGTAAACTTTTTTTATTTTGTTTTTGAAGCTCTTTTTGTCTTAACTTTTCTTTTCTTATTTCTTCTTTTGCTCTTCTATGTTCATCTTTTGATGTAATAAATTCTTTAGCATTATCACTTGATTCATCACTTTTAAATTTTAATGTTTCATTTTTTATTTCTTCGTCTATTACATTTTTGCTTAAATCTACCTTTTCATTTTCACTATTAATATCTTTCCCCATAAGTTTTTTTACTCCTAGACTTATACTTTTTACTATATTAAAAGGAAGTAAAATAATAAATAATAATATTTTACCAATATAACTAAAAATTGAAGCTTTATTATCTTTATTCATTATACCACCCATTATTCTATTTTCTATATTAGTATTATAACACACTAGAAAAATTTTTTAAACTATTTTTTCCTCATTCATATAATATACAAGAAGGAGGTATACTTTTATGTTTAATCCAAATCTACTTTATATGCCTGGAAGAAGTATTTTACCTATTGCTAGAAAAACAATTAATTGGGCTGGACTACTTAGTAATACACAAAAAACACTTAATATTGTTAATCAAGCAATACCTATTGTTTATCAAGTAAAGCCTATGATTAATAATGCTAAAACAATGTTTAAGATTGCTAGTGAATTAACTAAGTCAAATACAAATGAGAACTCAAATGTTCAAAATAATGCAAATGAAAGTAATAGTACTCAAAATAATAGTTATAGTGTAAGTGATAGTTCATCAAATAATGATGGTCCTTCCTTCTTCATTTAAAAAAAGACAAAATCAATTGTCTTTTTCTAATTCTTCTTTTATTATTTTTATAAGTCTCATATGATGAAGTCTACTCATAACATTATTTTTTGGAAGTTGCAATAATAAATTTTCATATTTTAATAACTTTTTAGAGTAATAATCTTTAAATATTTCATCTTTATTTTCCATTAATCTAGGTCCAAAATATATTTGATTATAATTATATTTTTCTACTCCTCTTTTGAATTCTATAATTGTATAAATTATATCTTTATCAAGGACAAGTTTTTCTCTTGTTATTTTAAAACCTAATTTAATTACAGATTTTCTAAGTTTTACAACATCTGTATTAGATTGAACTATTATTTTATTTATATCTTTTAATTTTTCAGAATTACTTAAAATCTTTTCAATATTATTATATCCCATTCCTGCGATAATAATAGTATCTACTTCGCCTTCTTTAATAACATCAAGTCCATCACCAAGTCTTAAGGAAATTTTTCTTTCCATAGAATATTTTTCTATATTTTTTTTAGCTTGCTTAATTGCCCCTTCATGTATATCAGAAGCAACTATTTTTCTATTTTTTATATTTTCTTTTATATAAATATCAAGTAGTGCATGATCACACCCAATATCTATAATTCTATCTTCTTTATCTACAAATTCTGTTATTGCTTTTAATCTTTTTGATAATCTCATTTTAATCAACCAAATAATCCTTTAACTTTTTACTTCTTGATGGATGACGTAATTTTCTAAGTGCTTTTGCTTCTATTTGTCTAATTCTTTCTCTTGTAACACCAAATATAGTTCCTACTTCTTCTAGTGTTCTACAAGTTCCATCAATTAAACCAAATCTAAGTTTTATAACTTGTTCTTCTCTTTCTGTTAATGTTAATAATAATTCTGAAATTTCATCTTTAAGTACTTCATTAATTGCGTATTCTTCTGGACTTAAACTGCTATCATCTTTAACGAAATCTCCTAAGTGTGAATCATCTTCTTCACCAATTGGAGTTTCAAGTGATAGTGGATCCAAAGATATTTTAATTATTTCTCTTACTTTATCTTCTGTTGTATTAAGTGCTTTAGCAAGTTCTTCTTCTGTTGGTTCTCTATCTAGTTCTAGAGTCATTTGTCTTTGAACTCTTTTTAATTTATTAATAGTTTCTACCATATGAACTGGTACTCTTATTGTTTTTGCTTGGTCAGCAATTGCTCTTGTTATTGCTTGACGAATCCACCATGTTGCATATGTTGAAAATCTATACCCTTTAGATGAATCAAATTTATCTACTGCCTTCATAAGTCCAATATTACCTTCTTGTATTAAATCTAGGAATGATAAATTTCTACCTACATATCTTTTAGCAATTGATACAACAAGTCTTAGGTTAGATTCAGCAAGTATTGCTTTTGCTTCTTCATCACCTTCATCTATTCTTTTTGATAATTCTAGTTCTTCATCAAGTGATAGAAGGCTTATTTTACCTATTTCTTTTAAATACATTCTAACTGGATCATTAATACTTAAATTCTTAGGTATTTCAATATCTTCTAAAAGTAAATCATCAGATTCTCCACCATCTTCTGAACCAGCATCCATTTCAGAATCTGCGACTACTTCTATGTTATTATCATTTAAAAAATTATATAAATCATCTAAAGATTCAGAGTCCATATCTAAACCTTTTAGGGCTGCTGCTAATTCTTCAAATGTTAAGAATCCTTTTTCTTTTCCTTTCTTTAATAGTTCTTCTTTTCTTTCTTCAAATGTTTTTATCTCATTCATCTTTATTACTCTCCTTTATTTTTAAATCTACTATTTTTTGCGCTATTTCCATTCTTTTAACACTATTTGATTCGTTTTTTAACTCACTTGTAAGTTTTACAATTTGATTATTATACAAGCTTTCTTTAATTACGTCAAAATAATTGTCAATATTATCATTTAATTCATCTTCTGTATACTTTAAATCTGATATATCAACTACTAAATTTATTAGTTCTTTTTTATCTTCTAAATATATTATAAAGTCACTTAAATTAAAACTATTAAACTTCTTATAAAAAAGTACTATTTCACTCGCAAGTTTTCTTTCTGTATCATTTGGTAAATATGATAAATTGTTGAAATAATAAAGTATCATATTATTATCATTTATCATTCTATACAAAATATACTTAGATGCTTTTTCATATTTATTTATTTTTATATTTTTTGGTTTATGAGTTATAATTACTTTTTTTTCTGAATCTTTTAATTTTGATTTTATTAAATCATATGAAACATTAGTTGATTCTGATAATTTTTTTATTTCTATTTCTCTTACTATATCATCATCTATTTTTTCAAATTCTTTTATCATAACATTTATATAGTTAGATACTTCTTTACTATCATTAAAATCAATATTTTCTTTATAACTAGATAATTTATAATCATATACACTTTGTGCATGAGATAAATTATAAATCATTTTGTCTTTTCCTTTTGTAAGTATATATTCATCTGGATCTAAATTATCTTCTAGTCTTACTACCTTTATATTACTATCGTTTCCATTAGCAAGTTCAATAAATGCATTAGTTGCTTTTTCTCCTGCTTTATCTCCATCAAACATAAGTGTTATATTAGGTGCTAGTTTTTGAATTAAATTAAGCTGATATTTTGTAACAGCTGTCCCCATTGTCGCAACAACATTTACAATTCCAATAGTGCTTAATCTTATTACATCCATAAAACCTTCTACAACAATTATATTTTTTTCTTTTCTTGCTTCTTTTTTTGCAATATGGTAGTTATATAAAAGTTCACCCTTTTTAAATATTTCTGTTTCTTTTGTATTAATATATTTGCTTTCGCTTTTTTGATTATATATTCTACCTGAAAAACCTACTACATTTCCTTCTAAATCATAAAGTGGAAACATTATTCTATTTTTATAAATATCATATATATTATTTCCATTTTGAGCAGCAACTCCAGATGATACTATATCATCATCTTTAAACCCTTTTGCTTTTAAAGCATTACATAACTCAGAATCAGAAAGCGAAAGCCCTATATTAAAGTTTTTAATAACATCTTCATCTATTTTTCTGTTTAACAAATATTTTTTTGCATCTTTACCATAAACAGTATTTAAGTTGTTTTGATAAAATTTATAAGCAATATTATAAATATCATATAATGGTGACTTTTTAGTATTTTCTTTTTTACTTGTACTTATATCAATACTAACACCTATTTTATCCGCAACTATTTTTACTGCTTCATAAAATGAAACTTTTTCATATTCCATTACAAAATTAAATACATTACCAGCATTACCACAAACAAAGCATTTGTATACTCCCTTTTCAAGTGATACACTCATACTAGGATTATGATCATCATGAAATGGACATATTCCAAAATAATTTTTACCCCTTTGTGTTAGAGGTACATAATCTCTAATAATATCTACTATATTTGCTTTTCTCTGTATGCTAAGTATTTCTTCATAAGAAATGTTAGCCATTTAATCACTCCAAACCACTCAATTATTATATTCTCCGTTTCTCCCTCAAATTCCCCTAAAAAATTAAAAAAAATTTAATTTTTTTGCATATTTTACACTTTTTTTACATATTTTTTGATAGAAAGGGCATAATATGAGCAAAAAAAGATTAAAAATTATTTCTACAATTTTAGTGATTTTATTTAGTTTTTTATTCCATAGTATCTATGATAAATTTCCAAATTTTATTACTTCTCTATTCTTTCCAGTAAATGAATCAATATGGGAACATATGAAAATGGTATATTTAAGTTATGTTGCAGCTTATATAATTGAACTTATTATTATCCATAAAACTAACATGCATATTTATAATCAAAAAGCATCTATAGTAATAAGTATTTTATTTAATATTGTTATTTATTTAGCGTTCTATATACCAGTATATAATAT
>ERZ791736.607-NODE-607-length-10005-cov-6.233568_pt1 | contig 10005 bp, 3 predicted proteins | sample MGYA00509940_ERZ791736 | MGnify/ENA primary metagenome ERZ791736 (study PRJEB30046, sample SAMN00792014) | human gut metagenome | study: EMG produced TPA metagenomics assembly of the A metagenome-wide association study of gut microbiota in type 2... | reverse complement strand
GCTGCCGGCGTTGCCGGCAGCCTCCCTTGCGTAGAGAAAACTACTTACCAATACTTGGGATACTTGCTGGTGCTCTGCTGCTTTTCGGCATACTGCCACCAGGGAACTTGGGTGGCGAAATCAGTCAGCTTATCCCAGAACTGATCGGCCAGCGTCCCCTTGTCCACGTAGACCGTAACAGTATAGGTCTTGCTGCTGCCGTCCTCCATGGCGGCGGTGTAGGTCACGGCATTGGTGAAGTCCACCGTTACGCCGTTACCGGGCGTCAGAGACTTGACGCCGTTGGTGGCGATAACCGGGGTCAGCTTCGTCACATCTGTGCCGCGGGGCATGGTGATGGTAATGGTATTGGTGCTGTTGTTCACCGCACCGGCCACACCGTTGATGGAGAAGCTGGTGATGCCCTTGACAGTCGTTGTGGCCGTCTCCCACTTACAGGTGATAGACACATCGCCCGCAGGCATGGTAAAGCGTCCGTTGGTGATGGTTTTGGTTTTGCCGCCCGCTGTTGCCAGCGTATAGGTCAGAGAACCAGACACCATCTGATAGCCGTTGTCGGGCGTTACGGTAACGATGATCTCGTCACCCGCATCCGCCTTGGTGCGGTTGGTGGTGATCGTACCGCCCTTGGGTGCGCTTATCGAAATCTTATACGCGCCGGTATCAGGCGTATCAGTGCCACTGCCGTAGGCGGGGATCTCCACCTTCAGGGCAGTGCTCTCGCCTCCGGCTGCACCCACAACAACGATGTAGATGTCACGGGCGCCCTCGGTCAGATTGCTGAGGGTGATGGTCGTCTCGCCTGCGCTGGCTGTACCATGGGTGGTGGATTTCATGATCTCATCCGCCGTGGGAGCCGCCGCGCCGTGGGTCACTACCTTGTAGAAGTAGTTGCCCGCCTCGCTGGAGGTAAATTTCACCGTTGCGGCAGTCTTACTGGTGCGGGTGGCAGAGCCACCGGACAGGGTGGGAGCGTTGGGGGCGGTGTACTTGATCTCAATCGTGTACTCCTTCGTGCTGACATCCTCGGCGGTAACGGTGAACTTGACCGGCGAGTTTATGGACATATTGCACATTACGTCGCCGTTGCTCCACCTGTACCCGCCATTCGTCGCATCATCATAACCATCCTTCATCTTCACGGTAGCCGATTCCGGATAAGTCAGCTTCAGGTATTTCATACCGATGCTGTTCAACACGGCCTTATCCGTATCAGAAGGCAGGGTAAAGGTGATTTCGGTTTCACTGATTTCCGCTCTTGCAAACGGCGTGGTGTCACCGGTCTGATTCAGCAGAACAGCGGCGGTAATATCCTTCTCACTGCTCTTGGCCTTGGTAATGATGATCGTGTACGCCTGGGTGTTGCCCTTTTCCGCTGTTACCGTAAAGGTCGCAGCCTTATCCAGCTCCATACCGCAGGCGGCGCCTTCCGTCCAATCCTTGTCAGGATCCCCTTCCTTGGTGACCGTGGCTAAATCGGAGATCGTCAGCTTCAGGATCTTCTCACTCAGCTTGCTGGTGTTTGTACCAGCGGGCAAGGTGATGGTGAACGTGCTGCCCGACCGGGATACCGCAGCGCCGGGAACATCCAGTTCTACTGCGGTCAGGGCATTTTCCGTGCTGGCCTGCTCGGGATCGACCTTGAAGAATGCCTTGGCGGTGATGCTCTTGCCGGTGTCAGGCATGATGAAGGTGGCAACGTTGTTGACATCCTCTGCAACGGTGTATGTCACATCCTTGTTATCGGCATCCTTGACCTCCCAGCGCTCCAGCATATAGCGTGAGCCGGGGGCAGCAGTGAGAATGACGCTCTGGCCCTCGTAAACGGGATATTGAGAGGTGCCGGTGTTCTCACCCACGGTGACTGTAGCGCTGCCCATAATCGAGTCATTTACCTCGGCGGTCACTTTGGCGAACTTCTTCTCGCGCAGGACTGCGGTAAACACATAGTTGCCGCCCGTCTCCAGTGTAAGCTCCGCACTGCCATCCTCATTGCGCGTGATTTTGCTCTCATCAACGGGAGTACCGTTGCTGGTGATCTCCCACTTATCCAGTACATAGCCGTCCTCAATTGAGTAGGCTCTAAGCGTTACGCTGGCACCAGCAACGAGGCAGTCGCGCTTATCACTGTAATAGCAGGCGCTGCCGCTGCCGCTGCCAAGTTGGACGCTGCAATTAAGCGTGGCCTGCACGTAGGCGTCACTCGATTTAAGCTGGATCGGTACACCGGAAAGTTCAGTCTCCGCTTGGATGGTAACGTCGTTTTCCGGCATAGTGAAAGTAAAACTTCTCTCTGTCGTCGTAAATTCGCCCAGGCCTGTGATGTTCCATTTTTTCAGGACATGCTGCCGTATACCTGTTGCGCTGGTAATGACATAAGCGTCTTTATCATAATGGACGCTGCCCAAAGGTGTAGCTGCGTTAATGGCAAATGCACCGAAATTCACAGTGACCTGCTCTCCCGGAACAGCCTTTGTAATCGTCTTGCCGGAGGCATCCTTAAATTCCTCTGTATACAGCCAGCCATTCAGGATGTTTTCACTTTCGTCAATGACTGTAAAGCCACGAAGTCCCTGCTTATCATGATTGAGTTTAAACTTAATACCGGGGATCACGATCTCCAGCGGGGCGCTGGTCTTTCCAGCCGAATCAACACCCACAATATACAGATACTTGGTTCTACAATTCGTCATACCGCTGACAGTGATCGTGTTGGTCGCAGCCATCGTACCCGTATTTGTGTTAGCCGAAGTGGTATCCACCACCACAGGTGCGGTTTGCTGCTCGTCATACAGGGCATAGTAGTAATTGCCTGCTGCGGAAGCATTAAACGTCACTGTAGCCGTTTCCTTGTCAGTACGCTTTGCAGAACCGGCACTAAGGGTCAATTCCTCGCCAGCTTCACCCGTATATTGCTGGACTTTTACATCATAATGATAGGCGGTTTTATCTTCGGTCATGATGTAACAGTTACCTCTAGAGTGATCATAAAAATCCGCATCAGTCTTCAGAATTACCGGTATGTAGAATTTTTCTGTATAGTTTTCTTCTACATTTTTTAGAGTCACCTTGGATTTCTTTGCAGTGCCGGATACTTCGCTTCCTATCTGAAATTGGAAGCCAAATTTTGCCCTTGCAGTCGCGGTGGGACTCTTATCCTCTGATGTTGGTAAGGTTTCAACATAAAGGACGATTGTTCCTGCATGATAGGTCGTGGTCGCACCGGTCGTATTCACATTGGCGCATTTTTCCAACTTAGTTACGTGCTGAATATCTACTTTTTTCAAGTTTTTCTCCGGCGCAGGAAAATCATCACGCAAATTAAAGTTTGTAAATGAATACTCGTCAATGCTTGCCAAATACGGCCATTCCGGTTCTGCTTTCTCCTCACCCGTATATTGCTGGACTTTTACATCATAATGATAGGCGGTTTTATCTTCGGTCATGATGTAACAGTTACCTCTAGAGTGATCATAAAAATCCGCATCAGTCTTCAGAATTACCGGTATGTAGAATTTTTCTGTATAGTTTTCTTCTACATTTTTTAGAGTCACCTTGGATTTCTTTGCAGTGCCGGATACTTCGCTTCCTATCTGAAATTGGAAGCCAAATTTTGCCCTTGCAGTCGCGGTGGGACTCTTATCCTCTGATGTTGGTAAGGTTTCAACATAAAGGACGATTGTTCCTGCATGATAGGTCGTGGTCGCACCGGTCGTATTCACATTGGCGCATTTTTCCAACTTAGTTACGTGCTGAATATCTACTTTTTTCAAGTTTTTCTCCGGCGCAGGAAAATCATCACGCAAATTAAAGTTTGTAAATGAATACTCGTCAATGCTTGCCAAATACGGCCATTCTTGTTCTGCCGCATATGCCTTTGGTGCAGTTATTACAAGGAAGCTCATGGCCATGAGCAGGCAAAGGAGCAGGGATACCGCTCTTTGCCATCGTGTTGTATTCATGGCTCTCTCCTTTCTGCTTTAATTGAATTTGTGTCCGTAGCTGGTCTGATGATCGGCTACGTCGCTGTTTTCTGCCACCGCACCCCAAAGCTGCTGGGAAATACTTCGCTCAAAGATAACGGTGACGGTATAACTTGTGCTTTCCGCGCCCAGCGTTACGGTATAGGTCAGCGGACTGGTAAGGTTCACGACTTCACCGGACACCGGACTGACCACGGCTCCCGCAGGGACGGTAACGACCGGCGCTACCGCCGTGACGTTCGTTCCCGCCGGCAGTGTGACGGTAATAATGCCGGCACTTTGGTCGATCACACCATCAGCACCCAAAACGGAGAAGCCTGTGATCTTCGCGGTGCTGGTCGAGGGCGTATCATCATCGCCTCCGCTGCTCTTTGCAGAGATCGGCTGACCGCTCTTGTTCAGCACAGTAACGGTGTAGGTGCGGCTTGCCAGATCATTGTCGCCGCCCAGCGTAAACGTGGCTGCATTGGCAAAGTCCACCGCAATGCCGGAGGTCGGCGAGCAGCTTCTGCCGGTAAATTCGATGTCCGTGACCAGCTTGGTGCTGGTCAGCGTGGAATCGTCCACACCAGTAACGGTAATGGTACTCTTGGTATTGTCAATGACGCCATCGTACCATTCACCGGCCGCCTGAACACGGAAACTGGTGATCTCCGCCTGCGCCTTGGACACGACCTTGATCCGGTAGACATTCTTCACCGTCTCGTCGCCGGAGGTCATGGTGAAGGTCTTCCAGTCAGAGAAGTCCATCACCTTCTTTCCGTCCAAAGACGGGTCGGAGGTCGCTTTGTAAGAGAGGCTGGCACTGAGATACATCTTCGAGGTATCCACACCGGCGTTCACCATAAGCAGAATCTCCGTTGCCCCATCGGATGCCTTGGTGACTTTCTTCTCCAGTATGTCCGTTGCGTTCAGCACGCTGTTTTGCAGCTTGATGCTGTTGACATCCAGCTCGGCGCCGGAAGCCCCCACATCGCCGTGGGTAACGGTGACATTATAGGTCTTGGTGGTCTTTCCGTTCTCAGCCATTACGGTAAAGGGTTGCTTGATGCCCTCTACGAAAGTTACGGGAAGGCTCGGCGCAAGCAGCGTCGCACCTTCTGCCATCGTCACGGTTGGGGTCAGGTTCGTCAAGGGCATACCGTTGGGAACTGTAACAGTGATGGTATTCTCGCCGCCTTCACCGCCCTCGGTGATAACGCCTGGCTTGCCCTCGATCTCAAAGCCGGTGATGGAAGCATCCTTAGACAGCTGCCGGGCAAAGGGAAAGCGCCGGTTATACAGCGAATACGGATGTCCAGTACCTCCCGCCTCCAGGAAGTTCAGATACCATTGGCTGGCATAGCACCCCTGATAGGTCGCCATGGCGTTATTTATGACGCCGGTGGTGTGGTGGAAGTAACCGCTGGGATTTACAAAGCTGTCCACCCAGTTTTGGATCACGCTCTTCCCCTGTCCGTCGGAGAAGCGGGGATCGGTGTGGCAGTCGATGCCCATAGCGGAAAGCGCACAAATGACCTGAGCTGCCGTTTCACTGTTGACAGCACCCCATGCCTTGAAGGAGTAGTCCGCACTCATTCTGGTGATGATAATGCTTACGCCTTCCTCTAGCTTTGCGCGTACCCGTTCACCATAAACCTCGTCATTGGCATACGGCGCGATGGACTGCATGAGCATAGCGACCATATCCGTGTCAAAGCCATCAGACAGATAGACGTGATTAAGGATCACATTCATAAAGGCATCCCGTGTCCAGATCGCGTTGTCAGGGACCGTGTAATTACCCATATCCAATGAGATCAGGCCGAAAATAGGGCCGTTTATGGTGTACGTTCCCGCGTAGTTATACATGGTCGCTGCAAGGTTGTCCACCTCGTTGCCCTTGCTGTCAGTAAACGGCTGACCGCCGTTGTACTGCGCAAGGTTAGAGCAGTCAAATCCTCGTGCTGTCAACATCATGATGGTGCGGGCAATGTTGGTCATTGCCACACTTGTGGTGGTGTCCAGATCGCTGATCTGCCCGGCAAGGTCATAACCACCATCGTAGTTTGCCAGTTTTCCCTGATAGAAGCCGAGGTTCATCCACTCCCAGTCATCATCCGCCGTACTGGAGTATCTGGTGATGATCTTATTGACAACGTTTTTCAGATCGTCCTTATACTCGTTTTCGGCTACCGCACCGGTAAAGGAAACATTGACATTGTAGGTGTTCGTATTCCCGTTTTCCGCCGTAACAACGTAGGTGACGGTCTTCGAGAAATCCTGCTTTACACCGGACGCGGGAGAAACCGTGGCAAACGGAGATACCTCAATCACAGGTGCGAAGGAGGTCGCTGTTCCCGCGGGCAGTTCCATGGTGATCTCGCCCGTATTGTTGTTGATAACGCCCTGCACCGAGCCATAGCGGAAGGATAGAATATTGTTGCCCTTTGCGGCAGGAGTGCGTGTGATCTTGACAGTCCACGTCCGCTCGACGCCGTTCTCGGCCGCGACCACATACTCGTTGTCACCCTCGCTCAGTCTGTCGGGTACACTTTTCCGTGTCGCAAACTCCGAGATCACGATCTTCGGCTGCACAGAGGCAAGATCCGTTGCGTAGGGGATGGTGATCTCCACAACGCCGGTATCTGCATTGATCGTGCCGATCGCATCACCGATGCTGTAAGACTCGATGGCGTTCTGAGAAGACGCCTCTGCCGTTATGGTGACGGTATAGGATCTTTCAAGCTCATAGGTGCGGTTATAGACAGTAAGCGTTTGTGTTTTGCCGCCGCTGAAGTCAAACGTGCCGCTGTCCATATTGGTATGCGTGCCCGTATGCGTAATAGTAGGACTGATCGCGGTAAGGTCTGTCCCCACCGGCAGATTGAGGGTGATCGTTCCGTTTTCCTCGTCGATCTTGCCGTATCTGATCACACCGTCCGCCGTTGTTACTGAAAAAGCACTTGCGACCGTATAGGGATCACCCTCTTCGACCACGACATTCCAGTAGGCAGACAGATCTGCGCCCATGTCAAAGCCGTATTCATCAATAGTAGAAACGCCGTCATAGACAATGCCGGTTGTTTTTTCCCACGGAGTAATGTTATATACAACTCTGCCACTCTTCAACGAGCCTGCTACCTGTGAGATCTTGAGCCAATCGGACAATTCAATGGTAGGTGCAGGCAGCTTGGCAAAATCCGTGCCTTGCGGAAAACGAATGGTAACCGTCTTGCTTGCCGTATCAACTACGCCCACGGAATCCCCCACCGCGTACCGATCAATGGCCGGTTCCGTGATGCGGTTATTTTCTACAAAATCTAGGTAGTACGGCGCGGCGACCTCAACCAGTGCCTGATAATAGTCCTTGCTGTATCTTCGCAGGTATCCACCGGTATATGTGTTATACGCATCATACTCCAGTACTTTGCGCATGACATCTTCCGCGTCGGCACTGTTCCAATCGTGGTACTCAAGAAGCACCATACCACCCTGAGGATAGTTTTCGGCACTCCCTGCAACTGCAAAGCCAATGCTCCGTGCGGTCTGATAGAGCATATTGAACTGCACGGGCTGATAGTCGCCCACAGCAAGAGAACCGCTGCTGCGAGCCTGATACATCGCCTCCAGCTTGGCGCTGTACGCTCTGAACAGGTTCGTCAGCGGCTCCACCAGATAGTCGATGATCTCGTTGACTTCTTCATCTGTATTCTTGCTGTTGTTGCGGGCCGGGTCCGCGATAATATAGAATGGATATTCGCGCCCATCCGCAGCTTTGGCCGTATAGAGAACCGGGGAGGAATGATCGGCAGGCAGGCTTTCCTGACAGGTAAACGTCGTGCCGGAGATCACGTTTTTCCCGGCATAGTCGCTATAAAAGCTGGCAGGGGAAAATGTAGAGCTTCCGCCTTCTGGAATCGCCACTCTCACCAGGGGGCCGACACCGAAAGACTTTGCTTCGCGCGAGTAAAACCTGCCTTCGGTATCTTTCAGAGAGAAAAACTCACCGTAATCGGCAGCCTTTCCGCCAGTCCACCCTACAAGATAGGGCCACGTTGTACTGGTCAGGTCGTCCGTTGTCCATGCGTATGTATTTGTGGGGAGAAGTATCAGCAGGGTTAGGCATAGCGCCAACAGATGCTTGAATAATTTGTGGGTTCTCATCTTCATCTTGGTTGATCTCCCAATTATGCTATTTGCATAGGGGAGATCCAGACATATACAGCCCAGATCTCCCCTGTGGTGGGGGCGGCAGGATCACTGCCGCCCCATAGGATCAATTAGAAGTGGGGCGTGTAATCTACAGTCAGGAACCAAGTAAAGAGAGGCGCATTGCCAAGGGCGTAGTCAGCTGCGCCGACCATGGGCACCTTGCAAGTGGGCGTATATGCGCCATCCATGTAGCACCAGCCGGACATCTGGCCGGCAGAGAACTCGCCCAGACCATTCAGGGTCGCCAGATAGGTGTCGCTGCAGTTCGTGGTGCCAGTGAAATAAGTGCTCTGCGCGAAGGAAATGAAGTCCTTCATGACATCCATCACGCTGTCGGTAGCGGCGAACACCTTGCCCTGATTATAATAGGCAGCCAGAGCGTCTTCAATCTGGGACACATTCGTTGCAAACTGAGTGCCATACGTAGATGCGTTCAGTTCGGTGAAGTCGATTGCATAGGTATCCTCAGTGACCTCAAAGCTGGTTGCGGTATCGATAACAGCAGTGACAATGTAGGAGCGAGTCACGCCATCCTTGGTCGCTGTTACGATGGGGCGGGTCACATTCAGATTGATCATGCCACTAGCGTAGTTGCCGCCCAGAGTGGCGCCATTAACCGCGGTGATGGTCGCATCAACAGAGGCCTTGCTGCCTTCCCAAGTATAGCTACCGGACACATAATAAGCAACGCTGGTGTCGGTCCAGTCAATGTTGTTGTTCACATAGTAGGTGTTGCCCATGTAGTTGTTCTGAACAACAGAACCATAAACCGTGATTCCAGCAGTAGTAGAACCCAGCTTAGTTACCGTGATAGCGAGAGCATCGTCACTGGAGATAGCAATGTTCTTCTCAAAGCCAGCAGCCAGGTAGTAGGTGTTGCTGCCAACGGTGACGGCATAGCGGGTGTTCAGCAGATTCAGCGTGTAGATGTATTCATTTCCGGTGGAAGAGGTCGCGGTAGCGCCGGCAACAGTAGGTACGGCACCAGTGGTCGTGATTGCCACGCGGGCAGACTGAAGGTTTTCCCAAGTCTTGGTCGCACCGAGCTTGGCGCGGATGTACTTCACGCTGGAACCGGTGTTGTCATCGTACTGGTAGTACGCATCCACGCCTTCCACGTTCACAGATGCGATCCCGTCGAGAGCGGTCACGGTCGTGCTGCTGGTAGGAGCAGTCGTTTCGGATGCGAACGCAACGACGCTGACAGAGAGCGCCATGGCAAGTGCCAGCACAAAAGCTAGCAGCTTATTGCAAGTTTTCTTCATAATAATTTCTCCTTAAATCTATTTTTCGAGCGTATCACTCGAAATTTATGATCTTGGCTGCTTCCTAGGGTTTTGCGTTTTGCCACTATATGCCCATTGGCATCACCTCCGTAAAATCAGAAAAGCAAACACTGAACTTCCTCTATTCTACAGCCAGATGGTAGCAGCGTGTCGTATCCATGGCGTCAGCCTTTAAGATAATTACCGGCACTTCTTCACTCAAATCCACAATGACATTGCTGCCATCCATCTGGACTATACAATTGCTATCCTCTGAAATCGACCAACCAGAGCCAAGCTCCAGTGTCAGTGCGACGTTCGTCTCGTCCTGAACTGCCGATTTCGGGATGAAAATGCTGAACCGCAATCCCGTTTCCTGCCCACCATAATTCTTCTGCACATCAACACGGCACGCCGTGCCATTAGCGCTTACAGAAGTTATTGCGTCCGTCGACGCACTATCTGCACCAAAAGGATCGTCCGCCTGCTTTCCGCAGGCTGTCAGCATCGACAACAGTGCCACAAGCACTATTAAGGCTATACAGGTCTTTTTCATTTTCCTA
>ERZ791736.593-NODE-593-length-10127-cov-3.958598_pt1 | contig 10127 bp, 8 predicted proteins | sample MGYA00509940_ERZ791736 | MGnify/ENA primary metagenome ERZ791736 (study PRJEB30046, sample SAMN00792014) | human gut metagenome | study: EMG produced TPA metagenomics assembly of the A metagenome-wide association study of gut microbiota in type 2... | reverse complement strand
AGCGTAAGCGTGCAGGAAAGCACGGCCTGAAGCGCCTTGCACGGCAGGAGCAGTCTCCCGGTCAGGCCGTGCTCCTGCACGGCGGCCCGGCTCTGCGCCAGAACGCTTACGCCGCCGAAGGACAAAAGCGCCGACGCGATGCACAGCTTCCATTGAAGCGCAAGTGCGCAGTCCGCCAGCGCTGCGCAGCCCGCGGACAGCTCCAGCGATCCGAGAACCAGCGGCAGCGCCTCCGGCGGCAGAAAGCGGCCCGCGGCAAGCAGAAAATAGCAGGAGAGCACGGAAAAAACCGTGATAAACATACAGATCTGGATCGCGCTCATCCCCGCGCGGCGCACCGATTCGGAAAAGGCTGCGGCAAAGGATTCCGGCTGCGGCGGCTTCGCGACGGCTTTGGCTGGCGCGTACTGTTTTTTCGCGGTCAGACGGCAGACGAGCACGGCGGAGACGATCTGCACCGCGTACAAAAATGCGCCTGCCGCCGCGCTTTTGAAGACCGCGCCGCCGAGTACGCCGAAGATGAACGACGGCCCCGCCTGATTGCAGACGGCAAGCGCGCGCTCCGCGTTCGCTCCGGACAGCTCCCCTCGCGCGTAAAGCGTACCCGCCGCCTGCGCGCCGGCCGGATAGCCGCCGAGAAGCCCTAGCAGAAACGCGCTGCCCGCTGCGGGCGGCAGGCGCAGGAGCTTTGCCGCCGCGCCTCCGAACCGCGCGGAGAGCCGTGCGGAATAGCCAAGCAGCAGGAACAGATTGCTGCACACAAAAAACGGAAACAGCGACGGCAGGATCACCCGCCCGCAGAGCGTGAGCGCGCTGCGCACGCCGTCCGCTGCAGCCTGCGGCAGCGCGATGAGCAGAACGAACGCCGCAAGAAGCGCAAGCGCCTGGAATAGCTTTTTCATGCCTCTCCCCTCCTCTGGATAAAAACCTATGCAGCGGTGGAAAGAATTAGTCTTTTGGGCATAAGCATATAGCAAACGAAAAACAGGAGGCGCTGCTGGTTGAAAAAACTGCGTTCGTATCTGGCCGCTGCATCTGTGCGGCTGGGGCTGCCGATGGATATTGCCGCGGGGCTGCCGCATCTGGAGGTCAACGGGTTCCGGGAGTGCTCGGTCGACCGGCACACCGGGATTCTGGAATATAACCGGGAGCGGATCGTGATCGGGCTGAACATCGGGAGCCTGACCGTCGTGGGAAGCGGGCTGGAGATCCGGCAGATGCACCGGGAACGGCTGACGATCATCGGGCAGATCGACTGTCTGACCTACGGTGAGGGAGGTCTGCGCGGATGTGGCGGGTGATCTGGTTTTTTCTCGGCGTGTCTCGGCTGTCCATCACGGGAGCAAGCCCGGAATGGTGTATGCAGCGGCTGGCAAAGGCGCGCATCGCATTCCATTTCTGCGCAAAACCGGACGACTTTACCGCCGAGGTCTGGATCCTGCGACGGGACGAGGCGCGCGCAGCGCAGCTCGTGCGCATGGGCGGGTGCGACTGTGCGGTCATAGAGCGCGGCGGCTTTTCCACCGTGTTCGGCGGGCTGCGGAAGCGGCCCGCGCTGCTTATTCTGCTGGCAGCGGCTATCGCAGCGGGGATCGTTGTGCCGAAATATGTTTTTTTCTACGAAGTCGAGGGAAACGAGGCTGTCCCGAGTGCGCAGATCCTGCGGGAGCTGCGGGAGCTTGGCGTGGGGTTCGGGACATATGGGCCGTCGATCAAGCCGCAGGAGCTGAAGAACCAGATGCTGCTTCGCATTCCGAAGCTGCAGTGGCTGACGGTGCAGCAGAGCGGTATGTGTGCGCGCGTGGTCGTGCGGGAACGGCCAGACAAGGCTCCGGTGCTCGACCGAAAAGTGCCGACAGATGTAATCGCCTCGCGTGCGGGCGTCTTAACGCGCGTGGAGGCTGTGGCCGGGAACTGTCTCTGCGCGCCGGGGCAGGCTGTTGCGGGCGGAGAGCTGCTGGTATCGGCGTACACAGACTTCGGGTTTAAAACGCAGGTGACAGCGGCGCGGGCGGAGATCTACGCCGAGACGGTCCGGCAGGCCGTGTGCATCCTACCGGAGGCGGAGCAGATCAAGACGAACCGCACGGCTCCGCGCTATGCGGTCAGTCTGCTTGTCGGACGGCGGCGCATTTCGCTTTTCGGCGCGGACGTACCGGAAGGATTTTACGAAAAAGAGACAAAAACGCGGGTTCTGACGCTCCCCGGCGGGTTTTCTTTGCCTTTGGGGATTGCAATTACAAGAATTTGTGAGTATGATACAAGAGAAGAAACATTGCGGGCGCAGGACGCGGAAGGCAGGCTTCTGGAGCTGGTGCAGGCGGATGCCATGCGTGATATGATCGCCGGAAGCATCAGGAGCAGCTCTGTCCGGACGGAGCAGTCCGGCGGGTGTATCCGGCTGTTTGCCAGTCTGCGGTGCGAGGAAATGATCGCGCGTATGCGGCCCGCAAGCCTAAAGGAAGCGATTGAATGACAGAACGAACCATCAATGCAGAACGTGTCGAGCAGCTGATCGACGTTTTCGGCTCCTTCGACGAAAATGTGCGCCGGATCGAAGATGCCTTCGGCGTCAAGATCACGAACCGCAACAACGAGCTGAAGGTCACGGGCGACGAGGAGGCTGCCGACAAGGGGTGCCGCGCAATTGAAGCGCTGCTGGCGCTGTCAGCCAAGGGTGAGGAGATCGACGAACAGAAGGTGCGCTATCTCATCAATCTCGTCAACACCGGAAACGAGGATCAGGTCAGCAAAATGGCCAAGGACGTCGTCTGCGTGACGGCCAAGGGGCGGCCCGTCAAGGCCAAGACCATCGGCCAGCAGAATTATCTCAAGGCCATTGAGAAAAACACCATCACCATTGGCGTCGGCCCCGCCGGCACGGGCAAGACGTATCTCGCCGTAGCAGAGGCAGTCGCGGCGTTCCGCGCAAAAACCGTCAACCGCATTATCCTGACGCGGCCCGCCGTGGAGGCTGGCGAACGGCTTGGCTTCCTGCCGGGCGATCTGCAGAACAAGGTAGACCCCTATCTGCGGCCATTATATGACGCGCTGTTCGATATGCTGGGGCCGGAGACGTATGGAAAGTATCTTGAGCGCGGAAATATCGAGGTCGCGCCGCTGGCCTATATGCGCGGGCGGACGCTGGACGACAGCTTTATCATTCTTGACGAGGCGCAGAACACCACGCGGGAGCAGATGAAAATGTTCCTGACGCGCCTCGGCTTCGGCTCGAAGATCGTCATTACAGGCGATATCACGCAGATCGATCTGCCGGGCGACAAGGTCAGCGGTCTGAAGGAGGCCATCCGGGTGCTGGACGGGGTCGAGGATATCCAGATCTGCCGTCTGACGCCGGCGGACGTGGTGCGGCACGTGCTGGTGCAGCGCATCGTCGCGGCCTATGACAAATATGAAAAGAACCGGCTGCCGGACGAACGCGCCCGGACATTCACAAGGAAGCCGGACTGGAAGAGGGAAAAGAAATGAAGCATCGCATTGTCATCCGCTGCGAGGGCCGCAGTCTGCGTGATTTCGCGCTCAAGCAGCAGATCTCCAAATGTATCACCGCCGCGCTGGCCCATCAGGGCGTCAACACCCCATGTGAGATCAACGTCCTTGTGACGGACGACGAGGGCATCCGCGCCATCAACAACGCATACCGCAAGATCGACAGGGCGACGGACGTGCTGTCGTTCCCGATGTTTGAGCTGACGGCGGGGCAGCTCCCCGCGTCGTGGGAAGCATATAAAGACCCGGACACCGGGCTTGTGCCGCTGGGCGACATGGCCATCAGTCTCGAACGGGCCAGACAGCAGGCCGCTGAGTTCGGCCACAGCGCCCGGCGCGAGGTCGGGTATCTGACCATCCACTCCATTCTGCATCTGCTGGGCTACGACCATGTGGACGAAGGGCCGATGAAAAAGCAGATGCGTGCCGCCGAAGAGGCCATTCTGGCCGAAATTGAACTGCCGAGATGATGGAGCAGAATCTTTTTATCCGCCGCGCTTCAGTCACGGATGCGGAGTTGCTTGCCGAGACCCGGCGCAGCGCATGGGACGCGACGTATCGTGGAATCTATCCGGATGCATGGATCGACGAATATGATCTTGCTGAACAGACGCAGCGGGAACGGGCGAGGCTGGAGCAGACAGATTATATGGCATATCTGGTCATGGACGACGGCCAGTGTGCAGGCTATTTCAGCTATGGCGCGGCAAGCCACGGTGGCTATAAGGACTTTTCTTTTTGCCTCAATTCTCTGTACCTGCTGCCGCCGTACCAGCATATGGGCCTGGGTCGACGCATCTTTGCACAGGTGCGTCAGGCCGCGCGGGAACGGAAACTGGACAGTTTTTTCTGCGGCTGCAATGTACATAATCTGCCCGCACGGCGCTTTTATGAAAAAATGGGCGGCGTGGTCGGAGAAATTGATGACGGACATGAGAATCTGGCCGAGGACCAGATGTATTTTGAATTTTGCACAGGAGAACAGATATGAAAACCAAAACCGCGATGATCACGATCGCCGGGCGGCCGAATGTCGGCAAGTCCACGCTTGCAAATGCACTCGTCGGCGAAAAGATCGCCATTGTCTCCCATAAACCCCAGACCACACGCAACCGCATCTGCGCCATTGTTGACCGCGGCGATACGCAGCTGGTGTTTATCGACACGCCGGGCTTCCATAGGCCGCGCACAAAGCTGGGCGATTATATGGTCAACGTCGTCAATCAGTCCGTGGCCGACGTCGACGCCGTCATTCTGCTGGTTGAGCCGATCGCAAACGTCGGCCCGCAGGAGCAGGAGCTGATTGAGAAGATCAGGGAAGCAAAGGTTCCGGCGATTCTGGTCATCAACAAGATCGATACCGTGGAAAAGGAAACGCTGCTGCCGGTTATTGCGGCCTATAAAGATCTGCTGGACTTTACGGATGTGATTCCCATCAGTGCAAAGTGGCACGACGGGCTGGACAGCCTGATGCAGGTCTGCGAGGGCTTTGCACAGCCGGGGCCGTTCATGTTCCCGGAGGGCATTTCGACCGATATGCCAGAAAAGCAGGTCATGGCCGAGATCATCCGGGAAAAGCTGCTGTGGAACCTCGAAAAGGAAATTCCGCACGGCACGGCGGTCGAGATTACAAAATTCTCCGAGCGCGACGACGGCATCATTGATCTGGACGCGACGATCTACTGCGAAAAGGCCAGCCACAAGGGCATTATCATCGGCAAGAACGGCCAGATGCTCAAGAAGATCAGCTCGGATGCACGCAAGGACTGCGAACGCTTCATGGGCACGAAGGTCTTTTTGCAGACCTGGGTACGCGTCAAGGAAAACTGGCGCGACAGCGATTTCATGATCTCGAATTTCGGCTACCATAAGGATTGACGAAAACAACAGGCGCTCCGCAGAAATCGGAGCGCCTGTTGTTTGCTTATCGGCCGGATAATTCGACGGCGTGGCGGATGAAGGAGAGGGGCGGGACCCTCTTGGGGAGCTTTGCGCGGAAGCGCATCTGCGGCGTGCGGGGTTCGAGGAGCGGAACGCCGTCCAGATCCTCCATCGGCGGCACCTGCCACGAAAATGGGCGCAGATCCGGGCCGACGACCTCGACGGTATCCCCTGCCGCAAATTTGTTGCGCAGGCTGAGGACCGCGTTTCCCTCCGCGTCGCATTTCTCAACGACGGCGCAAATCTGCCACTCGCGCAGATAGCGGGAGTTCTCCGTAAACTGGCCGGGCTGGCCGTAATAAAAGCCGGTAGAATAATGGCGGTGCGAGACGTGCTCGACCTCGTCGCGCCAGATCCTGTCCGGTGTGCGGCCTGCCCACACGTCGTCGAGCACGTGGCGGTAGGCTCCGGTGACGATGGCGGCATAATAGGCCGATTTGGCGCGGCCCTCGATCTTCAGGCAGTCGATCCCGGCGTCGCATAGCTCGTCCAGATGGTCGATCATGCACATATCGCGGGAATTCATGATGTACGTGCCCTTTTCATCCTCGAAGACGGGGAAATATTCGCCGGGGCGCTTTTCCTCCATCAGCGCGTACTGGTACCGGCAGGGCTGGGCACACTGGCCGCGGTTGGAGTCGCGGCCGGTCATATAGTTGCTGAGCAGGCAGCGGCCAGAATAGGACACGCACATGGCCCCGTGGCAGAACGTCTCAAGCTCCAGCTCCGGCGAGACGCGTTCGCGGATGCCGAGGATCTCCCGCAGGCTCAGCTCCCGCGCAAGCACAACGCGGCTGGCGCCGAGATCGAACCAGCTCTGCGCGCAGGCGTAGTTTGCGACCGACTGCTGCGTCGACACGTGGCGCTGGCAGTGCGGGGCGTATTTCCCGGCCATCATGAACGCACCGAGATCCGCAAGGATCAGCGCGTCGACGCCCACCGCGTCCAGCTGCTCAAGATAAGCCGGGAGCGCGGCGGCTTCGTCGTTGCGCGGCATGATATTGACCGTGCAGTGCACCTTCACGCCTGCGTCATGCGCAAGCTTGATCGCCTGCGGCAGCTCGTCCGGGGCAAAGTTGGCGGTAAACGAGCGCATACCGAAGCTGGTTCCGGCCAGATAGACCGCATCCGCACCGTAGGCAACGGCCATGCGCAGCTTTTCCATGTCCCCTGCGGGGCACAAAAGCTCCGGTTTGCGTCTATCCATCTGTCTGGTTCTCCGTATCTGTGGTACCGCCGGTCTGATCTGCGGTGGTTTCATCGCCCGTACCGGTCTGCTGGTCTTCCTCTTCGTCCTTGCCCGCGAGCTCGTTCAGGAAGTTCTGATGCTCATAATACGTCTCGGAGAAGTGGTGCACACCGGTCGTATCCAGCGCATAGAAATAATATTTCGTCTCCGCCGGGTAAAGCGCGGCACGGATGGAATTCATGCCGGGATTTGCGATCGGGCCTGCGGGCAGGCCAGCGTTTGTGTAGGTGTTATAGGGGCTGAGAACGCCCTTGTCTGCGTTGGACAGGATCTCCTTGCGCTCGGCAAGCGCATACTGGATGGTCGCGTCGATCTCCAGGCAGGGATAGAGCTTGCTGCACAGGCGGTTATAGATGACGGAGGCGATCGTTGCGCTCTCGGACGTTCTGGCCGTCTCCTTTTCGACGAGGGATGCGACCGTGATGAGGTCGTAGAGCGAAATCTTTGCATCCGCGATCTCCGTTTCAGTGAATGCGTTCTCCCGCATACGCTGGGCAAGGCGGTCGTTCAGCGCGTCCAGCGCGTCATAGAGGTCGCTGGTGAATTTGTTATCAAAGTTGCGCAGGAATTTGTCAATGACGTTCTCCGGGTCGTCTCCCATATAGAACTGGTAGGTATCCGGGAAGAGATAGCCCTCCAGCCGGTTCTCGCTGCCGTAGGGGATCTCCTGCAGGAACGCATAGTCGAATTCATAGGTTGACGCGGCGTTCGCCAGATCCTGATACGAGCAGACGCCGTTTTCCTCCAGCAGACGGAAGATATCCTCGCACTCGTAGCCTTCGGGGATGGTGATCTCCACGACAGAGCGGTCGGGGCTGGCCTCGACCATATTGCTGACAAGCGCATGATAGTCATAGCGGCTGTTGAGCGAATACGTACCCGGCTCAATGGTGCGCTCGGCGTGGGTGGCCCAGCAGTACAGCTTGAAAAGCGTTTCCGAACGGACAAGGCCACTGTCCCGCAGTTCCTTTGCGATCTGCGAGATCGTCGCTCCGTCTGCAATGGTGACGGTCACCTCTGCATCCGGCTTGGTCAGGGACAGCACATCGTCCGCGCAGCGCCACGCAAACACGGCAAGCAGCACAGACGCGGCCAGCACGCAGCACACATACAGCAGCACCCGGATGCCGGACGGCAGCCGTCCGTGCTTTTTTTCCTCCGCCGGTTCCGGCTCCTGCGGCTGCTGGTCGACGGTCAGATCCGCGTATTCCTCCGGGATCTTCGGTTCGAACAGCGGAGGCATATTGGGCGTCTGCTTCTGCGGCTGCGTCTCCTGCTCCAGCTCGGCCTCGGCCTGCGTTTTGGCCTGCTCTGCCTCATCCTTGTCGTTCATCATCGCGTCGACGCGCGCAAGATCGTCCTTGACGGACGCAAGCAGCTCGTCGAGCGAAAGCGATTCCAGACTTTTTTCCAGCCCGCCGTCTTCCGGCGACTGCCCGTCCGGACGCTTATTCGGGGTCAAATCTGCCATGTGTTCCTCCCTTATGCGCGGTAGACAATGTCGGAGGCGACCTGACGGGCCGTATCCTCACCCTTGAGCGCCCGCAGGCAGGCGAGGCCGAATTCGTCGGCAGAGCCGGCTGCGCGGCCGGTGATGACGTTCCCGTCCTGCACTGCGCCGCAGGGGATCATCTTTGCCGCGTCCATCTGATCTTCCAGACCGGGGTAGCAGGTCGCTCTGCGGCCGTCGGTGATGTGGAGCGACGCGAGGATGGTCGGCGCGGCGCAGATAGCCGCGATCAGGCAGTTTTTCTCATACGCAAGGCGGATGAAATTCATGGCCGTTTCGCTTGCCAGGATCGAATGCACGCCGCCGAGTCCGCCCGGCAGGAGCACCATATCGGCCTCCGCCAGCTTCATCTGCTCAACGGTGCAGTCCGCCTGCACCGAAATGCCGTGGCCGCCCTCGATCAGCGTCCCGCCGATCCCGGCAAAACGGACCTCCGCGCCTCCGCGCCGCAGAATGTCGCACGGCGCAATTGCTTCCATCGGCTCAAAGCCCTTACCCAAGATGATATATACCATGGTATCACACTTCCTCCAAACATGATTTTACACGTGCATACAATTCCTCGTGGATATCCTCGATGGAGCGGAGCTTTCCGTCCCGGACGCACGAAACGTGCGTCCAGCCGAAATAATCCGCCGCCTGCTGCGCGACCTCGCGGCATTTTTGCAGGTACCCGTCGTCGCGCTCGTGGATATCGGCCTTCGTGCTGGTGTCTCTCTCGCGTCTGCGCATGAGCGTCTCGGCGATCTCGACCGGCATATCGAGCCACAGGACCAGATCCGGCTTCGGCAGGCCCATGCGGTTGAATTCCAGATCATAGAGCCACGAGAAGAACTCCTCCCGCGCCTTTCCCTCCAGCTTGCCGCCCTGGTGGACAGCGTTGGAGGTCGTATAGCGGTCGGACAGGATCAGCCCGCCCGAGGCATAGTCGTTTTTCCACACGCGCTGATAGGACGCGAAGCGGTCAACGGCATAGAATGTGGAGGCCGCGTAGGCGTTGACATCGTTCGGGTTCTCGCCGAACTCGCCGTTCAGGTACATCCGGATGAGCGCTGACGACGGCTCCAGATACTGCGGAAATTGCAGACGGCGGAATGAAACGTTCTCGTTTTGCAGGCGCTTTGTCAGAAGCGCAAACTGCGTCGACTTCCCTGTTCCGTCGGTTCCTTCAAACACGATCAGTTTTCCCATATTGCTTACCCTCTTATCCGTTTGCCAAGCACGGCGAACAGGTATTTTGGCAGCCGGAGCATCCGTCCGAACCGCTTCGGCTCCTTGATGAGCCGGTAGAGCCACTCAAGATTGCAGCGGATCATCCACTTTGGAGCGCGCTTGACCGTGCCCGCGAAGCTGTCGAGCGAGCCGCCGAGGCCGATCATAAGCTTGATATGCAGCTCGTCCAGATGATTTTTCATAAACAGCTCCTGCTTCGGCGCGCCGAGGCAGACGAAGAGTACATCGGGCTTTGCGGCATTGATCTTCTCGATGACCGGTGCTTCATCCTTGAAATAGCCGTCGTTCATGCCGCAGATGTACAGCTTCGGGTGCTTTTCTGTCATTTTCTGCGCGGCAAGCTCCGCAACGCCGGGCTTGCTGCCGAGCAGGAACAGCCCGCCGCCGGTCTTTTCGAGGATGGACAGCAGGCGGTCGGCAAAATCGACGCCCGCGACCTTCTGCTTCAGCGGCGTTTTGAGAAGCTTCGACGCGAGCACAACGCCTGCGCCGTCCGGCAGGACGAGATCGGCGCCGTTGATGAGCGCGCGGAGCGTTTCGTCGTACAGCGCCTCATAGGCGATCTCGGCGTTCGGGGTCACGGCATAGCAGGTCTTTTTGCCCGCAAGGATCTGTTCCGCGCGCGCAGAGGCCTCGTCCATCGTGACATTATCAAATTGCAGCCCCATGATATCCAGTTTCATG
>ERZ791736.584-NODE-584-length-10203-cov-3.817205_pt1 | contig 10203 bp, 7 predicted proteins | sample MGYA00509940_ERZ791736 | MGnify/ENA primary metagenome ERZ791736 (study PRJEB30046, sample SAMN00792014) | human gut metagenome | study: EMG produced TPA metagenomics assembly of the A metagenome-wide association study of gut microbiota in type 2... | reverse complement strand
ATGCTTTTGGATCAACTCCAACAGGTGTTGCCCCGCAGGCCGCCGGGCGTGGCCGCGCAGTCGGTCAGGTTGACCTTGGCGAGGGCGAAGACGCGCAGCAGAGAGTTGTTGGTGTTGCTGTCAGCGCTGGTGACGGTATGGCCGTTGAAGCAGAGGTTCAGCTTCTTGTCGCTGCCGTTGGCCTCCCACGTCTCCTTCAGCGTCACATCCTTGCTCAGATACCAGTTGCCGGTGCGGGGCAGCCAGTTGGTGGCTCTGACATAACCGCCGCCGGATGCGAACGTCGCGGAGCCGTAGTCCTGCTGGGCGGCATAGTCCGTCCACTCCTTGAAGTCGATCTCGCCGCCGCACTCGCCGGAGTGGCCCGCCACGGAGATGTCATGGCTGGCGCTGTCCAGATTGCAGAGGGTATGCTTGTGGTAAATGGTCAGGTGGATATAGGTGGCGCCGCCGCTGTTGGCGCCCAGCTCCATCTGGCCGTCGTTGTCGTCGTCCAGCGTGAAGCGGGGTATATCGTTCACCATCGCACCGGTCTTATATTGGTTGCTCTTGCTATTGATGGTCGCAACATCTTTGTCATTCGCCGGCTCCAGCACGGTCACACCGATCCGGCTGCCGGTGCTCAGCAGCGTTGTGCTGGTGCCATACTCTCTGTCCAGCACAATGCACTGGGTGGTGGCCAGGTTGTTGGCCGCACCGTTTACGGTGTTGCCGGTCACAGTGATCCTGGAACCTCTGGTGGGATACAGTGTGATCTTCTTGTCGCGGGTATCATAGACGCTGTCATCTGCTTTGGCGGTGTTATAGATACCGCCGCCCTGCGTACCGGCGGTGTTGCCGGTAATGCTGCCGCCGTACAGGGTCACGTAGGCAACATTGTCATAGACACCGCCGCCGTAGGTAGCCGCGGAGTTGCCGGCGATGCTGCCGCCGTACATCTCGAAGCTGCCGTTCTTCTGGACCGCCACGCCGCCGCCAACGTCATCGGAGTGGTTGCCGGTGATGGCGCCGCCGTACATCTTGAAGGTGGCGCTCTTCTGGACCGCCACGCCGCTGCCAAAACCCTTGATGGTGCCGGCGTACAGGTTGAACGTGCCGTAGGATTCCACCTTCACGCCCGCGCGCTTGCTGGCCGCCGTGCTGCCGCCGTTGATGACGCCGCTGCCCTGGCAGTCCACGATGTTCAGGATGTGGCTTCTGGTCACATAATAGGTATAGTCCGCGCCGTCCTTCACGGTGATGGTGTGGCCGTTCAGGCACAGCGTCACGTCCTCATTCAGAACGGTGCCGCTGCTGACGGTCACATCGTTCATCAGTCTCCACGCGCCCGCCGTGGTGGGCAGGCTGTCGGTGGAGGTCCATTTCTCATAGATAGCCTCGGTCTCATCGTTGCCGTTGGGGTCCTCTGTGCCGTCCGGCTTGTGGATATGGCCCGGGGACACCAGATACCGGCTGTTCTCCACCGTATAGAAGTTGTTGCCGGTCTGGGTAACGCGGTCGGCGGACAGGCTGCCGATATCGATCTTGGCGCTGTCGCTGAGGCGTCTGATGATGCTGATGTTGGCGCTGTCGTTGGCGAACGCGATGCTGCTGGCGCTATTGTTGTTCCAGATCTGCACGTTCTTGCCCAGCTTCAGGGTGCCGCCGTCGTCCACATAGATGGCACTGCCCTGACCGCCGGTGATCACGCTGTTGCCCATGATGTCGCCGCCGGTCATGGTGAACGTACCGCTGGTGCCCACATACACGCCGCCGCCGTACCGGACGCCCACGTTGCTGCCCACGCTGCTCGCGCGGCCGTTATTGCGGATGCTGCCGCCGTACATGTTGAAGGTTCCATTGTTCAGAACGCCGCCGTGCTCCACAACGACGCCGACGCCGCCCTGGTCGCCGTTGCGGTAGATATGGCCCGCGTACATGTTGAACGTGCCGTTATTGTACACACCGCCGCCGTCCGTGCCGACACAGCCGACGATGGCGCCCATATACAGGTTGAACGTGCCGTCATTGCGGACGCCGTTGCCCCGATACGTCTCGGCGTTGGCCGGCATCAGTGCGCTGGCGTTGTGGTACTCGCTCCATTCGCTGCTGCAGTCGGTCAGGCTGAACGTCACGTTGGAATCCACCGTGATGATATCAAAGCTGCCGCCCGCGATGATGCTGTGGCCGTTGGTACACAGCACGGTGCCCTTCTTGGGCTTCCACGTCTCGCTGAGGGTCACGTCCTTGGTCAGGTGATAGTAGCCCGCCTCGGTGGGCAGGGAATCCTCGGACTCCCAGGGCGTGAAGGTCTGGAGGTTGGCCGCGGTATGGCTGCCGCTGACCGTGTGCTCCGCGCCGCAGACGCAGTGGTAGTGGGCCGGCAGCTTCTTCAGCTGCTCGTTCTCCACATACAGCACGCCCAGGTTGGGATCGTCCAGAGAGAAGCAGCCCAGCGTCTCGTCCGTCACCCTGCCCTGCACGATGCCGTCCGCCCAGCTGTTCAGGGCGATCTTTGCCGCGCTCTGGAGGCCGCTGACGTGAATGGGGTAGCTCTCGGGATTCAGCATGCACACATTGCTGCGCGGCTGGGTGCCGGGTGCGCCGTCCTTATAGTTATAGTAGACCTTGGCGGTGCCGCCGATGTTCAGAATACCGCTGCCGGTGGCGATGCCGCCATAGGCCGTACCGACGTTATTGAAGATGGAACCGCCGGTCATGTTGAAGGTACCGTTGTTCAGAACGCCGCCCGCATAGCCCTTGTTGTCGCGGATCTGGCCGCCGGTCATGTTGAACGTGCCGCCCTTATTGATCACGATGGTGGCCTGCTTGTCGCCGGTGCTCTTGTTATACTCGATGGAAGCGCCGTCGCACAGATTCAGCGTAGCCCGATCGCCCACCGTGATAGCGGCCTTCGCGCAGTCGATGCCGGTGAGGGTCACGTTGCTGAGCGTCAGGTTGTTGCCCCGCTTCAGAAGGATGGCGCTGTTTTTGGAACCGGTGGAATTATACACGCCGAAGCTGCCCCGCTTGGAGGCATCCTCCGTGCAGTCCATCAGCGTCAGGGACTGCTGGTCCGTGATGTCGTTGTAGGTCGCCTCGTCCTTGCCCAGGATGCCCGCGCCGTTGATGGTGTGGCCGTTCAGGCAGATCGTCAGGCTGTTCGTGCCGCCCCACCATGTATAGGGCGTCCAGTCCTTCGGCAGATACACATCCTTGGTCAGGCAGTATATGCCGAGCTGGCCATAGTCCACATAGGGCAGTGAGTTGCTGGCTGTACTGTTGGGGCCGCACTGCTCACGGGCTCTCTCGTCCGTCCAGAGGATGCACTCCACGTCGCCGTGCATATGCTTCTCCGTTGTGGACGTCGAGGCGGCCTGTACCTGTGTGGGCAGCATGCACAGCGCCGCCAGTGCCAGTGCCAGCAGACCGCCCATCCATTTCTTCTTCATCTGTCGATTCCTCCCTGTTGTGATTGCAGATTCTCTCATCGCTCCCCGCGGGTCTGCACCCGCAGTGCGTTATATACGTATTGCTCCCGCCGCGTCACTCGGCGTGGGATCCCCCGTCCATGGGGCCGGGCTCCGGCTCCTCCGGCACTCTGCGGAACCCCGTGATGCGGGCCGGGATGTAGACCCACGGCCGGTGCAGCGCGTGGTTGTAGTTGTCCACCGCCTGACGGTAGATGCTCTCGCTGCGGTACAGCACGGCGGCTGCCTCCCGATCGGCGGGGGTCTGCGCCAGACGGCGGCGGAAGGCGGTGACTTGGCTGGCTGCGCTGTCCACGATGCTCTGCCGGCCGGTCAGCATACGCCGCACCTCCCAGGACCAGAGCGCCACGAAAGCAGCCGCGCAGACGGCGGCGATCAGCCACGCGATCCACGGTGTCATGTCCCATCGCCCCCCTTTCTCCAGCTTTCAGCATGGTCAGTTTACCAGCTTTTTCCGGCGGCAGGAGGCCGCGCCCTTGAAATGTATATTTTTTCGACACGAAATGTCAGAACATGACTTTTCAAACCACCCCTCCCTGTGGTAGAATCGTAGGCGATTATTCAAACGGAGGTGTTTGCGGTGTATATAGCGGTCTGCGATGATCAGGCGGAGGAGCTGTCCGCCCTGACGGCACTGCTGGACCAATGGCAGGCGGAGCGGCATTTCCCCCTGCGGTATCACACGTTCCGCAGCGCCGCCGGCATGCTGGACGTGGCCCAGCGCGAGCGGTTCAGCCTGTACCTGCTGGATGTGATGATGCCCGGCATCGACGGCATGGACGCCGCCCGCGAGATACGCACCTTTGACGATGCCGCCGATATCGTGTTTCTCACGTCCTCCCCTGGCTTCGCCTACGAGAGCTACGGTGTGCGGGCGCTGGAGTATCTGCTCAAGCCCATCAGCGGCAGCCTGCTGTTCCCCGTACTGGACAAGCTGATGCTGCGGGAGCAGCGTCCGCAGGACGGTCTGACCCTGAAGGCGGGTGCCACGCTGGTGCGGGTGCCGTTTTCCCGGCTGTCCTATGTGGAGGTCAACGGAAAGCATCTCTACTTCCACCTGGCCGACGGCACGGTGCGGGAGGTGGCGGGTTCTCTGAAGGACTACGAACCGCTGCTGCTGGTGCGGCCGGAGTTCATGCGCATCCACCGGTCCTACATTGTGAATATGCTCCAGATCGATGAGCTGTCCCCCGCCGGTGTCCATACGTTTTCCGGCATGAACCTGCCGGTGTCGCGGCTGCTGTACCCCCAGCTGCAAAAGGACTATATGAAGCTGCTGTTTGCGGAGAGGGAGGAGCTGTGACCGTATCCGACATGAATATCGCGTCCCTGCTGGACGTGTTCGATTACGCTCTGGTGCTGATCTACGGGCTGGCACTTGATGTGTTCATCTCCGGCGGCTGCGATACCCCCCGCCAGAAGCGTCTGATCGCGTACCTGTGCCCCTGCTTTCTGGTGGTCCAGCTCCTGGGCTGGCTGGCGCTGGGCGAGCTGGCTGTCAAGCAGATCTACCCCCTGATCGTCCATCTGCCGCTGGTGCTGATTTTGGTGCTGGCGCTGAAAAAGCCCTGGGGCATCGCCATCGTCAGCACCGCCACCGCCTATCTCTGCTGCCAGCCGCCCCGCTGGGGCAGCATGGCCGTGGAGGCCCTGACCCACAGCGCCGTGGCCGGCAATCTGGTGTATATCGTGCTGCTGAGCGGGTCGTTCTACCTGTTCCGCCGGTACTTCGTGGCCGCGGCCTACGGCGCCATGACCAGCTCCCCCACCGCCCTGCTGCTGTTCGGGAGCCTTCCCTGCAGCTATTACATTTTTGACTACGCCACCACCATCTACTCCGATGCGCTGTATTCCGGCATTCAGGCCCTCAACGAGTTCCTGCCCACGGTGCTGGTGGTGTTCTACGTCCTGTTCCTGCCCGCCTTCCACGTCCAGAGTCAGAAGCGCTCCAGCGCCGAGATGCAGCGCTCCCTGCTGGAGGTGGAGCTGAAGCAGTCCCAGCAGGAGATGGACTCCCTGCGCCAGTCGGAGATGCAGACGGCGGTGTACCAGCACGACATGCGCCACCACCTGAACATGATCAGCGGCCTTCTGGCCTCCGGCAGCCCCCAGCAGGCACAGGAGTACATCCAAAAGGTCCAGTCCGACGTGGAGTCCATCACCTCCCGCCGCTTCTGCGAGAACGAGACGGTAAATCTGCTATGCTCCTCTTTCGTGCAGAAGGCGGAAAAGTCTGGCGTTACCCTGAATGTGGACGCGCGAGTCCCCGCCCACCTGCCCATCAGCGACACGGAGCTGTGCTCCCTGCTGTCCAACGCGCTGGAAAATGCCCTGCGCGCCGCGTCCACGCTGCGGCCGGAGTTCCGCCGGACGGTAGACCTCTACTGCGGCATCCGCCTGAACAAACTGCTCATCGAGGTGCGCAATCCCTACGACACGCCGCCGGTGATGCGGGATGGCGTACCGGTATCCGATGCGGCAGGCCACGGCTTCGGCTGCCGCAGCATTCAGGCCATTGCCCAGCAGCGCGGCGGTCTGTGCCAGTTCCTGGTGGAGCGGGGCACATTCCTGCTGCGCGTGATGCTGCCGGCAAAGGGCGTCGCCAAGTAAACCTGCGTCCAGTAAAAAAGGACCTGCACCTCGCGGTGCAGGTCCTTTTTTATTGGTTTGTTCAACCCTCGATGATCTCCTGGAAGTACAGGGCGTTCATGCCGGTGCCGTCCAGCATAGCCACCATCACGGTGTGGCCGTCCTTGTCGATGAAGGTGCCGGCATAGGTGACGCCGCCCACCTCGATCTTCATGGTGCCGCCGTCCTCGCTGAGGGAGTAGGTGCCCTCGGTCTGCTCCTCATCCTCGGCCAGCACCACCTTACTCTCGTCCACGAAGATGAACTGGTACACGTCGTGGAGCTGGCTCATGACCTCCTGGGTCTGATCCGCGGTCATCTGCACGCCGTCGACATAGCCGCCGATGAAGGTCCAGTAGGTACCCGCCACTTCGGGAGCGGGAATAAACTGATCGGCCAGGATGGTCAGCAGGCTCTGGCCCTCAGGGCTGGTCTGGGTATCGTCCGCGGCAGCATCGTCCGCGGCGGCATCGTCCTGCACCTGCTGCTGATCGTCAGCAGCGTCGTCGCCCGTGTCGGCGGTATCGCCGCAGGCCACCAGAGCAAATGCCATCATCATCGCCAGCAGCAGAGCCAGCAGTTTCTTGAGTTTCATGTTCATTCTTCCTCCATTGTTGTCGTTTCTCTTGATATCTATATAAACCGCCTCTGCGGTCTATATCGTTCTTTGCATCACACGCTGGTGGTGATGCTGTCGCCCTCCACGGTGAAGACGGCCGGGCTGGAGTAGGCGCAGTTGTCCATGGCGTCCCGCATTTCGAACACCATGACGTACCGCCCGTCCGGCAGCGCCGTCTCGCCGAAGGCGGTATCCGCCGTCACCGTGATGGTCTCCGCCTCGTAGGCCTCAAAATCATCGTCGCCGGAAATACTGGACATATACCACACGGTGGTGAGCTCATCGCCCTCCTGCAGCAGCCGCAGCTCCTTACCGGCCATGCCGTTCTCATCCAGGCCCTGCCGTGCGCCCAGGATCTCCCAGGTCTCCGTGGAGAAGTTATAGGCCACCTGCAGGTTGTATGCCTCGCCGTTCAGCAGCACCGGCACAGTATACAGGTTGTAGTCGTCACCCTCACTGCTGAGCTCCATGTAGACCACCGCGCCGTCGATGCTGCCCCAGACGCCCCGGAAGTTGTCGGTGAACACGCCGTTCTCCCAGTCGCCGACGATGTCGTTGTCCCTGCCCAGCATCAGCAGGCTGTCGCTGTCCGGATCCGTATAGTACAGGGAGAAATTCACGGACGCCAGCAGGCTGTCGGCCTCCGGCCCAAGGGTCAGTACGGCGCAGCCCTCATCGTTCAGGGTCAGAGGCGCGTTGTCCCAATCCATGGCGGACAGCGTCTCCACCTCAGGCAGGTCGTGGATATCCATCTCCGCCAGATAGTCCATGCCGCTCTGGTCCAGTTCACCGGTAAGCTCATAGAGATAGAAGTACTTGAACGCCGCGCCGGCGCCCAGACCGGCATAGCTGACCGCCTCGTCTGCATCGCCGTTATAGGAGTAGTAGCAGGACAGGCCCGTGGCCTCGCTGCGGTAGGGGCCCTTCACCTGATACAGCACGCAGCTGTCCAGCGCGTCCAGCACCGCCTGGGCCGAGGGCAGCATATCGCCGCTCTGACGGGCCATGTGGCCCAGGTCCACCATGTTGGCGTAGCCCTCCTCGCGGGTGTTGCCGCCGTAGTTCTCGCTGCGGTCCGCCACGCGGGCAAACCGCGTGAAGAAGGACGGGTCCTGACAGGCGGCGCTCAGCGCCTCTGCGCCGTAGCTCTCATAGGCCGTCAGCAGCGGCCCGATCTGAGACAGGTCGGTGAGAGACAGCGTCACACTGTCCTCCGTGCCAGCCAGCTCGCAGCCGGTGTAGTACGCATCGCAGATGGCGCGGCCCAGAGCGGCGCCGTCCATGGACGGCTGTTCCGCCAGCGCGCCCACCCAGTCGGTGTAGTACCAGCCGTTGCCCGGCTCCGTCTCCTCCGACGCCACCAGATAGCGGCTCAGGTCGCAGAAGGTGTAAGCCACGTCCACCGTGGCCATCAGGCAGGTGTCAAAGCCCACCAGCTCCACCGGCTGCTGCCCCGCCTCCAGCGACGGCTCCCACACCTGGGAAAACGCGGCGTACATCTCGTCCAGCGTCAGGGAGTCGTAGTCGTACAGCTCGTCAAAAGCCGCGCCGGACACCGAGCCGCCGCCGTGGTTCCAGAACACCACCGCCGTCTTGTCGGCGGGGTAGCTGTCCTTGGCAAACTGCAGAAACGCCGCCAGCGTCTCGCTGTCGCCCATACTGGCCGAGGGCTGCTCGTCCACCAGCTGCAATCCCTCGCTGTTGTACACGAAGCGCTGCAGCTTGGAGGCATCCACCACGTCGTTCTGCCACTCGGCAGCGCCGCCGGTCTGGATGACCACCGTCACGTTCTCCGGCAGCTCCACCTCCATCAGCTCGCTGAGGTCCGTGGTGGCGCAGCCGCCCCCGGTCTCCAGATCGCTGCCGCAGAGGTACCAGTATACCGCCCAGCTGCTGCCGTCCTCCGCCGTATTGTTGTCCGGCGTACCGGGCTCATCGCCGCAGGCGGCCAGCGGCAGGGCCATGACCAGCGCCATCATCAGCGCAAAAATTTTCTTCTTCATATTCAGATCCCCAGCAGCTGCTTCTTCTTGGCAGCAAACTCCTCCTCGGTGATGACGCCGGTGTCCACCAGCATCTTATACTTCTGCAGCTCCGCCACGGTGTCCACGGCAGGCGCCGCGGCCTGAACGGGCTGAGCCGCCTGAGCGGCCGGCGCGGCGGCGGTCTCGCCGTCCCACAGCTCTCTGGCGCCGGGATTCATCACATGAGCCAGCGCCGTGGCCATGCGGTGCAGCTCCTCCACCTTTTCATCGTACTCATTGAGATAGTCGATGACGCTGGGGTTCGTGGAGCTGAAGGACGGCGCGCTGATCTCGTTCCGGAAAGACTTCCAGTACGGGTCATTGAGGATGACCTCCACGCTGAACTTATGCACCGGCGCGTCCGCCTCGAAGCGGGGCTCCGGTATATCGAACCGTCGGTCGTCCGGCTCCCCGGGACGGCGGTCGCGGTCACGCATGCGCTCCATCCGCTCCATGCGCTCGTACTCCTCTTTCTGCATCTGGAAGCGGTCCACCCTCATCTGCATGGCCCGCGCCCGCTCCGGCACGTCGCTCTCATGGCAGTGCAGACCGTCGGCCTTGCCCTCGAACAGGGTCTTGCCGTCCTCCAGGAAACGGAAGGACACCAGCGCCGACGCCGGAAATACCAGTGCGCCGTCGTAGCCCTTCAGCCGCAGCAGACGGTGCTCCGTGTCCGCCAGCAGCTCGCCGCTCAGAAAGCCGAAGCTCATGCGGTCCGTCTCCTTGAACGCATCCCGCAGCGCCTGGTTTTCGTCATAGTAAGCGATGTATTTCTTGAACTGATCCAGCGACATGCGCTCCAGCACGCCGTCCGGCAGATCCACCTTACCGGCGCATTCCTTGCACAAGGGCATATCCTCCACCTTGGTGGGCAGCAGCCGCGGGGTAGGGCTGCCGCAGATGGGGCAGAGCTTTTTATTGTTACTGAATAATCCCATAGGACCCTCCTGTATTCTCCGTTTGTTCCGGCGGTCTGAACCGCCCACTCTCCGTTTCGGCAGTATAGCATGTTTTTCGACAGCGATACAGGCTCCGCCTGAAATGTATGTTTTTTCGGCGCGAAATGTCGGCATCGTACTGCCGGGACTTCTGACGCAGCATGGCGCGTTTCGATCGGCGGAGCTGTGTTTGCCCTTGTTGCCTGACGCCATCTTCAGCAGATATTACCAGCCCTCGCCGCCGCATATTCACCGTCCCTCGGGAAAAGCTATGACTGCGATACCCAATCAGAGTTTATCGCTCAACAACAGGAAAGGAGATTTTTCAATATGTCCAGTAAGAACAGCAGCAAGCTGAACGTTCCCGAGGCCAAGGCCGCTATGGATAAGTTTAAGATGGAGGCCGCCTCCGAGGTGGGCGTCAACCTGAAGAACGGCTATAACGGCGACCTGACCAGCCGCGAGGCCGGCTCTGTCGGCGGCCAGATGGTCAAGAAGATGATGCCCATACGAACGATGAGTTT
>ERZ791736.581-NODE-581-length-10210-cov-4.519645_pt1 | contig 10210 bp, 13 predicted proteins | sample MGYA00509940_ERZ791736 | MGnify/ENA primary metagenome ERZ791736 (study PRJEB30046, sample SAMN00792014) | human gut metagenome | study: EMG produced TPA metagenomics assembly of the A metagenome-wide association study of gut microbiota in type 2... | reverse complement strand
TTCAGCATTACCGGACGCGATTGGATTATTGAAGCGTTTAATTAGGTTTTAGTATCAGACATAAAAACACCTCTGAATGCAGTTAGTCGGCCTATGCCGCCAGCTACATTATAGAGGTGTTTTTATAATTTTTCTTATCTGGAGGTTATTTGTGGACAGCACACAGAAAGCAGTGAAAAACCAAGAGATTTGTGAGCCGCTGCAAGGCAATCTCGGGATAACTCAATCCTCGGGATTAGACCGGCACGCGGTCTTTGCCCGGCAGCGTGTGGACGAATTCCGGGATGACGAAATAACCAGCACGCAGAGCGCCCGCCAGGGAAAGGACGCGACAGATCTGGTGCTGGACCCGGAGCGGCAGCACGCGCAGCTCATCCGCAGGCTGACGCCGCTGGAGTGTGAGAGACTGCAAGGTTTTCCCGACGAATGGACCGGCATTCCCGGCGCGTCCGACTCGGCAAGATACCGCGCATTGGGAAACTCGGTTGCCGTACCGTGCGTGGAATTCATTATGAAAAGTCTGCAAGCAGTTGCCGCAATGGAGGTTGATGACGAACGGAGCCAAGTACAAGGAGAGCATCATGCAGAAGAATGAATTTGAAGCCATGGTCAAAGAGCTGCTGCCGGACGTAACGGAGCAGGCCATGGAGAAGTGGACGCAGTATGCGCAGGAGCTGGAGCAGGACAGCACGGAAAAGGCACGCGACCTTTATGATGCCGCCTATGTGGAGCTGCGTCTCATCAAGGAGCATCAGGGTGAATCAACCGCAACAAGCCTGTTTAACTACGGCGAGCAGTTCGTGTTCAATTACTTTGAACTGCGCGGTGCGGCGGCGAAGCTCACCGAGGGCTGGACGCTGGAGCAGATCCGTGATTACACCATTGAAAACGGATGCGACCCGACCAAAGAAGAATACCGGGAATCCGCACAGGCGCTGCAGGCGTTCCGCAGCCAGCAGGAGCATACATTTTCCGGCGAGATGTGCTTGTAATATGCTTCGTTTTGAGGCGCTTTTTTGTTGCTTCTTGTGAATAGCTTTGTTCCGGCGCTTGCAGTATGCTTGCCTTGCAAATCAAACAGAAAGGACGAAACCCATGGCAGACAAACGAAATCTCTGCGCGATGATCCCGGCAGACCTCCATGCGCGTGTGCGGCAGGAGCAGGAAGCATCCGGCAAGACACTCAGCGAATTCGTAGAACAGCTAATCACAGATTATTACAAAATGAAGGAGAACACAAACATGACAGGCGATATGAGAACGATGGCGATCCAGCTCCCGGAGGAACTGTTCGAGCGGCTGAAAGCATACCTCAAGAAAAACAATCTCAAGCAGAAGCAGTTCATCATCGGGCTGATCGAGGACGCGCTGGAGCAGGACGAAACGGAAGATAAAAGCCAGCCGCAGACAGAAGCATAACCACCCAGCGCCGCCGCAGAAGAACCTGCGGCGGCGCATTTTCTCTTTGGAGGTGATCTTATCTACATTTATCCAGATAACTTAAACGCCAAAGCTACGCTCTGGCTTTGGCAGCTCCGGGATCTGGCCGTCATCGGCATTGGGCTGCTTATTGCGGTGCTTGCGCTGACGCAGCTGGGGCTGTTTCTTCCCATGGTGCTGGTGGCGGCGTATGCGTTTTTGTCCATCCATCTGGACGGACTGAGCGTGCTGGATTTTCTCTCGTTCGTCGTGAGTTTTTACATCACAGAACAGCAAATCTTTGAATGGGAGGACCCGACATGAGAAAGCAGAAAAAAGATAAATGCCGGCAGTCCACCCAGCAGCTCATGGGCATTCAGAAGATCACAGACTACTGCATTTCCACCGACGCCGGCGATCTTGTGTTTTACATCATCAAGCCGACCAACATCAGCATCCTGCCTGCGGGCGCGATCAGTGCCAAGATCCGTGCGCTTCAGAACACGCTCAGCGCGCAGGCGGGCGTGGAGCTGCTGGCGATGAACTCCCGCGAGAGCTTTAACGCGACGTGCCTTTTTTACCACGACCGGATGCAGGCGGAACAGAATCCCGCCATCCGAAGCCTTCTCGAACAGGACCGTGCGTTTCTGGATGAAAAGCAGGTGCAGATGACGCTGGCGCGGGAGTTCTATCTCGCCGTGCGGCTGAAAAACGAAAAGCCGGACACGGCGTACACGCTGCTTTCAACCATCGAAACCAAATTCCGCGACAACGGCTTCACCACGCGCCGTGCAGGAAAGGAAGACCTCAAGCGGCTGCTTGCCATCTACTTTGAGCAGAACACCACAACGGAGCGCTTCGAGGACTATGACGGTCAACGCTTTCTGGAGGTGGTTTAGTGGGATTTTTTAAGCGAAAACGAAAAACCGATGTGGAAACCGAAAATCTCAAAGCGTTTTTGGACATGGTCGCGCCCAGCGTCGTGAAGTTTGAAACAGGCTATTTTATCTGCGGCAACACGTTCCGCTGCGTGTGGGCGCTGCGCGAATACCCGACGTCCACAGATGACCTTGCCATTCTGCGGCATCTGGGAGAAAAGCACGGCGTGACGCTTCATATCTACACACGCCTTGTCTCGCCGCTGGAAGAACGGAAAATCGTCCACAACGCTGAAATTCGCAACCGCATGAAGCGCGGCAGCTCCCAGAATATGCAGCAGGCGGTGGAGGCCGAGAGCAATTTGCAGGATGTAGCGAACCTCATCGGTTCCCTGCATCGGAACAAAGAGCCGCTTCTTCACTGCGCGGTCTATATCGAGATGATCGCGGGGACGATGCAGGCACTTGAGCTCTTGCAGACGAATGTGGAGGTCGAGCTGATGCGCTCAAAGCTGAACGTGGACAAGCTGAAGCTGCGGCAGCAGGCAGGCTTTTGCGCGGTCAGTCCGGTTGGATACAACGCCTTCGGCACGGAATATGAGCGCGTCCTGCCCGCAAGCTCGGTAGCGAACCTCTTTCCGTTCAACTATTCCGGCAAGACAGACCGCAAAGGCTTTTACATCGGGAAGGACAAATACGGCAGCAATCTGGTGGTGGATTTTGACCAGCGCGACGAGGACAAGACTTCGGCAAACATCCTCATCCTCGGAAACTCCGGTCAGGGCAAGAGCTATCTCATGAAGCTGCTCCTGCTCAACTTCTTGGAGGCGGGAAAGTCGGTCATTACGCTGGACGTGGAGCATGAGCAGTGGGAGCTGTGTCAGGCGGTGGGCGGCTGCTTTGCAAACGTGGTAGACGGATCGTGCAAGATCAACATTTTAGAGCCGCGCTGCTGGGATACGGAGGCAGACCCGGACGATGCAGAAGCACCTATGGCATTTCGGTAATCTACCAGACTCGCGCAGCACACCTCGTTTCTCAAAGATGTGTTCCGCACCTACAAGGACTTCACGACAGCGCAGATCGATACGATAGAAATTATGTTAACTAGACTTTACACCGAATGGGGCATCACAGAGGAAACGGACTTTTCGCAAATGCGCCCGGAGGACTACCCCATTCTCTCAGAATTGTATGATTTTATCGAGATTGAGTACGAGAATTTTGATGAAACGAAGCCGCAGCTCTACACGCGCGAGACGCTCCAGCAGGTGCTGTTGGGACTGCACTCGATGTGCCGCGGCGCGGACGCGAAGTTTTTTAACGGTCACACGAACCTGACCTCCACGCGCTTTCTGGTGTTCGGGGTGAAAGATCTTCTTTCGGTTTCGCAGAATGTGCGCAGCACGATCCTTCTGAATCTGCTGTCTTATATGTCGGACAAGCTGCTGACCGAGGGCAATACCGTCGCGGCGCTGGACGAGCTTTATATCTGGCTGTCCAATCCAGTTGCGGTCGAGTACATCCGAAACGCGCTCAAGCGTGTGCGAAAAAAAGAATCCGCCCTGCTCATGGCAAGTCAGAATCTGGAGGACTTTGACCAGCCGAGGGTACGGGAAATGACAAAGCCGCTCTTTTCCATCCCGCCGCACCAGTTTCTGTTCAATCCCGGTTCTATTGACAAGCATTCCTACATGGAGATGCTCCAGCTGGAGGGCAGCGAGTTTGACCTCATCCGCTTCGCGCAAAAGGGGCTGTGCCTCTACAAATGCGGCAATGAGCGGTATCTACTGGAAGTCCATGCGCCGGAATATAAAGAAGCGCTGTTCGGAAAGGCGGGTGGGCGCTGATGGCGGTATCCCCACTGCTCCTGAAAGCGGCCGCCGCGCTGCTGGCGAGCGAGAAAGGACGCAAGGGTGTCGGCTTCCTGCTGGTCGCCATTTTCGCGCCGGTCATTCTGATTGCTGCCATCCTCTGCTCTGCCACATCGGGTGGGGCCGACCACAACAATCTGGCGGTCGAAGCGTCGTTCTATGGGACCAGCTTCACAGATTCTGTGCCTGCTGAGTTCCAGACACATATCACGGAAATGCAGACCGCGTTTTCCCTTCTGGATTCGGCGGTGGCGGCGACCAACGCAAACATGACCGACGGCAATCGCCTTGACCCGATACAGGTCAAGGCGATTTTTTATGCTCTCTGTTTTGGCGAGGCCGCGCCAAGTCAGCGTGCGGCAGACCGGTTCGTGGACTGCTTTTTTATCACAGAGCAGAGAACGCGAACCGTACTCGTTGAACTGGAAGACGGGAGCGTCATAGAACAGAAGGAACCCTATACCGCCACTGTGCCGCTCTCGCTGGCGGCAGCGTATGAAAATCTTGCGGCAAAGCTCGGTCGGGCTGTCACCGACGAGGACAAGGAAAACGCCGCGCACATCTACACAATGATCGCGGGCAACGCCAACGGCAGCGATGGGACCGGCGCGTCGGGCGGCACAATTCAGATCGACTACGGCTACGGCAGCGGCAGCACAGAGCTGGACACGTCCGGCTTCACGAACCCGGTCGGCAAGAACGCCGACGATCTGGTGCAGTACGCCATCCATGCCTATCAGGAGCATTGGGGCTATGTGTGGGGAACGTTCGGCCATGTGCTGACCGAGAGTTTGTTTGAAGCGAAGCTGGCGCAGTACCCGGACGCGCTGTCCGGCAATGCGGATTTTATCCGCCAGACGTGGGTCGGCGGCAGGACAACGGACTGTGTCGGACTCATCAAGGGGTACGGTTGGCTGGACGCGGAAACGGAAGAAATTATTTATAACACCAACGGAATGCCGGACATCACGGCGAACGAAATGTACCACGCCGCATCCGTTTCCGGCACGATTGACACGATCCCGGAAACGCCCGGCCTTGCCGTCTGGCATGACGGTCACATCGGTGTGTATATCGGAAACGGCGAGGTGGTCGAGGCCATGGGAACGTGCTACGGCGTGGTCAAAACCAAGCTCGAAGGCGCACGCTGGACACACTGGCTGAAGATTCCGTACATCAGCTACGATTGAGGATCCTGTGCCGCGTCTGCCGCGCCGGAGTTCCATCTCTTCAGGATCCCGGATATGACCGACAGCACCGGCAGTTCAATGAGCGGTCCAATTACAAGCGCCAGCGAAACAAGCGGCTGCTGCGGGAAGGTCGCGACCGCGATCGCCAGCGAGAGCGGCGAGTTGCGCGCCAACGTTGTGAAGTTCAGCGCTATGGTGTCGCGCTTTGAAAAGTGCAGCAGCCTCCCGGCAAGCTGCGCCAGAAAAAACAGCACCGCGAAAAAGATCAGAAGCGGAACGAACAGCTTCAGCAGCAGCGCGGGATTCTCCCACAGGCTTCTGCCCTCAGAAGCAAACATCACGACCACCGCCAGGCACAGAAACAGGAGCTGGAGGTTATCTCCCTGTGCGGACAGGAATGCGCGGAAACCCGGTCGGTTTCTGAAAAGACGCTTTGTCAGAAGCGAGGCGACAAACGGAATGGCAAGCACCATCACGACGCTCTGCAGCAGCGCCGCGGCGTCCATCTGCACCTCGCTGCCAATGAACAGCAGCAGATAACCCGGCAGCAGAACGATCTGCAGGAGCAGGTTCAGCGGCAGAATGGACATTCCGAGCTCCACATTGCCGTCTGCCAGACCGGTGAATACCAGATACCAGTCTGTGCAGGGTGTGACGAGCAGCATCAAAAGACCGATGCGGATATCCGGTGACTGCGCAAAGAACAGCTTTCCCAGCAGCCAGCCGAGGATAGGCGTAAAAACGAAATTGATGGCTGCCGCAGTCAGCGTGAAGCGCAGGTTTGCAAAGGATGTTCTGATTTTTTTCAGATCTACGGACAGGAAAAGAATATATAACAGCAGCATTAGGAAGACTTCGATCAGACCGGAGCGGATGCTGCCGGGCGGTGCCCACGTGCCGAGCAGCAGACCGAGCAGCGCGGCGGCAAGAATGATAACAGGCTGGAGCTTTCCAAGAAGATTCATAAGCGCCTCACAAAAGAAACAGTTTCTGAACACAATGTCCAGAAACTATTTTACAGGAACCCGCCGCGAAATACAATGAACAGGATCCGAAATGTGTTGAGGAAGTCATTTTCGATAGCGCAGCAGACCGCTCTGAATGAACCCGCCGATCAGGTCACGGCTTTCTTCCCAATTTGCGCCGCCGCTGCGGAAAATCTGCCGGTTGACCGCAAGGCAGCCGTTGAGCTGGAAATAAAAAATCGTCTCAGCCTGCGCCGGGGTAAGCGTACACTGACCGGCCAGCGCGGAGATATACTTGCCGAGCGAATGCTCCGCGATTTTCCGGATCACGCGCTCGTGCAGCGTATCATCGAAAAAGAGCGCGGCATAGTCCGGATGGGTGCGGATCTGGTCACAGATGCCGTAGGGACAGGCATACCGCTCGGCGGTCAGGCAGCAGACATATGGCTGCGCGCCGGTGTTTTCCGTAATGACCAGCTCCACCAGCTCCTCCACCACGGCAAGCAGATCCCGGTAGTGCAGGTAGAACGTGCCCCGGTTGATCCCGGCGCGGGCGCACAGCTCCTTGACAGTAAGCTTGGAAAACGGAGCTTTCTGCAGCAGCTCCAGCAGCGTTTTGCGGATCAGCGCTTTGGTTTGCAGGGTGCGCGGGTCTGTTGGTTTCGGCATGACGTCCTCCCTGAACGGCTGTTTCTTCCAATGCTGCGGCAGCTGGATCCGGCAGCGGTTATTTTTTATTCCGGTCATCCAACTGCGCCTTATATTTTCTGCCAACGCGCTTCGTCGCATCTGTGACGCTCCCGCGCGAGATGGCGGTAACGCCGAACTTGCTGCGCAGCTGATCGACAGTCTGGTCGAGCTTCCGGGCGCGATCTTTTTGATCGTCCTGAAACATGGAGAGCTGAACCGTCTCGTTGTCGGAAACGTCACCCAGCGTTACGCCGAGCAGACGCAGCGGCGTATAGCCGTCCCACAGCTCCGCAAACAGCGTTTTGGAAAGCGCGAAGGCCTCGGCAGTCACGTCGGTCGGTTCCGGGAGCTTTCTCTGGTGGGATTTGTTTCGGAAATCGTTTCCGCGGATGGTCACGGTTACGCAGGAGCATCGCCTGCCATCCGCGCGCATCCGGGACGCAACGCTGTCGCAGAGCGCCAGCAGGATTTTGTTTGCCTGCGCGGTGTCGGTCACATCCTCTTCAAGTGTCACAGAGTTGCCGTAGCCCTTGACGGCTTCCGGCTCTGCCAGCACCGGCGAGGTATCGATGCCGTTTGCGTAATCGTAAATGAGCTTTCCCATCTTGATGCCGATGATTTTTTGGACGCGCGTGAGATCTGTCTTTGCAAGATCACCAATCGTGCGGATTTGAGACGCGGTCAACTTGCTCGCCGTCGCGCGGCCGACCGAATACAGCGCGCCCACAGGCAGCGGCCAGAGCTTCTGCGGAATTTCGGATGCAAACAGCGTGTGAACTTTATTTGGCTTTTCAAAATCGCTCGCCATCTTCGCCAACAGCTTATTGGGTGCGATGCCGACGTTGACCGTGAAGCCAAGCTCGGAGAAAATCGTGTCCTTGATCGTGTGCGCAATGGCGATAGGGTCCGGATACAGAAGACCGGTGCCCGTCATATCGAGAAAGCACTCATCAATGGACACCTGCTCCACGACCGGCGCGAAGCGGTGGCAGATGGCAATAAATGCTTTGGAGTTTCTGGTGTACAGCCCGAAGTCCGGCTTTGCCAGAACGAGCTGCGGGCATTTGCGCAGCGCCATCGCGACCGGTTCTCCGGTTGTAACGCCGAACTTTTTTGCGGGGATGGATTTGGCAAGGATCACGCCGGTGCGCTTGTCGCGGTCGCCGCCGATGGCAGAAGGAATGAGGCGAAGATCCGGTTCTCCGTCTGCCACACGTCGCGCGGCTTCCCAGGATAGAAACGCGCTGTTGACGTCTACATGAAAAATAAGCCGCTGCACAAAATCACCTCCGGTAGCTCCAGTATAACACACCCGGAGAGAATCACAAACAGAAAAGGAGAGGAAAACTTGAACGTCTTGATGGTGGAGCCGGGAAAGGCTCCTTATGAAACGCAGATCGGCGATGATCTGCAAAGTATGCAGGCGCTCGTCGGCGGATATCTGGAAGCCGTGTATCCCTTTGAACAGTCCGTCGCGCTGGTCTGCTGCGAGTCCGGAAAGCTGGATGGTCTGCCGCTCAACCGCGCACTGCGCGATTCGGATGGTGATATCTATGACATCGTCGCGGGAAATTTCTTTATCGTCGGACTCGGCCAAAATGATTTCACCGACTTGCCGCACGAACTTGCCGAGCAATTCGCGGAGCGTTTTCGGCAACCGGAAATGTTCATGCGTGTAGATGGTAAAATCGTGGCCGCGCCGATGCCGGACGAGCAGGTGCAGGGCGGTATGTCATATTGACAGCGCAATTGAAAACTGCCCAACAGCATGGTAAGATAGGGACAGAGGTGAGTGTATGGAAAACCGTCAATTTGAAGCTATGCTTGCCGTCGCACAGGAGCGGCTGGCGCAGCACGCGCCGGAGGATATTGCAGAAAAGGCTGGCGCGCAGTATGCAGACGGTTCGTTTTCATTGAAAACGCTTGAGCAGACCGTGACTGTCCGGCTGTCGGACTGCACGATTCAGCCGCCGCTTTCCAAGTGGCACGCGCTGACACTGCTGCACTATCTGGACCTGGCAGACGGTGCGCCGCTGACCGGTCGAACGATCACATTTTCCCAATACAAGGACGGGCTGGTGCGCGGCGGCGGTCTTGACCGTAACGCGGAGCTGATCGTCCGGCGCGACCTCGGTATCCTGCCGCCGGAGGAACTGGAACGGCGATGCAGATCACTCGGCGCGGAGCTCCTGCCGTCCAACGCGGATTTCTGCGCGCGGTTCGATTTCGCGCCGCGCTATCCTGCATGGCTGAAGGTCTGGTTCGCAGACGAGGAATTTCTGGCGTCCGGACGGCTGCTGCTGGATGAGAGCGCGCCGCATTACCTGACGATCGAGGACGCGGTCACAGTCGGCTCGCTGATCCTCGACCAGCTCACCGGCGCACAGCATTGGGCAGTATAAAACAAATACGCACAGCAGGCACATGGCAAAAACCGTGTGCCTGCTTTTTGTAGAATGGAGAAGTTTATGAAACAGGCAAATATTCAAATCACGTTCGAGGAAGAAAAGCTCCGCGCCCTTCGGCGCTACATCGCCAAGCGCGATTCCACGCTGGAAGCGGAGCTGCAAAAGGCGGCCCAGCGGCTCTACGAGAAGGTCGTGCCTTCCGCTGTGCAGGAATACATCAGCGATTGCGCGCAGGACGATCCGGTGCGCAAACCGCAAAAGAAATCGGAGGCACAGGTATGAGCACGGTGGGCTTTCACGTCACGGAGGACTGCGCGGAAGTCTATCTGCAAAACGAATCCGGCACAGAGTTTTTGCAGCTTGCCAGACGGCTCCATGATTATCTCCAGCAGGGACAGCGCTTGCCTGCGCGGAGCTTCGTTGAAGCAACGGACGACTGCAAAGAGATCAGCCGCGAGGCGTTCGATGCGCTGGCAAAGCACCGCATGGAGAACACCGGCGAGGTCAGCGGACTGTTTGAGCTGGACTTTGACGCGCGGACGCTTTCTGCGCTCAACATCATGGACGGTTGGAAGGTCTACGCAATGCAAGACGTAGCAAACGCAGCAGAGCAGGCATTTCAGGAGGCTGAGATTTCCGAGGATGACCGCTGGCGCATCTTCCTCGACCGGCTGGATGGACAGGAGCTGACCACGCCAAGCAGACTCACCGCGCGGAATTTTTATTTCGAGGATAACATCGAGGCGATGGATGACCGAATACTGAATTTTTACGTCGTTCCGTGCT
>ERZ791736.577-NODE-577-length-10239-cov-5.025039_pt1 | contig 10239 bp, 3 predicted proteins | sample MGYA00509940_ERZ791736 | MGnify/ENA primary metagenome ERZ791736 (study PRJEB30046, sample SAMN00792014) | human gut metagenome | study: EMG produced TPA metagenomics assembly of the A metagenome-wide association study of gut microbiota in type 2... | reverse complement strand
AGGTAGAAGGTGTTATCATAGGAAGCCAGGCCAACCGCCTCGACCTGATTGCCGACGATGGCGTTCTGGACTTCCTTGTCCTTCGTGATGTAGCCGTCGATGAAGACGCGTGCTTCGTTGCCGGCCGCATCCCTGACCATGATGGTCTGGATCTTGCCTTCGGCCTCTTCCACTCTGGTGATCGTGCCCTTGATCTTGACGAGGCTGCCGAGAACGGAGCCGTCGTTGATCTGCGCGGCAGTGACTTCCACGGGAGTCGGAGCCGCTGCGTCGGCGATCTTTTCGATTTTCGTCACAGCCAGCTGACGCTCGCCCTGATAGGAGGACGTCGTACCGGTGACACGAACCTTATCGCCGATCTTAAAGTTGCCTGCGACCGGGAAGGCGTTGATACCGGCGGTGTTGTCCTGCACATAGATGCAGTCGAAGAACGCGGTATCCTTGTCATAGCCGGAGGCGTTGGAGGTCACGATGCCCTCCACGGTGAACTTGACGCCCTCCTCTGGCTCTGCCTGTACAGCCGAGATCGAGCTGATCTCGGTCTGGTTGAGCATGGAGACGAGATTCTGGCAGATCTTGTAGTTGGAGTAGTTCTTCTCCGCGCCGCTGTCGGAGACCTGGTACTGCACCTCGAAGTTCGACATGAAGGCTGCGCCGGAGACGATGATGAGGCCCTTGCCCTCGATCTGCTCGGACGCCATGACCATCAGGCGGTCATCGTTTTCTGCGAAGGTGTACTTCGGGGTAGCTGCGCCGCCGAGGCCGTCCTTGTCAACGTCCACAGAGTAGGTCGTTGCATGGCCGTAGACTGCCGGGCTGACCGTTGCGGGCAGCGTAGAGGTCGGGTTGCCGTCTGCGCCTACTGCGTAGATGGACGCGCCGCCGTAGTGGCTAAAGCGTTCGGTGTAGAGTTTGTCATACGGATGCTCTGCATCGAATTCCACGCCGTTCAGAAGCGGGTTCTCCATGTTGTAGGTCGAGAAGTAGAGTCTCCACTTGTCGACGCCGTCGGCTGCGGAGCGGACATCGTCATACGTTGCGTCGTCAGAGATACGGAGGCTGGAGCCGAGTTTGGCAAGAACCTCGTTCTGCGTCGCGGCCATGTGCTTGATGGCCGGGTTGTTCTGGATGACGTCGTAATTCTCGTAGTTGTCGGACCAACCGGCGAGGATCACCATGCCGCCCGCATTGTTGAATGCCGCGATGGCTTCCAGCTCAGCGGCGGAATACGTTCTGGGATCCGTCTGTGCAGCTGCCAGCCGGCGGGACGGGGCCGTCAGGATGAGGGCCTTGTACTTGGGATTGCCGCAGGCCGCGATGAGCTCCTCGCTGGTCTTCAGCGTGACTGTACGCACGGAATATTCTGCGGCCAGCTCGCCGAAGTTGCCCATGGAGTCCTTATAGTTGCCTGCAACGTATTCGTTGTAGTGCGAGGCGTCAATGCCGATGTAGACGAGCTTGCTTGCGTCAAGCACATCGAGCGTGACGTCCTTGGTGAAGATGTACTCCTTGCCGTCCTGCTCGATCACGGCCGTGATCTTAACAGTCATGATGCGGGCCTTTGTCGGGGTATACTTGAATTCCACATCCTGCGTGCTGCTTGCAGCCAGCGCGATGGAATCCGTCACGGTGCCGATGGTTTCGCCGCCGATGGCATAGGTGATGGACTTGATGGTAGCGGGCTTTGCCTCACTGTTGAAGAACGTGGTGGTGATGGTCAGTTCTTCGTCGGTGACAGGGGTAGACGTGCCGCATTCAGCCTTGGAAATGCCAAGCTTGAGCGATTCACCGACCCAGACGGGAGCGGTCACGGCCAGATCGCCGTCGCCCTCGGTGACGCGGACGAAGTAATAGGTGTACTCAGGCGCCAGTTCCACGCTGACGGAGCCCTTGGCGAGATCTGCGGCACTGTTCCATGTATAGGCGACCTTGCCGGAGTTGACGACCAGCTCGACCTTGGCGATGGAATCGGTGCGGTCGGGATCGTTGAAGGAGATCTCGAAGTTCAGCTTCTCAGGAACGTCGATGATGGAGCCCATCATGTTGCCGTTGACCGTGTAGTCCAGATCGAGGTTCTTGTCCTCGGTGGCGTACATACGGCGCGCTCTGAGCGCTGCATAGATGCCGTCTTCGGTAAAGTCGTCGGTCAGGATGACGTCGCGGGCGTCGTTGGCGTTGCCCCAGCGGCCCTTGTGGTTATCCTGGTTGTTGGTCGGGGCGACGTGCCAGCCCTTGTCGAGCGCCATGATGTACTGCTCGTAGCTGGGATAATAGCCGCCTGCGCCAATCTGGCCTTCGCCGTTGCCGACTTCGACCATGTACATACGGGTGTCAACGACAGCATCCCAGTAACCGAAGTCAATGAAGTTGCCGAACGTCGTGCCCGGATGGTTGAACTGGCTGATGGAGTTGGCGCCCTCTGCCTGCGACAGGAGCTTGTAGTAGGCCTGCAGGCCAGCATCCTTGGTCTTGTTGTTGAGCGTCGTGTTGTTGCGGGAGACGATGCCGGGGGTGTTGAAGGTGTTGATATGGCCGGGGCCACCGGACCACGTCATTTCAAAGCCCGCAATGGCGACCATTTTGCCCGCGTTGGCCGCGTTGAAGGCTGCGACAGTGTTCTTGTAGGTCGCCCAGCTGTGGCTGGGATCGGAATCCTTGACAAGAGACGTGTCATACAGAGCCGCTTCGACGTTGGGGTTATTCTTGCTGTCGAAGTAGTTGGAATGGTCGGTGAATGCGACGAAGTCAACGTTCGCATTGTCAGGCAGCGCCTTGACATACGCCAGTGCGCTGTCCAGCGAGCCAGCGCCGTCGGAATACTGCGTGTGGGAGTGCAGCTGGCCGAAGTAGCGCTGGAAGGTCGCCTCGCCGATGGTGAAGGACCAGGTCTTGCTGGTTTCCTTTTTATCCGCACGCTTGACCGTCACAGTTACCGTGACCTTGCCGTCCGCCATAGCGGCAGCCGGGGTGTAGGTGACCTCGCCGTTCGCGTAGGCAGCATCGACCTTTTCGCCGTTGACAGTCATCGTTACGCTGGCGTTCTCGCCAGCGTTCGAGATCTCCGCGGAGATCGTCGGCTTTTTGTTCTCGCCGGTCTGCGCGCCCTGCGCGGGCGTTACGTTGGAGATCACAGGCTCGTCGAGGATGTCGACGGTGTAGGACGCTCTGGCCTCGTTGCCCTTGATGTCCTTGAACGCGAAGGTCAGGGTCATCTTGCCGCCGACCTTGGCTGCTTCCGCGATATCCGAATCAAAGACCGTGATATGGACGCGGCCCTTGCCGGTGGTGAAGCCGTCCAGAACCTCCACGTCCGTGTTACCCTGAAGCTGGCTGATGCCGGAGATGTACGTTCCGTCGGCCTTCTTGACGCTGTACTCGATCCACGGATTGTCGATTTCATAGATTGTGTCGATCTCGAGTTCAAACTCGTAATCGCTGCCGACATAGGCCGGGAGCATGGTTTCGGGGAAGGTGATGGTGGGCTGCACGACGAGGCCGCCGTCCACGTTCACGCCCTCCGCCACGGGATAGAAGAAGAAGGAGTAGATTGTATAGTCAAGATCGCCGGTCTTGCTGTACATGCTGTAGACCTTGAACGAGTCGGAGAAATACTCCAGCCACTGGCTGTGGCCGCTGAACTTCGCCGTGCGGCTCTCCAGCTCATAGCCGCCCACGCCGCCGGAGCAGGTACGGACGAGCCAGTCCGCGTCTTCGGTCGAAACGCCCTCTTCGGAGAAGTCCTTGCTGTAGAACGCGTTGTTGCCGGTGCCGTTGGCACAGAGATAGCCATACGCATCGCTCTTGAAGCGGAGGTATTCGCCGTTCTGCTCGACGGTGAACACGACTGCGCCGTTTGCCGGGGTGGCCTTGCCGTCCGCGACGGTGGCTGCCGCCTTTTCAATGGACTTCGAATCGTTCTCCGCCGCCAGAACCGCCTGTGCGTTCTGGTTGTAGATCACGAACTTGTCGCCGGGCTTGGGCAGATCGCCGGAAGGCTCATCGGAGCCGCCGTCGTCCACGACCAGATAGAACTGCTGGGCAAACAGCGCCTCATCGCTGATTCTGCTGTAGCTGCTCCAGTTGTTCTTCTCGGCGTACCACTCCAGATAGTTGCCGCGTGCGGCGTTCTGGATATAGAAGCAGTTTTCGGTCTTCGCAGCCGTGACGTTCCATGTGGTGTTCACATCGTCCAGCGGCGTGCTGCCGTAGCTTGCGCCCATGGAGAGTTTCTTGCCCTCGCTGGTGGAGAACGTGTAGGTGCCGTCTGCGTTGACGCCGACGGTCCAGATGTCGGCCTTGGTGTAGCCGGACAGCTTGCCGTCTGCCAGCGTCACATCCGTGCCCTTGTTATAGAAGCCGGAGTACTCGGTGGACAGGGCCTTGCCGTTGGCCGGGTTGAAGACCACGACCGTGTCGCCTTCGGACAGGCTGGTCACGATGCCGCTCTTGCGGACGCGATAGAACGCCTGCGCAAACAGCGCCTCGTTGCTGCCGATGCTGCCGTAGCTGCTCCAGTTGCTCTTATCGGCGTACCACTCCAGATAATTGCCGCGCACGGCGTTCTGGATGTAATAGCAGCCGGTCGTTGCAGCCTGGGAAACCTTCCATGCGGTGTTCACGTCGTCCAGCGGGGTGCTGGTATACTTCTCAGCCATGGACAGCTTCTTGCCGTCCTTGGTGGAGAACGTGTAAGAACCGTCCGCGTTGACGCCGACCGTCCAGACGTCAGCATCCGTCCAGCCGGACAGCTTGCCGTCTGCCAGCGTCACATCCGTTCCCTTATTATAGAAGCCGGAGTATTCGGTGGACAGAGCCTTCATATTGGCTGGGTTGTAGATGACGAGCTGCTCGCCGTCCTTGAACAGCGCGCTGGGCGTGGGCTCAGGATCCGGATCGGGATCAGGCTCTTCGCCGGAATCTACCACAAGGTAGAACTGCTGCTCGAAGGCGGCCCCTGTGCCGGTATACGCGCTCCAATTGTTGTTCTTGGTAAACCATTGCAGGCGGTATTTATCGGTGCGGCCGGTATTGTCGATATAATAGGTCGCATCCTTGCCGTCAACAGCCGTGACCTTCCATGTGTCGTTTGCCTTACCCAGCGGGGTGCTGGTATAGTCCGTATCCATGGAGAGCTTCTGGCCGTCCTTGGCTGCAAAGGTAAACGTGCCGTCTTCGTTGATGCCAACCGTCCAAAGGTCAGCCTCTGTCCAGCCAGTGAGTTTGCCCTTTTCCAGCGTCACATCCGTGCCTTTATTATAGAAGCCGGAATATTCGGTGGACAGCGTCTTGCCGTTGGCCGGGTTGAAGATCACGACAGTGTCGCCATTCTGAATGTCCTCAATTGCAACGACACCGTTTTCACGGGCAGGCGCGGTTTCGAGCTTGTACAGCGTAAAGTTGCAGGGATAGCCGCCCGGCTGTTTTGCAATCGTTTCGTTTTTGTATCCTCTGAACTTGTGATTGCTGCTCGCGTTACTGGCAAGCGTTACAGTATCCTCACCCGTTCCGGCAAAGGTAAATTTGCCGTCAGCAAAGCTGGCTGCCCATTTATAGCTGCCAGACTGGATGCCGTTCTTGTTGCCGCCCTTCGGTGCGATCGAAGTTCCCTTTGCGTCCGTCATGACGACGCCGTCTGTATCGACGGTCAGCGTCCAGACGCCTGCAGTCGGATTTTCGATCTTACCGTCGACAACGCTGGGCTGTGTTGCAAGAACCCAGCCGTTGTCAAAATAATCCGGCGCATAATCCGTATCTGTCACAAGTACATACTTGCCGGTCGTCAGTTCGGCTGCACTTGTGACCTTGGTGTAGGTCTGCGTTGTCTCTTCCGCCATGGCGATTGGCATGGCCGAAAGAACCATAACAATTGCCAGCAGCAGCGCGAGACACCGCGTTGTGCGTTTTTTCATGCTTGCATTTCCTCCTGATTTCTTTCAGAATTCGAATGTTCGTGTCGTGCGCGGGCCTGTCCCGCGCGAAGCACCTCTTTTGAACCCTCCTTCTGCGGATTGATACAGAAACGAAAGCGGCTGCCGGTCAAGGGAGCCGCAGTCGCAGAGTTCTGTATTTCATAGTATAGCAGTTCCACCCGTTAAAATCCAGTGCCTTTACAGAGATTTTACCGATTTTACGTAAATTTTACCGGGGATTTTTTGTGGATTTTGTCTATATAATCCCTGACCGGCAGACAAAGCCCGCCCGGCAGTCCCCGCCGGACGGGCAGGAACGCTGTCCGGGAAGCCGGCTGATGCTGCGGATCCGGGCGCCGCGGCTGATAAAACCGCCCCGCCGGGGCATTCATACATAAGATATGAATTGTTCACAAATAATTTAAGTCTGTAGGTATTGACAACGCTGGCAGGCGGTGGTACACTGCGTTTAGCACTCAGGGATAAAGAGTGCTAAGGCGAAAGGAGGAACGAACCATGGAGCTTTCAGACCGGAAAAAGAAGATCCTGCGTGCGATCGTGGATCTTTACATCCGCACGGCGGAGCCGGTGGCGTCCAAGACCATTGCGCAGATGCCGGACATGGATTTTTCCTCCGCGACCATCCGCAACGAGATGGCGGAGCTGACGACGCTCGGATATCTGGAGCAGCCGCACACCTCCGCCGGACGCATCCCGTCGCCTGCCGGGTACCGGCTGTACGTCGACGAGCTGATGCAGGACTACCGCCTGTCGACCGATGAAACGAAATCGATCAATCAGGCGATGGAGCTGAAAATGCAGGAGGTCGACAAGGTCGTCTCGCAGGTCGGCAAGCTTGTCTCGCAGATGACGAATCTGCCCGCCTACGCCATGGCGGCGCGTGCCGCCGGGCTGACAGTCAAGCGGTTCGACCTGATCCTCGCGGACAGCGGCAGCTTTATTCTCGTCGTGATGCTGAGCGACAGCTCCGTCAAGAATAAGCTCATCCGGCTCCCGGTCGAGCTGACGGAGGCGGATCTGAAGCTTCTCGGCGCAGTGCTGAACGCAAGCGTCACGGAGCTGACCGCCGAACAGCTCAGCCCCGAGCTTCTGTCCCGCGTGACCAGAAGCGCCGGAAATGCGGCCAGCCTCGTGCCCGTCATCATGGATTTCGTCACGTCGCTTCTGCACCAGGAGCACAGCGAGGTCTACATGACCGGACAGGCCAAGCTTCTCGGCCAGCCGGAGTACCACGACATCGACAAGGCGCAGAAAATGCTATCCGCGCTCGACGAGGATGTGGTCTCCAATCTTCCCGCCGCACTTTCCCCGGACAGCCGGACGCAGATCCTAGTCGGCCCGGAAAACGTGTCGAAGGAGCTGCGCGACACCAGCGTCGTCATGACGAAGTTCGACATCGGCGACGGGATGCAGGGCCTGATCGGCGTGGTCGGCCCGACCAGAATGGATTACGCGCAGATCACCGCCCGGCTGAGCTACTTCGCCGAGAACCTGAGCCGGATGTTCCAGAAAAACCAGAACCCGGCAATCGAAGGGCCGGAAAATAAGTACAATGACCCGGAGGCATAGATATGAGTAAGAAAACAAACAGCAATCCGGCTTCGGAGGAAAAGGCACAGGCCGCCCCCGCAGCCGAGCAGACAGAAGAAGCTGCGCAGCAGACCGAAGCCGAAGCCGCGAAGCAGTCCGAGGAAAAAAAGCCCGAGGAAGCCAAGCAGCAGGAGGCAAGCGAGTTTGAAAAGGCGCAGCAGGCGCTGGCACAGGAGCATGACAGCTATCTGCGGCTGGCCGCCGAATACGACAACTACCGCAAGCGCAGCCAGAAGGAAAAGGAAAGCCTCTATACCGACATCCGTTCGGAGACGGTCGAGAAGTTCCTTCCCGTGTACGACAATCTCGAGCGGGCGCTGGCACAGGAGACGCAGGATGCCGCGTTTAAAAAGGGCGTCGAGATGACGATGAACCAGCTCGTCTCCGTCATGGAAAAGCTGGGCGTCGTGAGCTTCGGCGCGGCAGGCGAGGTCTTTGACCCGCAGCTTCATAACGCGGTCATGCACGTCGAGGACGAAGCGCTTGGCGAAAACGTTATCGCGGAGGTCTTCCAGAAGGGCTTCAAGGTCGGCGAAAAGGTCGTCCGCTTCGCGATGGTAAAGGTCGCAAATTAAAAAGCACCCAAGCCGGGGAACCGGCAGCATATAAATTTGTAAATACAGGCATTCATATAGGAGGAAATTATTATGAGTAAGATTATTGGCATTGACCTTGGTACTACCAACAGCTGCGTCGCCGTTATGGAAGGCGGCGAACCCGTCGTCATCGCGAACGCCGAAGGCAACCGCACCACCCCGTCCGTCGTCGCGTTCTCCAAGACCGGTGAAAGAATGGTCGGTCAGGTCGCAAAGCGTCAGGCCGTTACCAACCACGAGCGCACCGTCGCTTCCATCAAGCGTCACATGGGCTCCGATTACAAGGTCGACATCGACGGCAAGAAGTACACCCCGCAGGAGATCTCCGCGATGATCCTGCAGAAGCTGAAGGCGGACGCCGAGGCATATCTGGGCGGCACCGTCACCGAGGCCGTTATCACCGTTCCCGCATATTTCAACGACGCCCAGCGTCAGGCCACCAAGGACGCAGGCAAGATCGCGGGTCTTGACGTCAAGCGTATCATCAACGAGCCGACCGCAGCCGCTCTGGCCTACGGCGTCGACAAGGAAGCCGAGCAGAAGGTCATGGTCTACGACCTCGGCGGCGGCACGTTCGATGTCTCCATTCTGGACATCGGCGACGGCGTTATCGAAGTCCTTGCCACCAACGGCAACACCCACCTCGGCGGCGATGATTTCGACGAGTGCGTCATGAACTACCTCGTTTCCGAATTCAAGAAGGCAGAGGGCATCGATCTGTCCAACGACAAGGTCGCCATGCAGAGACTGAAGGAAGCCGCCGAAAAGGCCAAGATCGAGCTGTCCGGCGTGACCTCCACGAACATTAACCTGCCGTATATCACCGCTGACGCAACAGGCCCGAAGCATCTGGACGTCACGCTGACGCGTGCAAAGTTCAACGAGCTGACCGTCCATCTGGTCGAAGCGACCGCAGGCCCGGTCAAGCAGGCGATGTCCGATGCCGGTCTGACCGCCAACGATATTTCCAAGGTCCTTCTGGTCGGCGGCTCGACGCGTATCCCGGCCGTGCAGGACGAGGTCAAGAAGCTGACCGGCAAGGAAGGCTTCAAGGGCATCAACCCCGACGAGTGCGTGGCTGTCGGCGCAGCGATCCAGGGCGGCGTGCTTGGCGGCGACGTCAAGGGCCTGCTGCTGCTGGACGTCACTCCGCTGTCTCTCGGCATCGAGACGATGGGCGGCGTGTTCACCAAGCTGATCGACCGCAACACCACCATCCCGACCAAGAAGAGCCAAGTCTTCTCTACCGCCGCTGACAGCCAGACCTCCGTTGAGGTTCATGTCCTGCAGGGTGAGCGTGAGATGGCGGCCGACAACAAGACGCTCGGTGTGTTCCAGCTGACCGGCATCGCTCCGGCGCCCAGAGGCGTTCCGCAGATCGAGGTCACGTTCGACATCGACGCCAACGGCATCGTGAACGTCTCGGCGAAGGATCTCGGCACCGGCGCCGAGCAGAAGATCACCATCACCGCTTCCTCCAACCTCTCGAAGGAGGATATCGACAAGGCTGTCCGCGAAGCGGAGCAGTATGCGGCGCAGGATAAGGCCCGCAAGGACGAGGTCGACACCCGCAACAACGCCGACCAGATCATCTACCAGTCCGAAAAGACCCTGAACGAGATGGGCGACAAGGTCACAGAGGCTGAGAAGGCCCCCGTCAAGGAAGCCATTGAAAAGCTGAAGACCGCCCAGAAGGGCACCGACCTCGCCGCCATCAAGGCTGCGACCGAGGAGGTTCAGAAGGCGTTCTACGCCGTGTCCGAGAAGCTCTATAAGAACGCGGCCCCGCAGGGCGAGCCGAATGCCAACCCGAACGCCGGTCAGGCCGGCCAGCAGGCGGGCGGCAATGACGACGGCGTCGTCGACGCGGACTACGAAGAGGTCAAGGACAACTAATTCGTGAAGCACAGCTTGACAGGGGCGGCGTGACCGCCCCTATCGGCTGTTACCCACCGAATCTGAGGTGAGATAGTATGGCAGATCAGAACAAACGAGATTATTACGAGGTGCTGGGCGTCGAGAAAAACGCGTCCGACGCCGAGATCAAAAAGGCCTACCGCAAGCTGGCCATGAAATACCACCCCGATCAGAACCCCGGCGACAAGACCGCCGAGGAAAAGTTC
>ERZ791736.575-NODE-575-length-10252-cov-3.451211_pt1 | contig 10252 bp, 8 predicted proteins | sample MGYA00509940_ERZ791736 | MGnify/ENA primary metagenome ERZ791736 (study PRJEB30046, sample SAMN00792014) | human gut metagenome | study: EMG produced TPA metagenomics assembly of the A metagenome-wide association study of gut microbiota in type 2... | reverse complement strand
CTGTATGTAAACAATGGAAAGTCTACTATGACAAATTGTGTGTAGAAAATCCCACCGATACGGAACTGTCAAAAATAAAGAAAGAAAAAGATAGGCTCTTAGAAATTATGGCAAAATCACTGGGATATAAAAATATTACTTTGGAATCAATACAGAATCCTTATATTCCTAAAGGGATGACTGATTTAATAACACAACAGCAAAAATATCAAACTACCCAATCAGTCGTTCTGGAACAGATGAAAAATATGTTGCAATCTGGCGGAAAGGATCAAAACAATGGATAAACTGAGAATGCAGACAGCAAACAAGGCTGATGAAAATTTCAGAAAGCTGGCGGCAATGTTCCCCAACGCCGTGACGGAAACGATCAACGAAAACGGTGAGGTCGTCCGTGCAATCGACAAGGATGTGCTGATGCAGGAGATTGCCTGCACCGTGGTGGACGGCAACGAGGAGCGCTATCAGTTCACTTGGCCGGACAAGAAGAAGTCCGTTCTTCTTTCCAATGCCCCAATCAATAAGACTCTGCGCCCCTGCCGTGAGGAAAGCGTGGACTTTGATACCACCGAAAACCTCTATATCGAGGGCGACAATCTTGAGGTGCTGAAGCTCTTGCAGGAAACCTATCTTGGCAAAATCAAGATGATCTACATTGATCCTCCGTACAACACAGGAAACGACTTTGTTTATGAGGATGACTTTGCTCAGAGTACGGATGAGTATCTTGCCAATAGCGGGCAATTCGACGAAGAGGGCAATAGGCTTGTTCAGAATACAGAAAGTAATGGGCGTTTCCACACGGATTGGCTAAATATGTTATTCCCCCGTCTTAGACTTGCAAAAGATTTGTTGTCCATAGATGGAGTTGTTTTTATTAGTATTGATGATGGTGAAGTCGACAATCTTAGAAAAATTTGTGATGAAGTTTTCGGACGAAACAATTTTGTTGCAGATTTGACAGTAGTAAATAACCTGAAAGGGCGCAATGACAAAAAGTATATTGCGAGAGCAAATGAACGCTTGATTATGTATGTAAAATCGCAGGAATACTCTGAACACGGTCTTGAGTTGGCAGACAGCGTTCTTAAAGAATACAAAGAAAAAGACAAAAATGGCTGCTATCGCTTGTTAGAGTTAAGGAAGCGTGGCGGACCAGACACGAGGAAAGATCGCCCTAATATGTATTATCCGTTCTATGTAAACCCCGAAACAGGTAATGTTTCATTGGAGCAGGATAATGAATATTCTTGCGAAGCGTTCCCTGTTAAATCAAACGGTGTAGATGGTCGGTGGCGTTGGGGAATTGACACAGCAAGGAAAAACATTGCTTATATAGTCGGGAGAAAGGTTGGCAACAAATATAACATCTATGAAAAGGATTATCTTGAGAGTGATGAGGGAGCAAGGCGAATACGCCCCAAGTCAGTTCTTGGTGGTTCTGCATACTCAACGGATGTGGCAACAAAAGAATACCGTGCGCTAATGGGTGGTATTGACTTCAGTAACCCTAAGCCCACTTCTCTGATGCAGGACTTAATAGTATATGCAACAAATCCGGCAGAGAAGGAAATCGTTTTGGATTTCTTCTCAGGGTCAGCAACGACTGCACACGGCGTATTTCTTGCTAATATGCTTGAAGGTGGGAATAGAAGATTTATTATGATTCAGCTTCCCGAAAAGTGCCCGGCGCAAAGTGCAGCATATGAAAATGGTTACCGAACCATCTGCGAAATCGGCAAGGAACGCATCCGTCGTGCCGGTAAGAAAATCAAAGAGGGTAGCCCTTTGACCACGCAAGACCTTGATACCGGCTTCCGTGTCTTGAAATGCGACACCTCCAATATGAAAGAGGTCTACTACAACCCTGCCGAGTATGAAGTCAATATGTTCTCCCGGCTTGAAGATAATATCAAAGAGGACAGAACGCCGGAGGATCTGCTATTCCAAGTGATGCTGGATTTGGGCGTGCTGCTCTCCGGCAAAATTGAGGAAACCACCATTGCCGGCAAGAAGGTGTTCAATGTGGAGGACAACTATCTGATCGCCTGCTTCGACAGCGATGTAACCGAGGAAACCATCAAAGCCATTGCCAAGCAGAAACCCTACTACTTTGTAATGCGTGACAGTTCTATGGCAAACGATAGCGTGGCAACCAACTTCGATCAGATCTTCGCCACCTACAGCCCAGATACCGTAAGGAAGGTGCTGTAATGGCAGAATGGTTTGAAAATCTGGTAAATAAGGATTATTTGCAGGACAATCTGACGTTTGCATCTCTGTTTATTGCACTTTATGAGAATATGACGGACTATGTTGTGTCGAGTGTCAGAGATTTCCTCTGTGATATTGGCATAAGAGACGGCAAAATGTTCTGCGAGGAAACCGACGAGTATCGCAGGGAGATTCGGAAACGTGTGGTGGATGACAAAGGAAATCGGGATACCACAAAAGCATCGTTTCTTTGGCTGATCGATCACGGAGCGATTACCTCTGCTGACTTTGATAGATTTCTACAGATAAAACAAGTCCGCAATAAGTATGCACACAAACTGTCCGAGGTTATTACGACAGGAATCGCCGAAAGCGAAGTCGCCTTACTGTTTGATATGCATTCCCTGTACCGTAAGATTTCGGGATGGTTTTTTGTCGAAATTGAAGCGCCAATCATCGGCTATGATGTGCCACCAGATGCTGATGTTAGCAATATCCAAAGTGGCGCCAATGTTATGTTTAGTATTATGCTGGATGTGCTTTACAACGGGAAATCGGAGGAATACCAGTCCATAATATCCTCCATAAAGGGCGGTGAAAAGCATGAAGTTTAATTTCAAAATACAACAATACCAAACTGATGCGGTTGATGCCGTTGTGCGTGTCTTTCAGGGGCAGGGCTTTCACGACAAGATCAGCTATATCCGTGACCAGGGCAAGGTCAAAGCGGAGTCGTATCAGATGACCCTCGGTATGTCCGATGAGGAGCTTGAAGTCATCGATCCGCTGAACGATACCGGTTATAAAAATGAAGCGGTAGAGCTTTCCGACGAGCAGCTCCTGCACAACATTCAGACCTTGCAGAGTCAGAACAATATTAAGCTCTCTGCTTCCCTTGTCAAAGACTTGGGGCGTTGCAGCCTTGATATTGAAATGGAAACCGGCACGGGCAAAACCTATGTCTATATCAAGACGATGTTCGAACTGAACACGAAGTACGGCTGGAGCAAGTTTATTGTGGTCGTTCCCTCCATTGCGATCCGTGAGGGCGTAAAGAAGTCCTTCGAAATCACCGCAGACCACTTTATGGAGCATTACGGCAAGAAAGCTCGCTTCTTCATCTACAACAGCTCCAACCTGAACCAACTGGATAACTTTTCGAGCAGCTCCGGCATCAATGTGATGATCATCAACACGCAGGCGTTTGCTGCTTCCTTAAACGAAGAAAAGAATGTTGAAGGTAGAAGAGGCGATGCCGCAGCTCGTATTATTTATTCCAGACGTGATGAATTCGGCTCCCGCCGACCGATCGATGTGATTAAGGCAAACCGCCCAATCATCATTTTGGACGAGCCACAGAAAATGGGCGGTGATGTGACGCAGAAGGCGCTGAAAAATTTCAATCCCTCAACTACTCAGCTACCCACGCCAAGCATCACAACCTCGTCTATGTGCTGGATGCGCTGGACGCCTTCAACAAGCGGTTGGTCAAGAAAATCGAGGTCAAGGGCTTTGAGGTCAAGAACTTCCGTGGCACGGACAGCTACCTCTACCTTGAGCAGATCATTCTTTCCAGCAAGAAGCCGCCGATGGCAAAAATTGAGCTGGAGATCGGCTACAACAAGTCCATCAACCGGGAAACCCGTATTCTCGGCGTTGGTGATGACCTTTACTTCGTTTCGCAGGAAATGGAGCAGTACAAGGGCTACACCATCTCCGAAATTGACCCGCTTCGTGGCACCGTGACCTTCACCAACGGCGAAGTCATCAAAGCGGGTGATGTGGTGGGCGATGTGTCCGAAAAGGATATGCGCCGCATTCAGATTCGTGAAACCATCCTCTCCCACTTTGAGAAAGAGGAAAAGCTCTTTAATATGGGCATCAAGTGTCTGTCCCTGTTCTTCATCGACGAAGTGGCAAAGTACCGCCAGTACGACGAAAACGGCGACGAGTTGCTTGGCGAATATGGCGTGATGTTTGAGCAGGAGTATCTTGCCATTCTGAACGAGTACATTACGATGTTTGACACACCGTATCAGAACTATCTCAAATCCACTTGCAGCGATGTGAGCCGGGTACATAAGGGCTACTTCAGCATCGATAAGAAAACCGGGCGCAGCGTGGACAGCAAGGCTAATAAAGAGGGTTTTGATGAAAAAGATGTTTCAGCCTATGACCTGATCTTGAAAAACAAGGAACGGCTGCTGTCTTTTGACGAACCGACACGGTTTATCTTCTCACACTCCGCACTGCGTGAAGGATGGGATAACCCGAATGTGTTCCAAATCTGTACTCTGAAGCACTCCGACAGCAACACGACGAAGCGGCAGGAAGTCGGTCGTGGTCTGCGCCTTTGCATCAATCAGGACGGCAACCGTATGGATGTGCAGAGCTGCGGCGACAGCGTTCACGAGATCAACACGCTGACGGTAGTCGCCAGTGAAAGCTATAAGACCTTTGTGACAGACTTGCAGTCGGATATTAAAACCGTGCTTTATGACAGACCCACGGTTGCTACAAGCGAATACTTCAAGGGCAAATATGTCAAGGTGGACGATGTGCCGACGCTTATCGACGACGAGAAAGCCAATGCTATCGAGTTCTACCTCATTCAGAACGGCTATGTGGATATGAAGCGCAAGGTGACGGACAAGTACCGTCAGGATGTTAAGAACGGAACTGTTGCGGAGCTGCCGGAGGAACTCAAACCGATGACAGACGGTATCCACACGCTCATTCAGGCGGTCTATGATGATAGTGTCCTCAAGGATATGTTCTCCGACGGTCACGAAACCAAGGTTAAGGATAACCCGCTTAACGAAAACTTCGCCAAGCGAGAGTTTCAGGCGTTGTGGCGTGAGATCAACCACAAGTACGCCTACACCGTCGATTTTGACAGCGCCGAGCTGATCCGCAACGCCATTGCCCATATTGACGAAAAGCTCTTTGTTTCCGAGCTGCAATACACAACCACCATCGGGCGGCAGAAAACGGAGATGAATGAGTACGAGATCGAGCGTGGAGCATCCTTCACCGGCGAAAAGACCCGGACGCAGACACTCAAACACGCCGAAACCAGTCAAATCAAGTACGACCTTATTGGGAAAATCGCAGAGGGCACCGTTCTGACACGGCGCACGGTTTCTGCTATCCTGCAAGGAATCCGTGTGGATAAGCTCTATATGTTCAAGAACAACCCGGAGGAGTTCATCACAAAGGTCATCCGGCTTATCAACGAGCAGAAAGCCACAATGATCGTAGAGCATATTTCCTACCTGCCCATTGAGGGCGAATATGACAGCTCCATCTTCACGGCTGAAAAGGCAACACAGAGCTTTGATAAGGCGTTCCTTGCAAAGAAAGCCATTCAGGACTATGTGTTCACGGACGGCTCTGCCGACAAGAGCATTGAGAGAAAGTTTGCTGAAGATTTGGACGCAGCAGACGAGGTGTGTGTCTATGCAAAGCTGCCAAGAACCTTCCAAATCCCTACACCGGTGGGCAACTATTCGCCGGACTGGGCAATCGCTTTCTATGAGGGCAAGGTCAAGCATATTTTCTTCATAGCCGAAACGAAAGGCACAATGGAAAGTCTTGAGCTGCGTCCTATTGAGCAGGCGAAAATCTCTTGCGCCAAGAAGCTGTTCAACGAGATGTCCACAAGCAATGTGGTGTACCACGATGTAGACAGCTATCAGAGTTTGCTGAATATAATGAATTCGTTATAAAAAAGGACAGGGACACACAAACAAAGGTGTGCCCCTGTCTTCAATTCTCATCCGACCGCCACTTCAACCTTTTTACCGCTGAAGGCCACGCCGTATTTATAAATCGTCCTGACCCCGGCTGTCGTCAGCTCGGTTTCGTATTTCTTATCGTTGATTTGCTGCAGGGCCGTCTCGGACAGCTTTTTCAGCTTTTCGTCGCTGCAATTTTTCTCCGCTTTCAGCTCAATCAGGATGCCCGGAAGGCCCTTTTGCGTGGGCTTCAACTGAATGTCATAGCGCCCGTCACCGGATTCCCGGTTGGAGGTCACGAAAGCGCCGCCCAGCAGGGCGCACAGCCCCAGCATAAAGCCGTGGTAGAAATTCTCCCCGGCAGTATCGAAGGAGCTGACCGACTGGGTCAGCAGCGTCTGAATCTGCGCTTTCAGCCGTGCGTTATCGCCGGAGAAGATGGCCTCCTGAACGGAAATCGCCGTGGACGGCGGGATCAGATTCTCCAGCCGCTGCAAGATCTCCTTGTTATACACCAGAGAAATCTCCCGGTTGGGCAGGGAAACCTCGCACATAAAATCGCCGCTGAAGGAGGGCGTGGTTTTCAGTGCCTTCAGATAGCCGGTCACCAGCAGGAAGCTGTAAATGGTGGAGGGATTGCTCTTGATCTGCGGATAGATCACGCCGGTGTCGATGAAGGTGGTGAAAGTCTCTCCGTTGACCAGGGAGGTTAGACGGTTATAAATCTCCTCGTCCGCCTGGGCAAGCACTTCCCCGATAATATCGTTGCTGCCGGTGGAGACCCAGAAGGGCCTCGGCTCGCACTCGTTGCTGAAGTAGTTGACCACCGACCACGGGTTGAAAATCTCCGTCTTGCCGAAGCGGTAGCCGTCGTACCACTGGCAAATCTCGTCGTACTTATCGGCAGCGCCGTAGTATTCCGCCATCTCCATCACCTCGTCGGCGGTGAAGCCGAAGTAGGCGCTGTATTTGTTGTCCAGCACGGAGTTGATGGACAGGTTGTTCATCCCGCTGAAGATGCTCTCCTTGGCCACCCGCAGAATGCCGGTGAGGAAGCCGAAGGACAGATGCTGATTATCCTTGAACCCGCCGGAAAACAGGTTTCGCATAAACCGGATGACCTTGTCGTAATAGTCCTTCTGATAGCCCTGCTGGATGGGGGTGTCATACTCGTCGATGATGATAATGGGCGCAACGGCATAGTGCTTGTGCAGCATAGAGGACAGGTCCAGCAGTGCCGAAGCCAGCTCAACCTCGTTGACCTTGCCGTCTGCCAGCTTTTCATAGGTCTTTTTGCTGTACTCGTCGCACTTATCGCTGGCCAGCAGTTCCTTGTGCCTCCGGGTCTCCTTTGCGAAAATATCCCGGATGGCCGCAAAGGCCTCTTCCCAAGTATCAAACTTCACATCCTTGAAGGTCAGGAAGATCACGGGGTACTTGCCCTGATAATCCCGGTACTTCTGGCCGCAGGCCCAGATCTTCTTATCCCGAAAGTAGACGGAGGTATCCTTGTCGCTCTTTTCAAAGTAAGTGCGCAGCATATCCATATTCAGCGTCTTGCCGAAGCGGCGGGGACGAGTGAACAGCGTCACCATCGGACGCTCGTCGATAAAGTCCTTGATCATCATCGTCTTATCGATGTAGTAGTATTCCGACGATGCAAGGCAGTAGTTGGACACGCCGATGGGCAGGGGCAGCTTCGGCGCGCGCTCCGTCTTGCGGAAAGCGCCCGTCTTGAGCCGCTGATCCGCCGGCTTCTGCGTATCAGCGGGGATCAGCCAACGATTGCCCTGCTTTTTCGCACCGGCGATTCTCCCGTTCTTGCAGAGCGTCGCAACTCTCCGCTCCGTTATATTCCAGCGCACTGCTGCCTCTCTTACCGAGATCATTTCAGCCATAGGGGATACCTCCACGCATAAAATCACAAGTACATTATACCCGAATAAAAGAACAATGTCAACAAAGTTCGGAACAATGCCGTTTCAAAACAGCATTATTCTTTTCTGCATACAAAACAAGCGGAGGCCATCGACCCCCGCTTGCTCGTTACCCGTATACAATTTCCTGCATCACGGCCTCGTTTGCCCGATGTCGGATGCCGTTCATTTTTCGCACCCACGCCTGCGGGTCATTGGCCTTTACCTCCTCCGTCACGCCCTCGGTGTCTGCGTATTGTTTTACCAGCCGAAGAAAGAGTTCCTGCGCCTGCTCCTCAATGTCTGCGAGGTGCCCGCCCAGCGTCCCGGCGGTCAGCAGGTTATAATACAGTATCCGGTGATGCTTCTTCAGATAAACTCGCCGCCGCTGCCCGTAAACGCCGATGGGGCGTTCTTCTTCGGGCGGTAAGCAAACATCCGGCAGGCAGTAGTCGCCCTGCCTTGTGTAAGTGCCGCCCAGCTGCTCAAATAGCGATTTCATATGTGATCCTCCCATTTGCAATTCTTCCGGCAAGTACACCAGCGATGCCTCAACAACACAAAGCGCACCTGCCCTTTGATTACAGTCTAACAAAACCGAAAGACAGGTGCGAGTGTGCGAATTTCCAAAACGCAGGGTCAGCTGCCTCTATTTTAATTGCAAACATTCTTTAAAAGAAATTCTACTCCAGATTTTTGTCAGCTAAAACAAGATTTCATCCTTTATGCATTATACTTCAATCGTTGAATTTCTTTTGATAAATACTCTGTAGTTGGCAAGATCGAATATATATTGCATTTTTACAAATTTTGTGATACAATATGTGGTATATAAATGGTTTACTATTATTTAGCGCATCTAAAAATACATTTTTCGAACGGAGTGTGATTATATGAGTAAGCAAGTTTATATTAGTGCTGACTACGATTTATCCAATGGAGATCGAGATGTTGTGAACGAATTGAATAAGTGGGGCAGTGACGATTTGCATAAGGTTGATTTCATTGACATGTCTAAGGTAGCTTCAGGCAGTGTTTCCAACGATGATGATTGCCGTATCTGCGATTTGAAGGCGGAATTTAATCGCCAAATAAACGCCTCCTCAGCTGTGATTTTTGTCGTTGGAGACATGACTGGCGCTCGCACGGCTGGGAATGGATGCGAACGTGCTTCTAAGGCGCAGGGACAATGCACCTGTACCCCGTACAAGCAAAACACAAAGGGGATTAAATCGTGCAAGGTAGTCAGTACTTCTATCCCTAGTGCGGACGGAGACTGTGGCAACATAAACAATTACTCCTATCTACGTCATGAATTTGAACAGGCCCAAAAGAAGAAAAAAGCAATTATCATTGTATACAACTCCACTAGAAAAGAAACAAGCTGGCTACCGGCCTATATGAAGGGTTATGAGAATTACGCCAAGCCGTTTTGGAAATATAATGACTACGGAAGGAAGGTCGGTGATTACGCATACATAAAAGAGGTGTTAGGGTTTTGACCGACTTTATTAAGAAAAGCGTATGCGCGGCATTTGCAATCATTACGGGTATTTTTACATTTGTACCTGAGGCATTCTTTGCCAATCACAAGTGGATAACGCAGACACTTCCAAACCAGTACAAATGGGCATTTGATTTTGACGCCACGGGTGTTAATATTATCATTTCTCGGCTCGTCCTTTTTCTGCTTGTTTATATTGTCACTTCAGCAGTATATGCTCTTTTTCTTACATTCCGCCGCAGGACAACAATTTGTGGAGAGAATTATTCCATCCGAGTTGAATACGGTAACATTCTCAAGAAGCGAAATTGTAAACGGGTGATCAATTTTGATGAGTGTTTCACCACACACGTCGGTAATAGTACTGCAGATATAAATCCAACATCAGTTTGCGGACAATATCTAATTGCACACCCAGATTTAAATGTGCAGAAGTTAATTGATGCAGCCAACATTGCTCCAGGACAAACTAAATCACGGTATCAGCAGAAAACAAGATACGATTCCGGTACTATCGTTCCTAAGGGAGATGACCTATTGATGGCATTTGCCAAGCTTGATGAAAAAGGCAAAGGACGGTTCTTTACTCGTGACGAGTATCTTCAGTGTTTAGATTTGCTGTGGAAAGAGTTGGAATACTATTATTCAGAAAAAGATGTATGTGTGCCCATTCTTGGCGCAGGAACCACATCTTTTGATGGGGGCGCCGGAGCGTCTATTTCACAACAAGATTTACTTAATATGATGATTTGGTCATATAAGTTAAGTTCCCATAAAATTAAATCTCCTCATAAGTTGAGGATCATTTGCAAGAAAAATAGAGGTTTTTCCATCAACAAAATTGATACTTAAATTACCTCTGCTAACGGAGAACCGCTGGG
>ERZ791736.568-NODE-568-length-10323-cov-2.604110_pt1 | contig 10323 bp, 9 predicted proteins | sample MGYA00509940_ERZ791736 | MGnify/ENA primary metagenome ERZ791736 (study PRJEB30046, sample SAMN00792014) | human gut metagenome | study: EMG produced TPA metagenomics assembly of the A metagenome-wide association study of gut microbiota in type 2... | reverse complement strand
CCCTGGCCAGTGCTTCTCCATCGAGCCGGGCGTCTACCTCCCCGGCGACGTGGGCGTGCGCATCGAGGACCTGGTCATCGTGACCGAGGACGGCTGCGAGGTGCTCAACTCGTACCCCAAGGGGCTCACGGTGCTCAAGTAGGCTGGCCGCAGAGAAGGATTAGCCCCTCCCGCAAAACCTGTGGGTTAATTGCAGCCCCCATAGAGGGCACAAGCCATTTACCAGTGCTTCTATCAACAACGCCCCTCCCAAAACTGCAACTAAACCGCAGTTTTGGGAGGGGCCATTTTGCGAGAGGCAACTCCAACCGGTCTTGTCCAAGGACGAGAAGGCCGGGCGCGAGCCTAAGCCTCCGGGCAGAGCGCCAGCGCCTCCTCGTCTGCAATCACGGTGCAGCTGGTGTGAAGCTGCAGGATGGACGCGGGGCACTGCGGGGTGACGGGTCCAAAGCACATGTCATAGACTGCCTGGGCCTTCTCCCGGCCAGACGCCAGGATGAGGATGCTGCGCGCGTACATGATGGTCTGCACACCCATGGTGTAGGCCTGGCGCGGTACATCGTCTGCATTGTCGAAGAGGCGGCTGTTTGCCTGGATGGTGCTCTCGGTGAGGTCAACGCAGTGCGTGCCCTTGGAGAAGTGGTCATCGGGCTCGTTGAAGCCAATGTGACCGTTGCGGCCAATGCCGAGGAGCTGCAGGTCAGGATAGCCGGCCTCGCGCACTATGCGATCGTACTCGGAGCATGCCTCGTCCGCGTTGGGGTTGGCGCCGTCGGGCACGTGCGTGTTGGCCAGGTCGATGTTGATCTTGTCGAAGAAGTTCTGGCGCATGAAGTAGTGGTAGCTCTGCGGGTCCTCGTGCGTAAGACCACGGTACTCATCCAGGTTGTAGGTGCTAACCTGCGAGAAGTCGCAGTCGCCCTTGTGGTTCCACTCGGCAAGCTGCTCGTAGGTGCCAATGGGCGTGGTGCCGGTGGCAAGGCCGAGGACGCTGGTGGGCTTGAGGATTACCTGGGCCGAGATCACATTCGCCGCCTTGCGGCTCATGTCCCGATAGTCCTTGGTACGGATGATTCTCATGGGAGTCCCTCCTTCTGCAAGCGGGTGACCTCCCGTGGCACCCGCCCGTGGCCTTCAAGCCACGCTTGACGTGTGCGGCCACCAGGGCGAGGTCGCGTTTGTTCTGAGAAGGATTCACCACGTCGAGGCCCCTGCCCGTCCATGGCGACCTGGGGCACGTGCCCCAGACGGCTTCATTCTACCTGCACGGCATGTAGCAGGCACTCCAAACCAAAAAGACTCCGCGAACGAGCCACAGCCTGACCTACAACTTGCGCGCGAGGTCCTCGAGACGCCGGAAGGCGACGTCATCTGTTCTCCCCAAGCCTTGCCTCGAGGGCGTGGAAGCGATGCGAGATGGCGTTCTTCTCGGCAGGAGTGAGCTCCGCCATCGTCTTGCCCGGAGTGTCCGTGGGCAGGAACAGCGGATCATAGCCAAAGCCGTGGTCACCACGGCGTTTGTGGCCAATGACGCCCTTGCAGTCACCATCGCCACGCAGGACCTCATCGCCTCGCACGAGCACCACGGTGGAGTGGAAGCGCGCACCGCGCCGCTCGTCGGGAACGTCTGCCATGAGGCGCTCGAGCTTGTCGTTGTTGGCGTCGTCGTTGCCGTGCTCGCCGGCCCAGCGCGCCGAGAAGACCCCAGGCGCGCCGTCGAGTGCGTCAACGCAGAGCCCGGAGTCATCGGCGATGGCCATGGGGAGGCCCGTCTCGGCTACTGCCGCCCGCGCCTTGATGAGGGCGTTCTCAAAGAAATTGGCACCGTCCTCAACCGGATCAGGATAATCCCCAAGCTCACCCAGGGCAACAAAGCGCACGTCGGGGAGGGACTTCGAGAGAATCGCCTCAATCTCGGCCACCTTGTGGGGGTTACCCGTAGCCACCACTACGGTTCGCTCTGGATCAAGTGCCTTGATGTCGATTGATGCCATGCCGGTGTCCTTTCGTCAAGACAGGTCCGCTCCTTGGGGCCTAGGCGCCAAAGCCCGTGACCTCGCGCTGAATCTGGAGGAGTTGGTCGATGCCCTTCTGGCCAAGGTCGAGCAGACGTCCAAGCTGCTCGCGGTCGAAGGTCGCGCGCTCGCCGGTACCTTGGACCTCAACAATACGGCCGTCCGATGAGCCCACCAGGTTCATGTCTACGTCCGCATGCGAGTCCTCCGGGTAGTCGAGGTCGAGAAGCTCGACTCCGTGCACGACTCCCATCGAGATGGCGGCAACCTGTCCCGTAAGGGGAACGCGCTTGATGCGCCCCTTGGAACACGCGGCGGAAAGCGCCTCGTAGAGCGCTACCCAAGCGCCGGTGATGGAAGCCGTGCGGGTGCCGCCATCAGCCTGGATAACGTCACAGTCAACGGTCACCGTGAACTCGCCCAGGTGACGGAGGTCGCAGACGGCGCGCAGCGAGCGGCCCACCAGGCGCTCGATCTCCATCGAGCGACCCTTGCGGCCCTTGTACTCGCGGGGCGTGCGACGGTTGGTGGCAGCCGGGAGCATGGCGTACTCTGCGGTGACCCAGCCATCCCTGCTCGCACCGCGCCACTTGGGCAGGCCCTCCGCGATGGTTGCCGCGCACAGCACGCGCGTGTCGCCAAACTCCGCCAGACACGAGCCGTCGGCGTTCTTCATAACGTTGGGGGTCAGCGTGACGGGGCGCATCTCGGCAACGGACCTGCCAAAGCTGCGCTCGGGCTGTACGTCGCTCTCCTGGGGCATGGGGCCTCCCGTCTGCCGGCGCATGTGCCAGCGCTCATGCAACAGGGCCAGCCGGCTCACGCCGACCGGCCCCGACTCTTCTCATGGTGGGCGATGACGGATTCGAACCGCCGACCTTGTGCGTGTAAGGCACCTGCGCTAGCCGCTGCGCCAATCGCCCGTGCTTAGCGAGTGTACCACGGAACCCGGAAGCGGCACACGCATCGCCCGCACCCGGCGCAGCCCGCGCCCATCTCGCCTGCTATACTTGATGCATGAATACTACACTCACATCTCTTGCCCAGCTTCTCGACAATGAGGGGCTGCTGGCCACCACAGCAAACATCACCGCCGAAAAGGGCGCCACGCCCATCACCGGGGTCGACTGCGACTCGCGCGTCGTTGTCCCAGCGCATGTCTTTGTGTGCAAGGGCGCCGCCTTCAAGCCAGCCTATCTCACCTCCGCGCTCGAAAAGGGCGCCGTGGCCTACCTTTGCGACAGGGACCGCGCAGCCGAGCTGGCAGACGTTGCCCCCGGAACGCCCGCACTCATCACCACGGACCTGCGCCGCGCCATGGCGTTCTCCTCGGCCGAGGCCTTTGGCCACCCCGACCACGACCTCGCCGTCATTGGCATCACCGGCACCAAGGGCAAGTCGACGGTGTCCTACATGCTCCGCGCCGTGCTTGACGGCAACGAGACGCACGCACGTACCGGCGTCATGGGCTCCATCGAGACCTTTGACGGCGTCGAGCGCGAGGAGAGCCACAACACCACGCCGGAGTCCCCGGACCTCTGGCGTCACCTCGCCAACGCCCGCAAGGCAGGCCTTGCCTACATGGATATGGAGGTCTCGAGCCAGGCCCTCAAGTACGACCGCGTCTTGGGCCTTGACCTTTCCATTGCCTGCTTCCTGAACATTGGGCGTGACCACATCTCGCCCGTTGAGCACCCCAACTTTGAGGACTACTTCCAGAGCAAACTCCGCATCTTCGACCAGGCACGCGTTGCCGTGGTGAACCTCGACTCCAACGAGATCCAGACCATCCTCGAACGCGCCCGGCGCTGCGAGCGCGTGGTGACCTTCTCTGCCAAGGACCGCTCGGCAGACGTCTGGGCCTCGGACATCCAGAGCGCCTATGGCATGGTCTCGTTCACTGCACACACGCCAAGCTGGGAAGGGCCCATCTGCCTGGGCATGCCCGGCCTCTTCAACGTGGACAACGCACTTGCGACCATCGCCATCTGCGAGGTCCTGGGCATTGGTCGCGAGAAGATTGCCGAGCCGCTCTCGCACGCGCGCGTCCCCGGCCGCATGGAGCTTCTCCCCAGCCCCGACCCCAAGGTTGTGGCGCTTGTCGACTATGCCCACAACAAGCTCTCCTACCAGCGGTTCTTCCCTTCGGTCAAGGAGGAGTTCCCGGGGTATCGCATCATTGCCGTCTTTGGCGCCCCCGGTGGCAAGGCGTACGAGCGTAGACACGAGCTTCCCCAGGAAGCCGCCAAGTACGCCGACTACCTCATCTACACCGAGGAAGACCCGGCGAACGACCCCGTGGAGGAAATCTGCCAGCAGATGGCGGACGCCACGCCGGAGGGCACAGCATACGAGGTCATTCTCAACCGCGAAGAGGCCATTCGCCGCGCCGTCCAGCTGGGTTACGAGGGCGAGGGCCCGGCGATTCTCTGCCTGCTGGCCAAGGGTGACGAGACGCGCCAGCACGAGGGCAACGAGTTTGTCCCCTGCCGCACAGATGGCGACATCTACGAAGAGGCCGTTCGCAACTGGCACGCCGCGCATCCCGAGGCCTAGCCCGCACGAAGCAATTTTCAGCCGTCTATGAGCGTGCCCCGCAGCCGCGGCAAAAAGCCGGACTGCGGGGCACGTTTGTACGGGAACTCTTAGCCCTCGCCTAGGCGAGCCGCTCCACGCCGTTGCGAGTTACGCGCGCGTAGACGAGAGGCTCGGGCTCGGGCTGCTCGTCGCTAATCTCGTAGGAGTCGCGGAGGATCTGCTCTCCTTCATCGAGCTGGGCCTCGCTCGAGGCGTAAAGCGTTGCGAGAACGTCGCCCTTTGCCACCTTGTCGCCCGCCTTCTTCTGGAGAACAATACCGGCAAGCGGGTCGATGGAGTCTTCCTTGCGCGCTCGCCCGGCACCAAGCGACACGGAGGCAATGCCAACGCGCTCGGTGTTCATATGGCGCACCCAACCGTCGCAGTTGGAGTACACGTCACGCACGCAGGCATCGGAGCCAAAGCGGCTGGGATCGCGCACGTAGGACGCGTCCCCGCCTTGGGCGGCAACCATTTGGGCAAGCTTCTCCATGCCCTCGCCGTTCTCTATCTGCCCGCGGGCCATCGAGCGGCAGGCAGCGATGTCACCCTTGTCCGCAAGCTCCAGCATGTTTGCTGCAAGCTCCACGCAGATGTCCGTAAGGTCCTGAGGTCCTTTGCCCATAAGGGTTCGCGCGGCCTCCTCCACCTCAAGGGCATTGCCCACGCAGCAGCCAAGCGGGCGGTCCATGTTTGTGATGAGCGCGGCCGTCGTGCGGCCAACGCCCTCGCCAATGCGGACCATCTCTTGGGCAAGCGCAATGGCATCGTCAACGGTCTTCATAAACGCGCCGCTGCCGCACTTCACGTCGAGAAGAATCTTGTCGGAACCAGCGGCAATCTTCTTGCTCATGACGCTGGAGGCGATGAGCGGCAGCGAGTCAACCGTAGCCGTCACATCTCGCAGCGCATAGAGCTTCTTGTCTGCGGGCACCAGGTTTCCGGTCTGGCCGGCAACGGCGCACCCAACCTCACTCACAATGGAGAAGAAGCGCTGCTCGTCAATGGAGGTGGTAAGGCCAGGAATGGACTCGAGCTTGTCGAGCGTACCGCCAGTGTGCCCAAGGCCACGCCCGCTCATCTTGGCAACGCGCACGCCAAGCGACGCCACGATAGGCGCCACCACCAGGGTGGTCTTGTCTCCCACGCCGCCGGTAGAGTGCTTGTCCACCTTGATGCCGGGAATGGGCGAGAGGTCCACCATGTCACCAGAGTGCGCCATGTCCAGGGTGAGTCGCACGATCTCGCGGTCGGTCATGCCCTTGTAGAAGATGGCCATGCAGAGTGCGGAGGCCTGGTAATCCGGAATGTCACCCGCCACGTAGCCGTTGACGAAGAAGTCAATCTGCTCGTCGGTAAGCTCGTGGCCGTCTCGCTTGCTCTCGATGATGTCGTACATTCTCATGCGGCGTCACCTCCCGTTTCATCCGCCCGATGGTGCCCCAAGTCCTCCGGCCCAAATCCCTCAGGGAGAAGGTCTCGCAGCAAAAGCGAGCGACGCTCCTCTGGCGAGCGGGCAACGATGATCCTAAATGAGTCCGGGTCGCAGAACTCGCGCATCACCTGGCGGCATACGCCGCATGGCGTGCACCAGTCCGAGATGGGCTGTCCCTCCGGGCCTCCCACAACGGCAATTGCCGAGAAGTGCCGCTGCCCCTCGTAGACCGCCTTGAAGAATGCCGTGCGCTCGGCGCAGTTGCAGGGCGTGTACGCTGCGTTTTCGATATTGCATCCCTGGTAGACAGTGCCGTCATCAGCTAGAAGCGCCGCTCCAACGGCAAAGTGAGAGTAGGGTACATAGGCATGCTCGCGGGCTTCGAGTGCCCTTCCCACGAGCTGCTCGTCGGTTAGTTCCATGTCTTTTCAGAGGCTCCTTAAGCCGCTTGTTACCTGCTGCCCTTGATGTACGGCACGCCGTCAGCCTTAGGCGCAACGGAGCGTCCCACGAAGAACACCAGGACGAGGACGGTCATCACGTATGGCAGCATTGCCAGAATCTGCGTGGGCACCACAGAGCCACCGCCCAGCATGACGGTAAGCGCCTGCGTGAAGCCAAAGAGCAGGCAGGCAAGGTAGGCGCCGTGCGGGGTCCACTTGCCAAAGATCACTGCCGCAAGGGCAATGAAGCCCTGGCCACTGATGGCAGTCTGCGTGTACTGAGAGATGATGGCCAGCGTCATGGACGCGCCACCAAAGCCTGCGAGTACGCCGGAGAGAATCACGCAGATGTAGCGCGTGCGATAGACGTTGATGCCCAGGGTCTCGGAGGCCTCGGGGTGCTCTCCCACAGAGCGAATGCGAAGGCCCCACTTGGTCCGGTAGAGCACGAACCACATGACCACGGCGGCAATAAGGCCGAGAAGCACCGTGACGTCAAGGTTTAGGCTAGCGAGCGGAGAGTCGCCAAAGCCCGAGGTATCGACGAGCTTGGGCAGCGTGTTGACCACAGAGGACATGGCCGCGCCATCAAACATGCGGCGGCAGGCAAAGAGCGCGATGCCGGGGGCCAGTAGGTTGATGGCAACACCCGAGATGGTCTGGTCGGCGTTGAAGGTAACGGACGCCACTGCGTGGAGCAAGGCGACCAGCCCGCCTGCCAGGCCAGCGCAGAGAAGGCCTATCCAGGGGTTGCCCGAGACGTAGCTTCCTGCAACTCCGGCAAATGCGCCGACGTTCATCATGCCTTCGATGCCGATGTTCGTGACGCCGGAGCGCTCGGAGATAACGCCTCCAAGGGCGCCAAAGACGAGGGGCGTGGAGTACATGAGGGTAATGGAGAGGACGAGCACAAGGTTATCGAGCATCGCCATCAGCCCCCTTCTTCTCACTAGAATCAGTAGGTTCGGCGGCCTTCGGAGACGCCTCCGCCGGTGCCTTGGGCTCGGCCGCGTCCTCGTCCTTCTGGGAGCCGCTCTCCCCTGCAGCTGCGACAGGAGTTGCCCCAGCCTCGGCGGCAAGCTTGCGCGCTTGCTCGGCACGCTCGGCGCGAGAGCGCTGGATGTGCTCGGCAAGCATGGGGATAACGCCACCCAGAGCCATGCAGAACACGATGGTGCCAATCATGATGCTGATAATCTCGGACGGAGCGCCCATGGTCTGCTGCACCGTCTGGCCTCCGTAGATGAGGCCGGCGAAGAGCAGGGACGCCGGGATGCACGCAACGGGAGAGCAGCCGGCGATGAACGCCACCGAGAGGCCGTTGAATCCGTTGTTCTCAAACGCAGCAAGCGTGGAAATGCCGTGCGGCGAGATGCCGGTGATGTTGAGGGCGCCGGCAATGCCGCACAGAGCGCCGGAGATGACCATGCAGAGCACAATGTTCTTCTCGACGTTAATACCGGCAAAGCGGGCGGCGTCCTTGTTGAGACCCACGGCGCGCATCTCATAGCCCATCTTGGTGCGCTTGAGCAACCAGCCAATGAACACAGCGGCCACCACAGCAACAATGATGCCAACGTTAACGTCGCAGCGCACCAGGACGTCGCGCAGTACGGGGACGTTCGCCAGTGCCGCCTGTCCCTCGTCAGAGAGCTTCCAGTTGGGGAGGATCATCGTGAATGCAGTGTCGTGCACCGCATAGGTGCCCGTGGTGTTGGGCTGGTGGAACACGTCGAGCGAGACCACGTAGTTGCAGAGGTAGAGGCTAATCCAGTTGAACATGATGCTGGTGATGACCTCGTGGATGCCAAACTTTGCCTTGAGCCATCCAATAAGTGCCCCAGAGAGCGCGCCCGCAATGGTGCCCGAGAGCACAACGAGCGGAATCTCGAGAACGGCAGGCAGGTCACAGGTGATGCCCACGATGGTCGCAGCAACGGTGCCCAGGATGTACTGGCCCTCGGCGCCAATGTTGAAGAGGCCAACCTTGAAGGCAAAAGCAACGGCAATGCCACAGAACAGAAGCGGCGTGGCCTTGATAATCACGTTGACGATGTAGCGGGGCCGGCCGACCATGCCCGAGAAGAGCGCTGCAAACGAGGCGCCCGGGTCATACCCTGCGCTGGCAAGAACGATTGCTGCGACCAGAAAGCCAATGAGAATGGCGATGATTGCCGAGGTGATGGGTTTCCTCAGCACCTTGATTACCGTGTTGTTCACTGCTTGCCACCCCCAGCCATAAGCAGGCCAACCTCTTCTTCGCTCACCGTTCCCTGCTTGAACGTGCCCACGATCTTTCCGTGGTGGATGACGGCAATCGTGTCTGCCACATCCATGACCTCGTCAAGCTCGAGCGAGATAAGCAGGATTGCCGCGCCGCAATCGCGCTCGCGGATAAGCGCCTTGTGCACAAACTCGATAGCGCCCACGTCAAGGCCGCGCGTAGGCTGCACGGCAACAAGAAGATCCGGCTCGCTCGAAACCTCGCGAGCAATGATGACCTTCTGCTGGTTGCCGCCGGAAAGTCCGCCCGCAAGGCTGTCGACGCAATCCGCGGGGCGAATGTCGTACTCCTTGATGAGGCCGTTGGTGAAGGAGCGGACCTTCCCGTAATCGAGGGTTGCCCCCTTGCCAAACGTCTCCTCGCGGTGGCGCTCAAGAATGACATTCTCGGCAACCGTAAAGGGCAGCACCAGGCCAAAGCGCTGACGGTCGGCGGGGATGGTTGCCACCTTGTGGTCGAGTACGTTTCTGGGAACGGTGTTCTGGATCTCCTCGCCCTTCACAGAGATAGTGCCGGAATCCGCCTTTGCAAGGCCGTCGATGGCCTCCACGAACTCATCCTGCCCGTTGCCCTCGATGCCGGCTATGCCTACGATCTCTCCGGCACGAACGTCAATGTTGAGGCCGCATACCTGCTCGATCCCTCGGGCATCCTTCACGTGCAGGTCCTTGACCGAGAGGACCGTCTCGCCGGGCTTGGCAGGGCCCTTCTCGACGGTGAGGCTCACGTGACGGCCAACCATCTTGGACGCAAGCTCCTCTTCGGTGGTCTTGCTCACGTCCACCGTGCCCATGTACTTGCCACGACGGATGATGGTGCAGGCGTCGGCGGACTCCATGATCTCTTTGAGCTTGTGGGTGATGATGATGATCGTCTTGCCCTTGGCAACAAGGCCGTGCATGATTTTGATGAGCTGCGTGATCTCCTGCGGCGTGAGGACTGCCGTGGGCTCGTCAAGAATCAGCGTGTCCGCGCCGCGGTAGAGCGCCTTCAAGATCTCGACGCGCTGCTGCATGCCAACGGTGATGTCCTCGATCTTTGCGTCTGGGTCAACCTCGAAGCCATACTCGTCGACGATCTTCTCGACCTCTTTTTTGGCACGAGCCATGTCGAGGACGCCCATCGAATGGCAGACCTCATCGCCAAGAATGATGTTCTCAGTGACGGTGAAGTTCTCGACGAGCATGAAGTGCTGGTGGACCATGCCAATCCCGTGGGCAATCGCGTCGAGCGGGCTTTGAATCTGGACGCTCTGCCCACCGAGGTACACCTCGCCCTCGTCGGCCTGGTACAGGCCGTAGAGCACGTTCATGAGCGTGCTCTTGCCCGCACCGTTCTCGCCAAGGATGGCATGGACCGTCTGCTTTTTCACGTCGAGGTCAACGCCATCGAGCGCCTTGAACGAGCCGAAGGTCTTCGTGATGCCGTGCATCTGCACGGCATAGTCGGGACTGGCCTCCATAGTCCACCTCCCTATGAAAAGCGAGGGGCCAGAGCCCCTCAGCGATCAAACCAAGAGAGGGTGCCCGACGCGCGCGCCAGGCACCCCCTAACTGCGCGTCTAGAGGC
>ERZ791736.567-NODE-567-length-10358-cov-3.973115_pt1 | contig 10358 bp, 8 predicted proteins | sample MGYA00509940_ERZ791736 | MGnify/ENA primary metagenome ERZ791736 (study PRJEB30046, sample SAMN00792014) | human gut metagenome | study: EMG produced TPA metagenomics assembly of the A metagenome-wide association study of gut microbiota in type 2... | reverse complement strand
CGGCTTCAGCTTCACCGGTCAGTCGGACTATATGGACTATGAGGATTTTGCGGCCCTTCCGGACACGCCCAGAAAGGAAAGACGCTTATTTATGCTGCAAACGATCAGCATGCCGACTTGATTGTGCAGATTTTGCGGCAAATATATGAAGGCGTATTAGATAATCAGGCTATTTTAAAAATTACGGGGAAAGCTGGCGGCGGAAACCGAAAATATATAGAAGATGCCATTCGCCGTTTTAAAAATGAACGCTATCCGAATATCGTCGTCACTGTCGACTTGCTCACTACGGGCATTGATGTGCCGGAGATTACGACGCTCGTATTTCTGCGGCGTGTAAAATCCCGTATTTTGTTTGAGCAAATGTTGGGGAGAGCAACTCGTCTTTGTCCGGATATTCATAAAGATCACTTTGAGATTTACGATGCCGTCGGTGTATATGACTGCCTTGAAGACGTGACTTCTATGAAACCGATTGTCGTTGACCCATCGGCGACGTATGAAGACTTATTGAAAGGCTTGGAAACCATTGAAGACGACGGCAAGATAAGACAACTCGTAGGTCAAATTCTAGCAAAGACGCAGCGGAAGCTTCGCCGTATGAACGCTGAAGAACTAAAACATGCCGATGCGTTGTGCGGCCAATCTATTAAAACATGGTTGGAAGATTTGAAAGGCAAAACACCGTCAGATTGCCGTAACCGCATTTTAGATCGGCAAGACGTATTTACCATGCTGGATGATAGCAGAGGACAAGGAGCGACACGATACATTATCGTGTCTGATGCCCAAGATACGTTGATAGATCATACGCGAGACTATGGTTCCAGCGAGGAAAAAGAGAAGGTCACGCGGCCAGAAGATTATTTAGAGGCTTTTTCAGCCTATATCAATCATAACATAAATGAAATTGCCGCTTTGAATATTCTCTGCACGCGGCCGAAAGAGTTGAAACGGGAAGAATTGCGTCAATTAGAGCATATATTAATGGCAAATGGTTTCTCTGTGACCCAGCTGAATACAGCCGTATCGGAGATGACGAATGAAAAGATGGCGGCCGATATTATCAGTTTCATCCGCCGCAGTGCCTTGGGGTCGACGTTGCTCAGTCACGAAGCTCGCATTCGCAGGGCTGTAGAACGGCTGAAACGGGCCCATCATTTTACGGCTGGACAGCTTGCCTGGTTGAGGACGATAGAAGCGTACCTCATGAAAGAATCAGTCATTACAACGGACACGTTTAATACGGATAGCCGCTTTAAAAGCAAAGGCGGTTTCGCCAAGTTAAACAAGAATGTATTTGACAACAAATTGGAATACGTCATAGACGAACTTAATACGTATCTCTATGACGATGGAGGAAAATTGGGATGACGACACAAGAAATTGTTGGAAAGCTTTGGAATCTCTGCAACGTACTGCGTGACGACGGTATTACGTATCACCAGTACGTGACGGAGCTGACATACATATTGTTTTTGAAGATGGCAAAGGAAACGGAAAGCGAGAAAAATATTCCCGAAGGATACCGTTGGGACGATTTGAAATCCCATAGCGGCCTTGACCTTAAGAAATATTATAAAGGCCTTCTCGACTATTTAGGGGAGCACGGCACCGGACGGATTCAGGAAATCTATGCCGGCGCAGCGACGAATATTGACGAACCGAAAAACCTGGAAAAGATTATTGTATCTATTGATGAATTGGACTGGTTTTCGGCAAAAGAAGAAGGGTTGGGGAATCTCTACGAAGGGCTGCTGGAAAAAAACGCTAATGAAAAGAAGTCCGGCGCAGGCCAGTATTTTACGCCCCGCGTTCTCATCGATGTCATGACGCGTCTCATGAAACCGCAGCCTGGCGAGCGGTGCAACGACCCGGCCTGCGGTACCTTCGGCTTTATGATTGCCGCCTATCAGTATGTCAAAGAACATACAAATGATTTCTGGGATCTCGATGCCGATATGGCGGAGTTTGAACAAAACGAGGCCTTTACGGGCTGCGAGCTCGTCCATGATACGCACCGGCTGGCTTTGATGAACGCTATGCTTCACGATATACACGGGAAAATCTTGTTAGGCGATACCTTGTCTGATGCGGGGAAAGGACTGAAAAACTTTGATCTCGTCCTGACGAATCCGCCTTTCGGTACGAAAAAAGGCGGCGAACGGGCGACGCGCGACGACTTTACCTATCCGACGAGCAATAAACAGCTTAATTTCTTGCAGCATATTTATCGAAGCCTGAAAGCCGACGGCAAAGCCCGCGCCGCCGTCGTCCTGCCCGATAACGTCCTGTTTGCCGACGGCGACGGTGAAAAAATTCGCGTCGACCTTATGAATAAATGCAATCTCCATACGATTCTGCGTCTGCCGACAGGCATATTCTATGCGCAGGGCGTTAAAACGAACGTCTTATTCTTCACACGCGGTACGGAAGAGAAAGACAATACAAAAGAAGTTTGGTTCTATGATTTGCGGACCAATATGCCGTCTTTCGGCAAGAAAAATCCCTTGAAGAAAGAACACTTCGCCGATTTTGAAAAGGCCTATGAGGCTGAAAATCGGCGTGATATACAAGACGAACGGTGGAGAGTCTTTACGCGAGAAGAAATCGCGGCAAAAGGAAACAGTCTCGACCTCGGCCTGATTAAAGACGATTCTATCATTTCTTATGAAGACCTGCCCGACCCGGCTGAAAGCGCAGCGCAGGCAGCGAAAGACTTGCAGGAAGCGGCCAAACTCTTGCAGGAAATAGCCGATGAATTGCAGGCTTTGAAGGTGAAATAACAGGAAGGACAATACATACATGGCAAAAAAGAAAGAACTAACACCAGAAGAAAAAATTCAGCAAGCACTCGTGCCAAAAGAAGAACAGCCCTATCCGTTGCCAGAAGGGTGGAAGTGGGTAAGATTGGGTGACATTACAAAAATTGTTGGAGGAGGAACGCCTTCATCTTCTGTAAAAGAATATTACGAAGATGGAAATATTGCTTGGATTAGCCCGTCTGACTTATCCAATTATTCTGAAAAATATATTTCATATGGAGCAAAAAATATTACAAAATTAGGATTGGAGAAATCGTCTGCTCAATTAATGCCTAAGGGGACCGTATTACTTTCTTCAAGAGCTCCCATTGGATATGTTGCGATTGCGAAAATAGCTTTATCCACAAACCAAGGGTTTAAAAACTTTCTGCCATCTCCTTCTTATTTACCTGATTACTTATATTGGTACTTAAAAGGTAATACAGAAATATTAAAAAGGTATGCAAGTGGAACGACATTTTTAGAATTATCTGCTAAAAAAGCAGCTTTAATTAAATTTCCTCTTGCCCCAATAGAAGAACAAAAACGCATCGTTCAAACCATTGAAAAATATTTTTGTAGATTGGATAAGATACAAGAAATTCTAAAATCTATTCTCTGTGATTCTGGAAAAAGAAAATCTGCCATTCTCCATAAAGCCTTTACAGGTGAACTCACGGTAAAATGGCGAGAGGAAAATAAAATTCAGTTAGATAGCTGGGAAGAACACCCGCTTTCTGATATAGCTAGAATCAGTTCAGGAGGAACGCCTTCTCGAAAAGTGTTGGAATACTACCAAGGGGATATCCCATGGATAAAAACTGGAGAGATTTATTGGAACTATATTTTTGATAGCGAAGAGCATATATCGGAAGATGCTTTGAATAGTAGCTCAGCTAAATGTTATCTACCGGGGACTGTATTAGTGGCTATGTATGGGCAAGGGCTGACAAGAGGAAGGGCAGCTATATTAAATGTTAAAGCTGCTACTAATCAAGCCGTATGCGCTTTACAGCCTTTTGACAATGTCAAATCAAAATTTTTGTATTACTATTTTATGAACAATTATTGGAGATATAGAGGTTTGGCCGTTGGGGGAAATCAGCCTAATTATAGTGCAACAATGATAAGTAGATGGAGAATAAAAGTTCCGACATTGAAAGAGCAGGAAAAAATAGTTTGTATTATAGATCAATTATTCGATAAAGAAAAGCAATTTTGTAATAGTGCAAATAGTGTTCTGAAAATAATTGAGCTATTAAGACAAAGTATCTTGATAAATGCTTTCCATGGGAGTTTAATAATGGATAAATAATGGCTAATTGATATTCTATTAATTTGATAGGTAAAGAAAAGAGTGTAGGTTAAGAGTTTGGAGGATTCTATGAGTAAAGAGGAATGGATGACTCATAAAATGAAATCATGGATAGATTCTACTATTCAGTGGATATATGAGAAATGGAAACGGTATTATTTGAATAAAGAGATTGACAAAGCTGCGTATCATGACTTAGCCCCCAATGATATGATAGAAAATGGAGAAGAATATTTTAAGGCATTGTACTGGGCGTTGCACAATGATCGCATAAAAAATATTGCGTTAACCGGCCCATATGGTTCAGGAAAAAGTAGTATTATCGAATCATATATAAGACAAAACCCAGGATTAAAATATATCAGAATATCTTTGGCAACTTTTGTTGAATATGTAGAGAATCAAGGTGCAGATACGAAAATTGATGGAAAACTGATTACATTTACTGATAATAAAATTGAAGAAGGGATTCTTAAACAACTATTTTACAAGGTAGATTCGAAAAAGATTCCTCTGAGCAGATATCGTAAAATTCATAGAATAATATTAAATCATATTTTTTGTAAGCTGATTGGCTTTGCTATGTGCTGTGGTATATTATTATATATATTTTATCCAGATACAGCTGGTAAAATTTATAATTTGATTATTCTTGCTAACGAACGAACCGGAGTTCATTACCTTTTATTAAGTGCAGTCCTTGTTATGATTATGGGGATATTTTTGCGTATCATTGCTCATTTTTTTAGATATATTTTATCTAATGCAAGAGTAAAAGAAGTTAAAATAGGTAATCAAGCAACTGTCAATTTGGATAAAGATGGTGATTCCATCTTTGATAAAAATATGGATGAAATAGTATATTTTTTTGAATCCACGGAGTATGATGTAGTTTTCTTTGAAGATTTGGATCGATTAAAAAGTGCAAAAATATTTATTCAGCTAAGAGAATTAAATACTATTTTGAATAATTATGACAATATAAAAGATACTATTCGTTTTGTATATGCGATAAAGGATGACATCTTTAGTAACGAAGATAGGACAAAGTTTTTTGATTTTATTATTCCTGTTGTTCCAGTCATTAATTCAACTAATTCTGGTGATGTATTTAGACAATATTTGCGACAAATGAGAGAAGAAGATATATCCGAAGCGTATATAGATGATGTGTCTCCTTATATTTCGGATATGCGAGTCCTTCAAAATATCTTTAATGAATTTAAAATTTATAAAAATACAATTAAAATGAATCAAGAACTAAAACTAGTTGACGAAATGATGATGTCGCTTATCATCTTTAAAAATTTATACCCTAAAGATTTTTCTGATATTCAAGCAGAAAAAGGAATTATTAAAATTGCTTTTCACGATAGAAAGAACGCCATAAATAAATATAGAACAGAACTACAAAATGATATAAATATAATTAAAAATGAACTTCTAGAAATTCATAATGAAGTATTACAGGATACAAGGGAATTAAAGAGTGCTTTTTTAGTAGCATTGACAGACGGAAAAGGATTTGCGTATAAAATAAATATATCGGGATATGGAATTTATAATTTATGGAATATTATTTATGATGATACTTTTGATTTGTTAGAGTTATCTAAAATATGTGATAAGAAATCCGGAGATATTTATTATCATGATATTCAAAATGGAAATAACTCTTCGATATATGGAAAAGAACTTTATAAAATCGTAGATGGATATGCTGAGAGATGGGAACGATTAAAAATATTTGAAAATAAGCAAATTAATTCTGTATATGAAAAGATTCAAAATAAGAAGAACGAGATAAATAATATTATGAGATGGTCATTGAAAAAATGCATTGAAAAATTGGGGAGTGATACAATCTTTTCTACTCAGGTAAAAGAAAATAAATTTTTGGTTTTCCTTTTTAGGAGAGGATATATCGATGAAACATATGTAAATTATATAAATTATTTTAAGGCAGACAGTATGACTACAAGTGACATGAATTTTATACTTAGTATCAAGAATCAAGAAAATCTAGATTTTGACTATCATTTGACAAAAATATCTCAAATTGTGAAAAGATTGCGTATTTCGGAATTTGAGCAAAAGGGAATATATAATTTTTTCTTACTGGAATACTTATTAGGAGTATCTCCCTTGAATGACGGAAAATTATTGACTTATATGAAGCAGTTGTCAGATGGTGCTCAAAAAAGTTGGCAATTTATTGATGAATTTATTGATATTACAAAATATAAAGAAAGATTTATTGAATTGTTGGCTGAATATTGGAATGAGATGTGGGATAACATTAGTTCCAATGTAATGTTGTCATACGACAGAAAGATTTTTTATTTTAATAATTTATTGCAATATGTTCCTGTTGAAGTTTTGAAAACAATGGATGAAAAGAAGTCAATATCTAATTTTTTTGTAGAACATAAAGATATTTTACAAAGAACAAATACTATTTCAACGGATATCCTCAAAAATGTTGTAGAAGAATTAGATATCTATTTTAAAAATATTAATACTGATGGAGTACAGTCTGGGTTATTAAATTTTATATTTGAAACATGTCATTATGAATTAAATAATGATATGGTCAAAAATTTAGTTAAATTCAAAGATGTCAATTTATTACATGATTTAGCAGTAAAAAATTATACAACGATACTGAATTTAAATTATATACCTCTGGTAAAATATATTTACCAAAACATAGAAGTATATATTCGTGAAAACGTGCTGCAAAAGGAAAATACCGATGAATCAGAACGGGCTGTTGCTGAGTTATTATTTCTATGTTCTGATAATATTGAAATTTGTAAGGAGATTATTAGGCATGAATGTATTTGCTTTGAATCTTTCAAAGAGATTAAATTTTGTCAGGATATAAAATATACAAAAAACATATGGGATAATTTAATAGAGCATGATAAAGTAAAAGCTACGTGGGAAAATATATACGAATATTGGCTAAATTTTTCCTTTTTAAGTAACATTTTAGATTTTCTTCAAAGGCATGCGTGCGAATTAATGCATAGTGATATAGATGATTTGAGTGAAAAGTTTATTGTTGATTTTATTTATAATCAAGGCGTGGGGGCTGAGCTTTTAGATAAAGTATTGCCTTATATATGTGAGAGTGCAGGTGGTATTGATTTACAGTTAATAGGAGAAGAAAAAACTAATGTATTAATACGGCACCGACTTATAGCGTTTTCAATAGAAAAATATGATGAAATAAAGGAACTGTATCCTGATTTAAGTATAGATTTTATTTTAAATAATAAAAATGAATTTTTGGATAATATTAAAAATATTGAATTATCCGATGAATTAGTTAGTGATATTTTGGATAAAGCAAGAGCCGACAAAGATTTTTGTGAACAAGTGTATAAAGCATTTGATTTGTCTGATTTAACTGCTGAAATTGCCGAAAAAATTCTTTTAATGGATATGACAATTTCCAAAGAAGATTTTCAGAGCTTCTGGAATGCAGTAGATGTATCTTATAAAGAAAAGCTCATGATGCAATGTTTACAAATTTTAAATGACGATGATTTTGAAATGTGTTTTAAAGAATTAGGTAATCCCTACCATGAGTTAGCGGACAGAAACAGACGACATAATGTTATGATAAAACAGACAGATGCTAGTGTAGCGCTTGTTAAACGATTGAAAGAGATTCAGTATATTACTAGCTTTAAAATGCCATCTAAAGATGATAATAGCCCAATTTCAGTTATAGTGAAGAGAAAGAAGCAGGAATAAAATTATGAGTATAGGCAAAAAGATAGAATTATTTTTAGTTCAAGGTACAATGGACGGCTTGGTAACGGCAGAGTTGTCGAACTGGAATGGCAAAGCGATTAAGATTCCGCGGACAGATGTATTGGATTGCGAGCGCGACGATATTCGAGGTGTTGGCGTGTATTTCTTGTTTTGCCAAGACGAGGTCAGCGGGAAAGATGCCGTGTATATTGGCGAAGCGGAAAATGTGTATCAACGGCTAAAGCAGCATATGGCGGCGTATAAAGCTGGGAATGAGGCGTATTATTGGAATACTGCCGTGTGCTTTATCAGCAGTATGCTCAACAAGGCGTTGATTCGTTATTTGGAGGATCAGCTTGTTTCCATTGCCAAGTCGTGCGGAAAATACGATGTGCTGACGAAAACGACATATGACACATGGTTAAAAGAAGCTGATATTGCCAGCATGGGCGAGTTTATCGAGAATATCAAAGTCTTGCTGGGAACGCTGGGGTATAAAGTTCTCGTACCGGCTCCGCAGGGCGATGAAAAGACGGTGTATTTATATTGCAAATGCGGCGAACGTATGGCAAAGGGTTTCATTACTACGAATGGCTTTACCGTTGTAAAAGATTCTGCCGTATCTAAAGGTGTCGTGCCGTCATTTATACAAGATAATTCATACTATAAATTAAGGCAGCGATTGGAAGCGGATGGCACGATTTGCGAAGGGACGTTTTCACGCGATTATGAGTTCAGCTCACCTTCAGCAGCCGCTGCTGTCGTGAGAGGAAGTCATTCTAATGGAAATATACTATGGAAAACGCAAGATGGTGTGAAATTAAGAGATTTATAAAAGGAGTTTCTCATGAATTCAATTTGCCCATGGGCTTTAGGCGCCCCGTTGCTGCGGGAGTATCACGATACGGAATGGGGCGTGCCTTGTCATGATGATACGATGTTGTTTGAGCTGCTGTGCCTCGAAGGGGCGCAGGCCGGGTTGTCGTGGCTGACGATTTTGAAGCGGCGAGAGGGGTATCGTAAGGCCTTTCGGAATTTTTCTATACCGGCCTGCGCGGCGCTGACCGACGACGAGCTGGAAGAGATTCGCCTTCACGGCGATGTGATTCGCAACCGCCTGAAAATTGCTTCGGTGCGGAAGAACGCCCGCGTTGTACAGGAGATTCAGCAGGAGTTTGGTTCCTTTGACGCCTATGTCTGGCATTTTACGGAGGGGAAACAGATTCGCAACGCTTGGAACGATCAGGGAGACATGCCGGCTCAGTCGGAATTGTCGGAGCGCATCAGCAAGGATTTAAAGAAGCGGGGCGCGTCCTTCGTCGGGCCGGTGATTATGTATTCCTTTTTGCAGGCCGCCGGCGTGCTGAACGACCATATGGTGTCTTGCCCCTGCGGCGATGGGGCGTATTAAATAGGGAAGGTGCATCATATGAAACTATTGATACTGATGGTAGTATGCTTATGTATCTGGATTTGCGGCAGTGTGGTGTCGCATGCGACCTACGAAGAATACGATGCAGGGTATGCAAAGGGGTATGAAGATGCCTGCATGGGCTTGTGGGATGAGTGGCTGGATTACGGTTCAGAAGATTTTAAAAGCGGCTATGCCGACGGATAGGGAGAGCGGCGTGACGAATTGGATGCGGCTCATGACGGTGGTTATTCCGCTGATGAATACGATGATGACGATAGTGATGAATGGTACATAATATACAGCAGCCTCGGAGTTTTGTGAAGACTCCGAGGCTGTTGCATTAAGAAATAGGTTATTTTACTGTAATTTTACATTTGAAAATTGCATAATTCTTCTTTTTTGGTATTTCCTTATGGTACAATGTGTAATATATACATGAGATGAAAGGGATATTCAAAATGCGATATGCCATGTTGGTATAGCGTAGGTTGTTATTTTTTCGACAAAGAGGTGAAGAAATATGAAGCGTTGGTTACTTATGATGATGTGTACTGTATGGTTTCTGATGGGCAATCTTTCTTTTGCCATGACGTCTCCTTTGGGGATGGGATCATCGCCCGCTTGGGGGAACGGCATGCCGGCGTTAGAGTCCTTTGACGACGATTATTGGGATGACGACCGCTGGGAAGACGAGGACGATGACTACTGGGATGACGATCGTTGGGAAGATGACGATGACGACGATTGGGATGACGACCGGTGGGAGGATTAAGACCTGAGCTTCTTGCAGCGTATATCTTTGCGTTAGATAGTAAACTATATTGACATGACATCATATGTTCGTATATGATGTTGCCGTAGGCATTACACACACAACGGCAGGCGGTTATATCGCCCCTATCCATTTCGAATGAATGGGGGTGATGCCCATGAACGAGACAAACGTAACACTATTACTTTTGATTCTTTTAGTGGTACTTTTACAAAAGAAATAACCGCCCATAGCGTCCAAACTTTAGGCGATTAAATCTTGCTTAATGTAGGGGCTGTAACCGTTTGT
>ERZ791736.560-NODE-560-length-10376-cov-3.863676_pt1 | contig 10376 bp, 3 predicted proteins | sample MGYA00509940_ERZ791736 | MGnify/ENA primary metagenome ERZ791736 (study PRJEB30046, sample SAMN00792014) | human gut metagenome | study: EMG produced TPA metagenomics assembly of the A metagenome-wide association study of gut microbiota in type 2... | reverse complement strand
CATTTACACTTTGCGCAGAATTTGAACCCACGATGCCGCCCACGCCCTGAGACGTGGTGCCGCCGTTGTCCGTCACCGTGCCGGTGTTGTAGGCGCAGGACAGGGTGCAGGGGCCGGTGAGGCCCGTATCATCGGCGGTGTCGATGTATCCCACGATCCCGCCTGCGCCGTAGCCCAGAGCGGGGGAGCCATCGGCGGTGACATCGGCGTAGCTTCCCACGTTCCGGATGGTCACGTCCAGCACGTTTCCGGAGATGTAGTCCGCCCCGCAGACCCAGCCCACGACGCCGCCCACGCGGCTCTCGCCGTCCACAGCGCCCTGATTCTCGCACAGGCGCACCTGGGCGTAGTCCGTCAGCAGGCCCACGATGCCGCCCACGCCGCGGCTGCCAGTGACGGCGCCGTAGTTGGTGCAGTAGCGGATGACGGCTCCCTTCTGGGCCACGCCCGCGATACCGCCGATGTAGTTGATGTTCCTGCGGCCGCCCACGGCGCCGTAGCTGCCGCAGCTGTCCACCACGGCCTGCGCCGACGCCTTGCCCACGATGCCCCCGGCCACCGCGCTGTAACTGGTGCGGTCATTGGTGACGTACACCGTGGAGAAGCACTGAAAGATAATGCCCATACTGTATCCGGCGATGCCGCCCGCACCCACGCTGGAGATCTTGTTGCCCTGAGCGGCGGTGATGGCGATGGTGCCCGCCGTACACAGGCGCTGCACCGTGCCGGACATGCCGATGACGCCGAACAGTCCGGCGTAGGCGGCGCTCTCCGCCCGCAGGCCGTGGACGACGCTGTTGCCGCCGTCAAACGTCCCCTGATAGCTCTTGCCGCCGGTGCTGCCGATGGGCGTCCAGACATAGCCGTTCAGGTCGATGTCCGAGGCCAGACGGGCACACAGCGTCCGCTGGCCGCCGTTGACCTGGTCTGCGAACCACGCCAGCTCCGCGGCAGTGGTAATGCGATAGGGGTCCTCCGCCGTGCCGCTGCCCTCCGCAGGCCGGGTACGGGACGTGCCGTCCCACTTGTCCCCCTGCGGCACGCGATTATCCGCCACAGTGGGATCCACGCCCTCCGCCGTCTGTTGGGCGGAGGCCGCGAAGGCATCCTCCAGCGTCTGAGCGTCCGCCGTGGTATGGCAGTCTTTCAGCGCTGTCAGCGCCGTGGTCAGCTGCCGGACCAGCGTCTGGCGGGCTGTGTCCAGCTGTTCCCGCCCCTCTGCCGTGCGCTTCAGCCACACGCCGCGGCTGGCCTCGGCAAAGGCGGATGCCTTGTCCTCGATCTGCTGTAAATATGTCTCATACGTTGTCTGGAGCCGCTGGATCACCGCCTGCCGTTCCTGTTCCGACAGGGTGGTGTAGGTCTGGGCCTTGACGGGCACATCCGCCATGGCCGCGGCCAGCACCGTCAGCAGCGGCAGCTCCTCTGCCGACACAGCTGCGTCCACAGCGGCCAGCGCGCCCTGATAGAGCTTGGTCAACGCCGCCCAGCTCTCCGGCTCATAGGCCGTCTCGCTGTATTGGCTCCATAGCTGGGCCAACTGGGTGCGCAGCGTCTCCTTCTCCTGCTCTATTGCGGCAGACGGCGTCTGGGGCTGGGTCAGCTCCCAGCGCAGCATGGGCCAGCCGCCATTCTCCGCCGTCAGCAGAAAGCCGTTGGCATCGTCCTCCGCCGCGCCCTCATTCAAAGCCGCCAGCACCGCGGCGGCATCCGTCTCCTCGAACCGCCCACCGGCAGGGACAGCGTCCGTTCCGAACGCCTTGCCCGACCAGAACAGCGCCTTGCTCTCCGCGCTGAACGTACCTTCACCGCACAGTGCGCCGGCCTTCTCCGCGCTGACGGTCCGCAGCTCGCCCCAGTTTTCCGGTGCTGCCGCGTCCTCTGCGGCAGGCCGCAGGGCGGCATAGCCGTACGACGCGGTGCAGTCCGCCTGCTCCGCGATCTGTCCCACAAAACCGCCGGCGCACAGGCCACCCAGCACATCGCCGTACCGGTAGCACCGCGTCAGCGTCATGCTGCCGCCGTCGAGGCTGCCCACAAGGCCGCCGGCCGCGGCGCTGTCCAGCGCCTTTACCACGCCGGTGCCGGCGCAGCCCGTCATGGTCAGCGTACCGCCGGTGACGCGGCCCACAAAGCCGCCCACGCTGCCGCCGGACACCTCCGACTGCACCGCCGCCTCACTGCGGCAGCCGCCGATAGCCGTGTCGCCGGAAACCGTACCGGCCAGTGCGCCCAGGCTTCGGACACCGCTGTCCTCCGCCGCGGTCAGTTCGCCCCGCAGACGGAGGTCTTTTACCGCCGCGCCGTCCAGCTCTCCGAATAGGCCCCATGCCCCGACCGGTCCACCGGCCGAGGCATGAAGATCTATGGTGATGATATGGTGGGCGCCGTCGAAGCTGCCGGTGAATGTCCTGCCGTAGGGCTCGTCCACCGTGATGTCCGCTTCCAGACGGTAATTCCCGTCCGGCGCCATGGCGGCAAACTCCGCCGCCGTGGTGATAACTGCCGCCTGCGCCTCCGCCTCCGGTGAGACCGCCTGCGCCGTCACCGGCAGCAGGCTCGCCGTCATGACAAAGGCCAGCAGCAGGGCTGTGATCCGTTTTCTCATCTGCACCCTCATTCTATTTCTGCGGTTACTGCCACTTGGCGTACAGCGTCATGCTCTTTTCCACCGTGTCGCTGTCGAAGCTCCAGAGCTTGGTGCAGGCCTGATCCGCGAACCAGCCGCCGAAGGCCGCACCCTCCTTCACAGGCAGCATGGGAGGCGTCAGCTTTTCGCCGCGGCGCACCTTGCGGCTGTCGATGGCGGTGCCGCCGAAGGTCTCAAACCTCACGGTCCGGCGGCGCAGCAGCAGGAACAGCACCAGCAGGAGCAGCAGCGCGCCCAGCGCGATCCACACCCACACCGGCACCTGACCGCCGCCGTTTTCGTCCACCGGCGCGATGGCCGTGCCGTCCGTCCATCTGGCGTACAGCGTCATGCTGGCCGTCACCGTGTCGCGGTCAAAGTCCCAGGGCCGGGTCATGTCGAAATCGGTATACCAGCCCTCCAGCACAAAGCCCTCCTTGGTGGGGTCCTCGGGCCGGGTCACGTATTGGCCCCGCTTGACCACCTGCTCCGGCACGAAGGAGCCGCCGTTGCTCTCGAATTTCACGGTGCAGTCGTCCGTCACCACCACGGTGACGTCCCGGGCCTCGGCGGCATAGCTGTCCATACCGTCGGCGGTGGACACCAGATTCTCCGTGTTCCGGATGACGGAGGAGCCGGAGGTCCCGATGACCCTCAGCTGGAACGTGCCGATCATGGTGTCGGCATCCCAGTCCTCGCCGCCGCCGAAGGACACGAAGTTCATATAGAACGCCCGCAGGCCGCCGCGCAGGGAGATGTCCGTAGTCTCGATGGCCGCCGCCGACATGGCACTATTGGGCACCAGCTCGAAGAACGCGGGATCGTAGCAAATTTCGTCCTGCATGGCGTACATGGTGTAGCCCTCGTCCTTGTCGGTGCGCTTCAGTGTCAGCAGCACCGTCACGATGTCGCCGGCGGCGGCATGCTTGGTGTCGCCGCCGTCGATGGACAGCTCGAAGAGATAGGACTTGCTGCTGTCCACCGCGTAGGCGGGGACGACGGCCGCCGCCAGCAGCGTCAGCGCCGCCAGCAGGGCGCAGAATACTTTCTTCATCTTATTTTCTCCTCCTGTTTTGTTCAGAACCCCGTTTCCATTTCCCATACGACGCGGGATATGAGCCACAGAAACATGCCTCCGAAAAACGGGCTGTCTCCCCTGCCCCCTTGGGGCAGGGGAGATCCTGTGCAGCGCACGGCCCGTGATGCGGTTTACTTATCAGAAGAGAACAGTGCCTCTTGCGATGGCGCTGGCATCCAAAGCGTTCACCTGCTTATCGCCGTTGATATCCGCGCTGAGGAACATCTTCATCTCCACCACGTCGAAGCTGTCATACTTGGCGTTGTAGATGTTGTATACCAGCTGGGCGTCGTTGATGTCGGCAGTACCGGTGTAGTTCACATCGTTGTTGGACTTGTAGCTCTTGGCCTCGCCGGTCACCAGGGTGATGTGGTTCTTCACATCGGCCAGCAGGGTGTCAGCATCGCTCTCGGAGAACACCAGCCAGGAATAGGCGTGGTCATAGCGGCCGGACATGTCGGTATACATGTTGGAACCGTCGTAGGCGGGGACCTTGCCCTCGCCCAGAGTCTCGCCGCTCTTCACGTTGGCCAGGATCAGGAACACGGACTTGCCGCCGTCCACCTTCACGTACTCATAGACGCTGAAGTCGAACTTATCCAGCGGGGAGATCTTGCTGACGGTGATGGAGATGTCATCACCGGTGATGTACTTGCCCGCAATGGTGTAGGTGCCGTCGCCGTTGTCGGTCACGGGCACGGTCTCACCGGACTCGGTGTACTTGGCGGAGACGGTGTACTCATAGTCGGCATCCTTCGTGAGGGTGAAGGTGAAGTCCTGACCGACGGGAGCGCTGCGGGAGACCTCGCCCACCAGATCGTCGGTGCTGCCGGTAAAGGTGATCTGAGAGGCCTCCTTGGTGCGGGTCACGGTGACCACCGTGTCGCCCAGGATCTTGTCGCCGGGGATGGTGTACTCCGTACCGGCCTCGTTGACGGTGCAGGTGATCTCCTGGCCGCCGATGGCGACCTTCACGGTGTAGGCATAGCCGTCCTTCTTATTCAGGGTGAAGGTGTAGTCAGCCTTGTAGTCGAGCACCTGCTGCGGCAGGGTCACGTCCTCGGCGCCGCTGCCGGTCTTGGTGATGTTGTAGCTGTGGTAGGAGACGTACAGCTCGATATCCCCGGTGACGTGCTGGGCGGGGATGACGAAGGTGTTATCATTCTGCACGGCTTCGTAGTCGCTGCCGCTGACCTTATAGCGGACGGTCAGGCCCTTGGCCAGATAGCCCTCCTGCATGTTGATAACGAAGTCCTTACCGGACTCGGCGGTGGGCTCATACCTCAGCTCCTGCTCCGCGCCGCTGACCTTGTAGGTGGGAGTGCCGATCTGGATAAACAGGTCACCCTTGACGGTGGCCTGAGGGGCGTCCTGCACGTTGGCGTTGTCCTGCAGGTCCACGCGGGCCTCGGTCAGCTGGAAGTTGGCGACACCCACGGCGTTGCAGTCAAAGACCGCCATGAAGAACGTACCGTTGGCGTTGCCGCACTTCACGCTGTCGCCGTAGCGGCTGATGGTCACGACGCCGTTGGTCTTGTCGTCGTAGACCTCGCTGGCCTTCAGGCCGAACTGCTGCATATCAGAGAAGGACACGTACCTGGGATCGTACTTGATCTTGACGGTGGCGGCGTTCCAGGTGGTCACGGACGCCTCGCTGCTGGTGATGTAGACGGGCAGGGTCAGGGTCTTGCCCACCTCGCGCTGGGTGTACCACGTGGACAGCTCGGCGGTGTAGCCGGTGGCAGTGGTCTTTTCCTTGACGGTCAGGGTCAGGGTGCTGTCGTGCTGGCCCTTGGTCAGCACTGCGTCCTGCCCATAATTCTTATCGGCCGTAACGCCCACGACCTTCAGTTCATACTTGCCGGCGGCGGTGTTGGCGGGGATCTCCACCGTGTAGGTGGCGAACTTACCCACGCTTTTATCCTCGGCATCCTTGCTGGTCCAACCCATCTGGCCGTTGGCGAGGTTATAGTCCGCGGCGGTCAGGACAGCGTTGGGGTCGTCGTTCTCGATGTTGGTGATGGTCCAGCCCTTGGGCACCTCCAGCTTCACCTCATAGTTGGAGACGGTCACGGCGGAGGCGGGCGCCACCGTCACCCGGACGGTCTGGGCGGAGGCGCTCTTCTCCAGCTCCGTGGCGCTCAGCGCGGAGTTGACCTTGACCTCGTCTGCGGCCAGTGCGTTGACGCACAGGGAGCAGAGCATGACCAACGCCAGGAGCATGGACAGGGATCTCTTTGCGATGTGCTTCATGTTCTCTTTCCTTTCTGATTTTTGTTACCATTTAAGAGTCAGCTTTCCCAGGAAGGCTGCTCGAATTTGGACAATGTCACGGCTGCCGATGGCATCGCCGCCGGAAACGGCGCCGCACAGCTGGCGGTGATCCTGCAGCGTCAGCTTACCAAGGAAGCCAGCCTGTGCCTGCACGATGTCGCGGCTGGTGATCTCACCGTCGCCGTTGACGTCTCCCTTCAGGCCCACCACCAGACTGTCTCCCTCGGCGAGGACGGCGGTAAAGCTGTGCGTGCCGTCCGCAGTGGACGCCGTCAGGCGCACCAGCGTGCCGTCGGCCTTCTTCACCATCACCGTGCAGGCGGCGTCGCCGTCAGATGCCACGGTGAAGATATTCTCACCCGCGGCCCAGCCGTTGGCCGGCGCGGTGACGCGGATCTCCGGCGCACCGGCGGACGTACCGGCCTTGAAGCTGGTAACGCCGTTCTCGGTGACGCCCTCCTCGGCGCCGTTGCCGATGCCGGGCTGCGCCGCCGAAGCCCCGTTGAGGGACACGGTACGCACCGACTTGGTATAGGGCTGGACGCTGGTGCCGTAGGTATACACGGCCTCCACGCCGCCGTTTCCGTCGTCGCGGTACTCCACCAGAGCGGTGATGTCGCGCTCCAGCCCGTTGGCCAGCACCGCCACGATCTTACCGCCGGTGACCTCCCACTGACCGTCCTCGGTCCTGGCGATCTCCGGCTCCTCCGCCACCTTCAGCTCCCGCACGGCACTGGTCAGGGCGATGAGGTTGCCGCTGTCGTTCTTGAAGTAAAGCGTACCGTACTCATCGGTGACGGGGCTGCCGATACAGTACTGCGCCAGACTGCCCCGGGGCGTGAACACCACCGGCGCGCAGTCCGTATAGGTACCGGACACGCCCTTGTCGGAGGTGAACTCCTCGGTGACGCCGCCCTCCAGCGCCGTCTGGCCCGGGGCGTCGTGGATGACGCGCATGACGCCGGGGGTGTAGTTGTCCATGAAGTACACGTACACGCCGTCGTCATAGCCGGTGGTCATAAGGCCGCTGGTCTGGGGATAGCCCTGTGTCTGGGCGGTATAGGCCACCTTCCAGTCGGTCAGGTCGATGACGGCGATGTGGTGGCCGCCGTAGGGTGTGAACTGTCCCCCCGTACCGGCCACGCCCACGTAGGCGCGTCCGTTGCAGACCACAGGGGTGGAGGTGCTCATACCGCCCAGCGCCACCGTCTTGCTGGCGCTGCGGTCGATCTTGCCGTCCGCGCCCACGATCTCGCTGTACATTGCACCGCCCTTGCTGGTGAAGAAGATGCGGCCGCTCGCCTTATCATAGGCCACGTTGGACCGCAGGTCGCCGGTGTAGGTCGTCTTGGAATCCGTCAGCTCGCCGGTGCGCTTGTCGAAGATCAGCAGCTTGCCGGTGTTGTGAGAATAGCCGCTGTACCCGTCATCGGTGGTGACCATCACGTATTTGTCGTTGGCGTAGGCCCCCGCCCAGTAGAAGCCGCCGTCGTTGGTGCAGCTCCACAGGGGGATCTTGGGCTCCGCCTTGCGGTTGGGTTTCTCATCGTCCGCCGTCAGGCACACGAAGTTGGCCGCGCCGCTCTCGCCCCGCCAGAATCCCACGTACACGCAGCCGTCGGAGTAGGTGATGGGGGAGTTGGACTGGCCGCCCAGCGGGTCGGTGTAGACCCACAGGGACTCCAGCGTATCGGCGCGGAACGCCTGCACCCGCCCGTTCTTCAGGCCCACGAAGATCATGCCGTCGCCGTAGGTGGGCGGGATGATGGCGAAGTCGGAGGCGTCCTCCATGGGCTTGGAGATCAGCGTCTCGCCGGTGGCGGGGTCCAGCTTCAGGATGTTGGCGCCCGCGTAGGCGTACATATAGCCGTCCACGAAGATGGGGCAGCCCACGGCGCCGCTGTCAAAGCCGCTGCCGCTGGTGCTGTTCCACAGCAGCTCCACATCGTCCTCCTCCGCGTAGGGCCCGATGGGGGTCCTGACGGTGGTGATGGCCATATTCTCGTCGTTGCCGCGGAAGCTGGGCCACGAGGAGTCATATCTGGGAAGATCGCCGGTCGGCACCTCCTCCAGATACAGCTCCAGCACGCCGTCGCTCAGCAGGTCCTCCGTCAGCGCATCGCTGACGGACACGTAGCCCTTGGCCGCCACCTCGAAGCGGTAGTCTCTGTCGCCCCGCAGTTCGTAGGCTCCGCCGGCGTTGGGAGTCATCAGGTCTGTACCCTGATACACGCGGATGTGGGCATCCGCCACATTGGTGACGATTCTGGCGGTGAATGTGGCTACCTGCTCCACCGTGAAGGTATAGGTGGTGCTGAGGGTGCTGTCCTCCGCATCGGACACGGTGATGGTGAACTTGCCGTCCGTCAGCTTGTCCAGCGGGATCTTCCCGTCCTCCAGCGCGGGGCTGTACGTCACCGTTTCGCCCTCGTTCAGGGTGGTGGTGACGGTGGGCGTCAGGCCCGTCAGATAGTCCGGCGCCTTGATGCTGTATGCAAAGGTCAGGGGGTGGAATGTCCCCGCCAGCTCCGTGCCGCTGTCGCTGAAGCTGACGCTGCCCAGAGAGGGCAGGACCTTCACATGAAAGGTATACACCGTCTCCTTGCCGCTGCCGCCGGAGGGCGGTGTCACGGTGAGGGTCATGGTGTTGTCGCCCAGGTGCATGCTGTCGCCGTAGTAGACGTACTGGCCGGACTTATCCATCATGTCCGCACAGGCCGTGATGGTGCTGGTCCGCGTGGGGGTGGCAGCCACCATCGCTGCGCCGGTCTCGGCGGGCACCGCCCAGAAATAGTAGCCGTTCCAGCTGTTCGTGTCGAAGGCGCCGCGCTGTGCGGCGTTATAGTCGTATACGGTGTAGTCGCGGGTGGTGACATCCTGCTGGAAGTCCTCCGGCCCCACCAGCGTCAGGCCGTGCAGATAATCGTCCCGAGTCACGTCGCCCGTAGACTTCATCTTCACCCGCAGGGCGCTGAGGCCGTTGGGGCTGGCTGCCGCCGTCACCGTCACGGGATAGCTCTGCCGGTGGACGCCGTCCTGGGCCGTCACCGTGAACGTCACGGGGCCCTTGGAGAAGTCCAGCGTGCCGTCCGCCGGTTCCGCCGTGGCCCGGGGACTGATGCTGGTGACCACCTTGATCTGTGTCAGATCGGTGCCGTAGGGCAGCACCCAGGTGTAGCCGCCGTCGGCGGCGATGGCGGGCATGCCGTTGACCGTCACGCCCTTGAGCTTGCAGGAGTAGTCCAGCAGCTCCTGATACTCCTTATAGACAGGCATCCGCCCCTGGCCGGTGATATACCTGAACTGCCACGCGGCGCCGTACAGCGCCACATGGGTGTAGCTGTTCAGCTTGTCCAGGAACTCCTGCTTCTGCATATCGGCCAGCTCCATGGCCACGGCGCTGTCGCCGATGTCCATGCTGCCCACTGCCGGCAGCAGGCCGATGTTCTGATAGTAGTTGCCGCTGAGGTATGCCTTGGCGGTGGCTTCGTCCGCACTGCCCTGCACAAGGCCCACCAGATGGCCCGCCACGGGCTCCGCCTCCTCCGCGCCGTACTGCACGGAGCCGGCGTGGTAGCAGTTGTGGATGCCCACCTTCAGGGCGTTGTAGTCGCTGGTGCTGTACCGGCCCACCAGACCGCCCGCCTTCGTCTTCTCCACCTTCACGGTGCCCAGGTTGTAGCAGTCCTCCATGATGCCCTCGGCATCGCCGGCCAGACCGCCGGCCCACTCCCGGGCCTCCACGGTGCCGTAGTTGGCGCAGCCCACCATGACGCCCACGGGTTTCTCCTCGGTGCTGCCATAGCAGCTGATCTCGCCCACCACGCCGCCGGCCTGACCGCCGGCCACCACGCTTCCGTAGTTGGCGCAGCCGATCATCACCCGCGCCATGCACGCGATGCCGCCGGCGCCATAGCCGCCGGGGCTGCTGAAGCCGCTGGAGTCGGGGTTGGCCTTGACGCTGCCGTAGTTGGTGCAGTTGATGAAGGTGTGGCCCTCCGCCGCCAGACCGCCCACGCGGGGATACGGGATCTCACCGGCGGAACCGGCGGCATACACCGTGGCGTAGCTGGTGCAGTTGATGAGGGTGGCCCCTGCGGCGCGGCTGACGAGGCCGCCCACATAGGTGCGGGCGGTGACGGAGCAGCTCTTGTCCAGCGTCAGGTTCTTAATGACTGCGGTGTTGGACAGCAGGCCGAACAGACCGTAATACTTGCGGGTGGTATCCTCGAACACGAAGTTCTTGATACGGAAGCCGTTGCCGTCGTAGATACCGTCAAAGGTCCGGCCCGTGCCGCCGGAGCCGGTGGCGTTGCCGATGGGCACCCACGAGTTGTTCTTGAAGCCGGACAGGTCGATGTCGGCGGTCTGCCGGAAGTATTGACTGCGTTATGC
>ERZ791736.555-NODE-555-length-10446-cov-3.817727_pt1 | contig 10446 bp, 10 predicted proteins | sample MGYA00509940_ERZ791736 | MGnify/ENA primary metagenome ERZ791736 (study PRJEB30046, sample SAMN00792014) | human gut metagenome | study: EMG produced TPA metagenomics assembly of the A metagenome-wide association study of gut microbiota in type 2... | reverse complement strand
CGCACGTTCTGCTGGAGTCATAGTTAGTCTCCCGGCAGGAGATGGTTTTCGCTGCGGCCGTCGCTGTCCGCAATGTGCAGGTGCGCCATGGCCCCGCCGGTGAGCCGGTACAGCGTCTCCGCTGTCTCCCCCTGTACGAAGGAGGCCACCACGTCGCACATGGGAAGCACGCAGGGGTCGTTCAGCTCTGCCAGTACCTCTGACAGCTCCGCCGCGGTGGTGCAGGTGTTGGACTCGAACTGCGACAGCGGCTCCAGCAGGATGACCTGCCCGGCCTGCCGCGCCTCCGATGCCAGCCGGCGCAGCGAGCGCAGCAGCCGCGCCCGGCGCTGCGCCGGCTCCGTATGGCCGCCGTGCCCCACGGAGATCAGCGTGCGGGACGCACCCAGCCGGGAGGATACCTCCATGCTGCGGGCCAGATAGCGCATGCAGTCCTCCCATTGTCCCTCGTCCCCCAGCATGTAGTTGTAGGGATAGCCGTTGTGCTCCGGCGTGTAGATGCGGATGGGCACGGCGTACCGGGCGGAAAGCTCCCGCAGCTGTGCGACGCGTCCGGCGTCCATATCCGGCGCCCATGCGTGGGGCCGTCCGCCCCACAGCTCGATAAAATCATAGCCGAAGGCCGCCGCGTCAATAAAGGCCGACTCTATATTCGTATACTGGTAGCCGCAGGTAAAAAGTCCCAGCTCCATTCTGTACTGACCTCCTTGTCCGATAGTGACAGAATTATAGCATAAATCACAAAATCCACGCAAGACTTCCACCGATGGCATATGCAAAACCGACAGCTTTTTTCCTGAAATGTGCAGTTTTTTTTCCTGCGTGGCCGTATGCGTTATGCTATGATAACGATGTACGGTAGCCGTCGGGCTACAAAAAATGATCGGATCATTCTGAAACAGAAAGGATAGGAAGCTATGATAAAATTTGACGAGCAGAAGCAGCTGGACAGCGTGGCCGGTGCGCTGGCCATCCGTAAGGAGATCGAGGGCATCGCGGCGGATGTGGCGGGCCGCGGCTATAAAAACATCTGCTATCTGGGCATCGGCGGCACCTACGCCTCCGCGCTGCAGACTCAGAACCATGTGCAGGAGTACAGCGGCATGGAGATCATCGCGCAGAACGCCGCGCTGTACAACACCACCGGCAACCGCCGCATCGGCAAAGACACGGTGATCGTACTGTCCTCCGTCACCGGCACCACGCAGGAGGTGGTGGCGGCGGTGGAGAAGGCCAAGGCGCAGGGCGCGGTGGTCATCGGCTTCGTGGACACCGCCGATACCCCGCTGGAGAAGCTCAGCGACTACGCCATCCGCTATCCCCAGAACGAGCAGCTGAAGTTCTTCATGCTGGCGGACCGCCTGATGCAGCTGGCCGGAGACTTCCCCCAGTACGAGCAGCAGTACGCCGAGTATGACCGCTATCTGCCCCAGGCGCTGGTGGAGACGGAGAAGGCGGCGGACGACTTCGGCCGGACCTTTGCGGAGCGGCACTGCAATGACGCCATGCACTATTTCGTGGGCGCGGGCAACCAGTACGGCTCCACCTACTCCTACGCCATGTGCTACTGGGAGGAGCAGCACTGGCTGCGCAGCAAGTCTATCCATGCCGCCGAGTTCTTCCACGGTACGCTGGAGGTCGTGGACAAGGACACGCCCGTGACCCTCTTTATGGGCGAGGACGCCCAGCGTCCGCTGTCGGAGCGTGTGAAGAACTTCCTGCCCCGAGTCTGCGGCAATTACACCATTATCGACGCTGCCGACTACCCCCTCACCGGCATCAGCCCTGCGTTCCGGGGTGACATTTCCCATCTGGTGACCCACGCCGTCACCCAGCGCATTGACGCCCACATGGAGCAGATCAACCGCCATCCCATGGAGATCCGGCGCTATTACCGCCAGTTCCCGTATTGATGCCCGGCTGCGAGGCGCTGTGACCGATGGATAAGAGAATAACGGGCCGCATGCTGCTGGCCATGGATATCGACGGAACATCCGTGGGCCGCGATCACCGGCTGGGGGAAAAGACACGGCAGGCGCTGCGCCGGTTCCGGCAGGCGGGACATGTGGTGTGCTTCGCCTCGGGCCGCAACGAATTTGACATGTGGAACATGTGCGGCGACCACCGGGAGGCAGACTATGTCATCTGCAACACCGGCGGCAAGATCCTCCGTGCGGCGGACGACACCGTGCTGTCGCTGCATCTGGCGGACGCGGAAAGCGTCCGTGCGCTGGCCGGTGCGTGTCTGGGGCACAACGACTGTGTGCTCTACGTCATCGCCGCCGGCTACATGGGCGTCAGCCGCATGACCCCCGGCGTCCGGGAATACACCGACAGCATCCGCTGCCGCCCGGCGGTCTACGCCTCGGCGGAGGAGCTGCCGCTGGCGGGCGTGCAGGTCATGATGGCCAGCGGCAACGTGGGCCGGGCTGTCGCCGCCATACGCGGAGGCGGTCTTGCGCTGGACTATGTGTCCAGTGACCCGGGTGTCATCGACATCACGCCCCGGGGCGTCGGCAAATGGAGCGCGCTGCTGGCGCTGTGCCGTATGGAGGGCATTCCGCCGGAGAACGTGGCGGCCGCCGGGAACTACCTGAACGACCGGGACATGATCGAGCACGCCGGTATCGGGATCGCGGTGGGCAACGCCCTCACGGAGATCAAGGCGCTGGCGGACATCGTGCTCCAACACGACTGCGAGCACGACGCCATAGCGGAGCTGGTGGACAAGCTGCTTGCCATGTGACGGCGGTGTGCTATAATACAGCCAACTACTTCAACGGAGGTGCTGCAAAATGCTTGCAACGGCGGATATGCATACTCACAGCTCGTTTTCCTTTGATGTGGGCTGCGACCCCGCGCTGATGCTGGAGAGCGCGGCCCGGCGGGGGCTGCGGCCCCTATGAGCGGGATGAAACGGGCGGCGGACGCCGCGCCCCGCTTTCAGGAACGGCTGAAGACGCAGATCACCCGCAGCACCGCCGTGCTCCTGACGGCGTTCCTGCTGCTGTTTGGCGTGCTGCTGGCCATCTATTCCGAGGGCTACACCTACTATGAGAACCGGGAGTACAACCGCCAGCTCACCGAGGCATTCCGGGACACCTACCTGTCCTGCGCCGACTATCTGCGCAGCGGGGACAACATGGCGGTCATGGAGTCCTTCCTCACGGGAGAGATCACCGAGCTGAACATGTCCTATCAGTTCCACCGCTTCAGTTACTCCTCCCACCGGGTCAGTGACCTGCTCCTGCTGAACGGAGACGGCGCCGCGGCCTTTTCCACCATGGCGGAGCCCAGCAGCCATCTGCTGTACTTCTGCCAGTCCGTCATCCCACGGCTGACGGAGCGCACGGATGTCTATACCACCATTTACTACATGACGGCCGGCGGTTCCCGGCTGCTGTTTGCCCGGCAGCTGGACGGCCTGGGCTATGCCTTCCTGCTGCTGGACGGCAGTGAATGGAACCGCTCCATGGGACGCCTGCCCTACGATTATGTGGTCACGGATACCGGCGGCACCGTCATGGTGGCCAGCAACGCCGAAATGGTGGATGACCTCAACCGCTTCACCGGTGCGGGAAAGACCCGCTTCACCAGAGACGGCCAGCAGTATATGGTCAGCGCCGGGCAGCCCGCGGTGGGCGGGCTTGTGGTATACACACTGCTGCAGCGGGGACACTGGGGCACCTATTACATCATCGGCTGCCTGTGCGCTGTGCTGATGTTCGGCGTACTCTTTTTCACACTGCTCCGCGTCTCCCGGGAGATCGCCAGCCGCAATTCCCGCTCCGTGGAGACGCTCCACGACGAGCTGAGCATCATCCAGCAGGGCAATGTGGATCACAAGATCCGGCTGGATACCGGCGACGAGTTTCAGGAGATCGCCGCGCATATCAACTCCATGCTGGACACCATCAACGAGCTGAACCGGCGGAACATGGAGCTGGCGAAGCTGAACAACAGCGCCGAGATCGCTCAGCTGGAATCTCGCTTCCATCCGCACTTCCTCTACAATACGCTGGAGAATATCCGCTACGCCATTCTGCTGGGCGAGCCGGAGCGGGCGGACGAGATGATCCGCCGTCTGACGGCGCTGCTGCGGTACAGCACCGACACCAGCCGCTCCATGGTCACGCTGGGCAGCGACACCGAAAAGCTGCGGGACTATCTGGAGATCATCCGCTTCCGTCAGAACGGCCAGTTCTCCTACCGTATAGAGCTGGCCGGCGGTGTGGAGGACGTGCTGATCCCGAAGCTGTGGATCCAGCCTGTGGTGGAAAACAGCGTGAAGTACGGATTTCTGCGCAAACAGGCCCTTCATGTCGACCTGACGGCGCGGATGGAGGACGGCTTCCTGCTGATCGTGGTGACGGACAACGGCACCGGCTTCGAGCCTCAGCGGCTGGAGGAGGTGCGGCGCTCTCTGACCGCGCCGCAGAAGGACGTGCGCCAGAGCGGGCTGCAGAGCATCGCCCGGCGTCTGGCCCTGCTGTATGGCGAGGAGAGCACCATCACCGTGGAGAGCGAATACATGGTATACACCCGCGTGACACTGCGGATGAAACGAGGTGAGCATTGACATGTTCAAGGTTCTGATCGCGGAGGACGAGCCCCTGATCCGGAAGGGCATCATCTACTGCACGGACTGGGCCAGACTGAACTGCGGCATCCCGCTGGAGGCCTCCAACGGCGAGGAGGCGGCGGAGATGATCCGCCAGCACCGGCCGGATATCGTGCTGCTGGACGTGAACATGCCCCTGATGGACGGACTGGACGCGCTGTTTCAGACCCGGGGGCTGTACTTCTTCGTGCCCATCGTGGTCACGGGCTACTCCGACTTCGACTACGCCAAGCGCGCCATGTACAGCGGCGTGCAGCGGTATCTTCTCAAGCCGGTGGTGGCCTCCGAGCTGGAGGAGGCCATCCGCTTTGCCCAGCAGAAGCTGGAGCACCACCGCCTGATGGCCCACGAGCTGGCCCGCCAGACGGATACCACCCAGACGCTGGGGGAGCTGCCGGTGCAGCAGGGCAAGAGCCAGCCGGTGCGGCAGGTCATGGCCTATGTGGAGGAGCACTATCCGGAGAAGATCACCATCGGCATTATGGCCCAGAAGTTCCATTACAGCGAGACGCTGCTGATCCGCCGCTTCAAAAGCGAGACGGGTATCAACTTTTCGGAGTATCTCACCCATTTCCGCCTGCAGAAGGCCACGGCCATGATGCGGGAGACGGACAGGAGCATCAGCCAGATCGCCGAGGCCTGCGGCTTTTCGGAGTACCGCTATTTCCGGGGCGTGTTCCAGAAGAAGATCGGCTGTTCGCCCACGCAGTATGCACAGGATGTGCGGCTTATGCGAAACGACGGGAATGGTGTGTAGAATAGTTCCGGATTTGTGCATGATTTTTGCTTTTCGCATTTTTTAATGGCTCTATAATAAAATCATACCCCCGCAAAAAACAAAAAAGGAGCATGAAAACATGAAACGTATCAAGAGAATACTGACCCTGCTTCTGGCACTGGCGACAGCTCTGTCTCTGGCAGCCTGCGGCACCCAGAAGGACGAGCCCGCTGCCGGCGATGACGGCACGGCGGCAGAGGAAAAGAAGCTCGTGATCTACTCTGCTGCCACGGATGCGCAGGTCAATGCGGTGGTTCCCCTGTTCGAGGAGCGCTACGGCATTGAGGTCGAGGTCATCACCGGCGGTACCGGCGAGCTGCTGGCCCGTATCGACGCCGAGGGCGACGCCCCCTACTGCGACGTGATATTCGGCGGCGGCGAGTCCTCCTATTCCGAGTACAAGCACGTATTCCAGGATTACGTCAGCCCCGAGGACGCCAACCTCATCGAGAGCTGCCGCAACACGCTGGGCTACTGCACCAACTACAATCTGGACAGCGCCATCCTGATGTACAACACCGACCTGATCGGCGACATCCAGATCAAGGGCTATAAGGATCTGCTGAACCCCGAGCTGAAGGGCAAGATCGCCTCTGCTGATCCCACCGCCTCCTCCTCTGCTATGATGCACATTGAGACCATCCTCACCGACTTCGGCGGCCTGACGCTGGAGAACGAGGAGGGCTGGGGCTTTGTTTCCGACCTCATCAAGAATCTGGACGGCAAGCTGGCCAGCGGCTCCAGCGCCGCCTGGAAGTCCGTGGCTGACGGCGAGATGACCGTTGTGCTGACCTACGAGGAGGCCGGTATCTCGCTGGCCCGCTCCGGCGCCAATGTCGCCATTGTCTATCCCGAGGAGGGCACCGTTCTGACCCCCGGCACCGTGGGCCTGATCAAGAACTGCAGCCACCCCGAGAACGGCAAGCTGTTCATCGACTTCGTGCTGAGCCAGGAAGTGCAGAACATCCTCTGCAACGATCTGGATCTGCGTCCCGTCCGTGATGACGTCAGCTATCCCGAATACTTCCGTCCCGCCTCCGACATCAAGACGGTGGCTCTGGACCAGCAGTATGTCAATGAGCACAAGGCCGAGATCGTGGACAAGTTCACCGAGGTATATCAGGGCACCTTCTAAATTTTCTATTTGGCAAGCCGCCTGCCGCATGCGGTGGGCGGCTTGCTGCATCAAGAAAGGCGAGAGGACTATGAGCAAGATCACCATTCAAAACGCAAAGAAGCAGTACGGGGACACCACCGTCATCGAGGGGCTGAATCTGGAGATACGCGACGGAGAGCTGTTTACGCTGCTGGGGCCCTCCGGCTGCGGCAAGACCACGCTGCTGCGCATGATCGCGGGCTTCAATTCCATTGAGGGCGGCGACTTCTATTTCAACGAGGAGCGCATCAACGACAAGGAGCCCAGCAAGCGCAACATCGGCATGGTGTTCCAGAACTACGCCATTTTCCCCCACATGACCGTGGCCAAGAACGTGGCCTACGGTCTGAAGAACCGCAAGACCCCCAAGGATGAGATCGCCCGGGAGACAGACCGCTTTCTGGAGATCATGCAGATCAAGCAGTACGCCGACCGGCTGCCGGAAAATCTGTCTGGCGGCCAGCAGCAGCGCGTGGCGCTGGCCCGCGCGCTGGTCATCAAGCCGGACGTGCTGCTGATGGACGAGCCGCTGAGCAATCTGGACGCCAAGCTGCGTCTGGAGATGCGGCAGGCCATTCGCAAGATCCAGCGTGAGGTGGGCATCACCACCGTCTACGTCACCCACGATCAGGAGGAGGCCATGTCCATCAGCGATACCATCGCTGTGATGAACGCCGGCAAGATCCAGCACATCGGTACGCCCCGCGATATCTATCAGCGTCCCGCCAATACGTTTGTGGCCACGTTCATCGGCCGCACCAACATCCTCGATGCCCGCATGGAGCAGGGCACGCTGGTGTTCCCTACCGGTGAGCGCTTTACCCGCGACAGCTGGCGCACCATCCCTGACGGACCGGTGAAGGTCTCCGTCCGCCCCGAGGAATTCGTGGTACATCACGCTGACGAAAAGGCAGGGGGCCTCTCCGCCGTGCTGGAGGACAGCGTGTATCTGGGCCTGAACACCCACTACTACCTGAAGCTGACCGGCGGCGCCAGCGTGGAGCTGATCCAGGAGTCCGCCATCGACGAGAAGCTGGAGCCCGGCAGCGCTGTCACCCTGACACTGAAGGAGGAGAAGATCAACATTTTCTCCGAGGACGGCACAAAGAACTATTTGAGGGTCTGAGACTATGAGACAGAACAGTAAACGGTTTCGGCTGGACGTATGGGGCTGGACGACCATTGTTATCCTGCTGCTGTACGCACTTTTCCTGCTGTATCCCCTGAGCCTGCTGCTGAAGATGGCATTCTCTGACGGCGTACACTTCACGCTGGAGAACTTTGCCAAGTTCTTCTCCCGTAAGTATTATTCCATTACGCTGCTCAACAGCTTCAAGGTTTCCATCGCCGCCACCATCGCTTCGGTGGTCGTCGGCGTGGTGCTGGGCTACTTCATGTCGGTGTTTAAGGTCCGGGGCGCAAAGCTCCTGCGGATGTGCATCGTCATGGCTACCATGTCCGCCCCCTTTGTGGGCGCGTATGCGTGGATCATGCTGCTGGGCCGCAACGGCGTTATCACCAACTTCCTCTCCGGCCTGTTCGGCATCACCATGCCGGATATCTACGGCTTCAACGGCATCATGCTGGTGTTCGTCACCCAGCTTTTCCCGCTGGTGTTTCTGTATGTGCAGGGCGCCATGAGCAAAATGGACGCCTCACTGATGGAGGCCTCCGAAAATCTGGGCTGCACCGGCTTCAAGCGCTTTTTCACGGTGGTGCTGCCCCTGATCTCACCCACCGTGCTGGCCGGCGCTCTGCTGGTGTTCGTCCGCGCCATGAGCGACTTCGGAACTCCTATGCTGATCGGAGAGGGCTACCGTACCTTCACCGTCATTCTTTACAACGAATTCGTGGGCGAGGTGTCCCAGAACAAGGGCTTCGCCTCCGCCATCGCTATCATCGCGATCCTCATCACCATGGTGGTGTACTTCTCCCAGAACTTTGTGGCGAAGAAGCAGGCCTTCTCCATGAACGCCCTGCACCGCATCGAAAAGAAGCAGCTCCACGGCTTTTCCAACTTTATCGTGCATTTTATCACCTATGTAGTCGTCGGCATCTCCATCCTGCCGCAGCTGTATGTGGTGTACACCTCTTTCCTGAAGACCAGCGGCCAGATCTATGTGGCCGGCTACTCGCTCCAGAGCTATCAGGACATGTTCTCCCGTCTGGGCAGGAGTATCCAGAACACCATCGTCATCCCTGCGGTGAGCCTGCTGATCGTGGTGTTCCTGGCCGTGCTGATCGCCTATGTGGCGGTGCGCCGCCGGAATGTGCTGTCCGGCGCGGTGGACGTGATCTCCATGATCCCCTATGTCATCCCCGGCACCGTCATCGGCATTGCCATGATCTCCGCCTTTAACCGGGAGCCGCTGGTGCTCACCGGCGGCATGTTCATCATGGTGGTGGCGCTGGTGGTGCGCCGCCTGCCCTACACCATCCGCTCCTCTGTGGCCATTCTGCAGCAGATACCGCTGTATGTGGAGGAGGCGGCCCTGTCGCTGGGCAGCTCCAAGCCCAAGGCGTTCTTTACCGTCACACTGCCCATGATGTCCTCCGGCGTTCTGTCCGGCGCCATCCTCAGCTGGGTCACGCTCATCAGCGAGCTGTCCACCGCTATCCTGCTGTATACCGGCAAGACTCAGACCCTGACAGTGGCCATCTACACCCAGATCGTCCGGGGCAACTACGGCATCGCCTCCGCAATGGCCACGGTGCTGACCGTGATGACCCTGCTCTCCCTGCTCATATTCAACAAGATCAGCAAGGACGGCGACCTGACAATGTAAGGGAGGGAGCCTGATGGAAAAGCGCACCATGCGGGACTATGTATACCTGACGCCCTCCGTTCTCCGGCAGCAGCTGGCGGGACAGTGGGAGGAGCCGCTGGCGGCGGCCTTTGCCGCCCGTCCCGTCCGCATCCTCCGTCTGGTGGCCAGCGGCTCGTCCTATAACGCAGCCCTGTGCGTCCGCCCCTATCTCCGAAAGTGGCTGGACTGCGAGGTGCTGGTCACGGAGCCGTTCACCTTCTGCGCCTATGAGAGCTGCCTGCCGGCGGACGAACTGGCGGTGGTCATCTCCCAGAGCGGGTACAGCACCAACGCGCTGCACGCGCTGGACACCATCCGCGCCAAAGGACGTACGGCTATCGGCATCACCTCTGACCTCAGCAGCGACTTCCGGACGCACGCAGATCTGCTGATCGACTATGGCTGCGGGCAGGAGTCCGTGGGCTATGTGACCATGGGCGTCACGGCGCTGTGTCTGTTTCTGTGCCTGTTCGCCCTGCGGAGCGCCCACCTTTCCGGACGGCTTTCCGAGGATGGCCTTGCGGCGGAGCGGCAGAAGCTGGCACAATGGGCAGACGCCTACGAGCAGGCCATCCCGGCGGGGGAGGCGTTGCTGCGCAGCCGTTACCGGCAGCTGTCCGCCATGCAGACCGTCTGCATCGCGGGAGCCGGCGCCGCCTGGGGCGTGGCACGGGAGGCGGCGCTGAAGCTGATGGAGACGCTTCAGATATCCGCCTGTGCCTACGAGCTGGAGGAGTTCCTCCATGGCCCGGAGCTGCACCTGACGCCCAACCATACCCTGTTTTTCCTTGCGTCCGACCCGCATGATCGGGCGCGGGGCGCCCAACTCAGCCGCGCCGCATCGCTGGTCACGGAAAAGACGTTCTTTTTCACGGATGACGGCGGAGATCTGCCTGTGCCGTCCTCACCGGACGCGCTGTTGACGCCCCTGCTGTTCCTGCCGTTTTTCCAACTGACCGCCTACCGGCTCACAGAGGATTTGCACCGCTGGCACAAGCACCCGCTGGTGGCAGACTTCGAGTCCGCCGTCAGCGGAAAAAGCGCCAATTATGTCTCGAAGGAAGTACTCTGACAACGCGGCATC
>ERZ791736.550-NODE-550-length-10489-cov-4.423232_pt1 | contig 10489 bp, 9 predicted proteins | sample MGYA00509940_ERZ791736 | MGnify/ENA primary metagenome ERZ791736 (study PRJEB30046, sample SAMN00792014) | human gut metagenome | study: EMG produced TPA metagenomics assembly of the A metagenome-wide association study of gut microbiota in type 2... | reverse complement strand
GGTGCTGCCGCTGCAGCCGGCACCAGCCCGCGGTAAAGCCCTTCGGCAGGTCCGAGCATGATGCATCGGACAAGTCCGCCTCCGATATGCTGCGCAACTTCCATAACACGTTTTTTACCGTTAATTACAACAAATAACGCCTCGCGGATTCTCGGCAGGCTGTCTTTTTGAAAGGCAACGTCCACAACCGGACCGTTCACGCCTGAAATTTCGCCCTTGGGCAGAGCGGAGTTTGATGATTTTGTTTCTGCTGTGTTTGTCATTGGGCGTTGCCCCCTTCGGTTTTTGCTGTTTGCCTTGATTTCAGTTTTTTAAGCTTCAATGCACGCGCTCCCGAGGTGATTTCGATCATCTCGTTTGTAATTGCGGATTGACGCAGGCTGTTATATTGCATTTGCAGCTGTTTTAGAATCTCTTCCGCATTTTTTCCTGCGGAACTCATTGCCGTCATTCGCGCTTCCTGCTCGCTGCAATAACTGTCAACAAGCGAGCTGTAGATAAATCCGGTAAGATAGCTCGGAATGATTCCGTCAAGAACCGTGTTTGCATCGGGATAGAATTCCTTTTGCTCGCGCGATTCTTCATTTCTCATCACGGATTCCCTTTCGACAGAATAGAAACGGCTGCGCGCAAGCGGAAGAAGACAGTTCCGCTTGCATTCGCTTGGCTTTTTGCTTTGATAATCAGTGTATATGATGTCTATTTCATCCAAAAGATTATCGTTATAATATTCCAACAAATCGTAACATATATTACGTGCTTCCCAAACTGTCGGGAATGCCGCTGAGTAGTGGAACTCCTCAACAAAGCGTATGCCGTTGTCAATGCAATAGTGTCTTCCGCATTCGCCGACAATAAAGAGCTTTGCATCCGGATGAAGCGCAACATAATCTTCGGCGGCACGAATTGCGGTTTGATTGTAACTGCCCGCAAGTCCCTTATCGGAAGTGACAAGCAGCAATCCCCTGCGGCGAAAAGTCTGTCCTTCGGGAAGCAAAACGCGGAAGTAGCGGTTGTTTGTTTCCGGAATATAAAGAAACAGATCACTTATCTGCTCTTTGAGTGCATTGAAATAGGGTTCGGTGCTGATGACTTCGCGTTTTGCGCGCCGCATTTTCACGGAGGAGATCATATACATCGCATCCGTGACTTTTTTTGTTTGGCGAATGCTGCCGATTCGCGCCTTTATTTCTTCGGCACTGGCCATTGAACCAACTCCGTCCTTTCGCTGAAAATACTGAGCAGACAGCCTTAAAACAGGATACACGCCCGCGCCCGGCGCGCGAGCTTATCAACGGCTGCCTGAATTAAGTGCGGTGAGATCATGCAGAATACGCGGCGAAAAAAGCCTTTGCAGCGTTCACAACATCGGAATGCAGTTCTGCGCTGTATTTTTTTCCGTGTTCGATTCTGAGACAAAGCGAATTGCAGTTCGCGGAAAAATACGTCAGAAGATCCTTCTGCGCCTGCTTGATTTTTTTTACGGGAACATCCAAAAACATTTGCTCCTGTGCACATATAAGCGTCACAACCTGCTCCCAAAGCGGCATTGCGGCTTGGTTCTTTTGCCGCAGCAGCTGCATGAGACCCTCTCCGTATTTCAAACGCTGTACGGTTTGCTCATCCAGTTCGCCGCCGAAACGGGAGAATACCTGCATTTCACGATATTGCGCAAGGTCAAGCCGTATTGAACCGACGGACTTGCGCATGACTTCGGATTGTGCAGCACCGCCGACACGGCTGACGGACAATCCGACGTTGACAGCCGGTCGCTGACCCGAATAGAACAACTCGCTTTCAAAGAAAATCTGTCCGTCGGTAATCGAAATGATGTTTGTGGGGATATATGCGGAAACATCGCCGGCCTGTGTTTCAACGATCGGAAGCGCAGTCATGCTGCCGCCGCCGAGGGAATCGGAAAGCTGAGCCGAACGCTCCAAAAGACGGGAATGCAGATAGAATACATCCCCGGGGTAAGCTTCACGCCCGGGGGCGCGTTCCAAAAGCAAACTCAGCGTGCGGTATGCAACCGCATGCTTGGATAAATCATCATACACAACAAGCGCATCACGTCCGCGATACATGAAGTATTCTGCAATGGCACAGCCTGCATACGGAGCAATGTATTGCAGCGACGCAGGATCATCCGCCGGGGAAGATACAATAACGGTGTAGTCAAGGGCGTCCGCTTTTTTCAACGTGGTGATAACCTTTGCGACACTGCTCGCTTTTTGCCCGATTGCAACATAGACGCAAACGGTGTTTTTGCCCTTTTGGTTGATAATTGTGTCAATTGCAACGGTTGTTTTACCCGTTTGCCGGTCGCCTATCAGAAGTTCCCGCTGCCCTCTTCCGATGGGGAACATTGAGTCAACAGCAAGAAGACCCGTTTCAAGAGGGCGAAACACGGGTTTGCGTTCAAGAATGCCGGGAGCGGGCCGCTCAAGCGGGAAATATTCTTTTGCACCGATTTCATCTCCGCCGTCAATGATCTGTCCGAGCGGGTTTATCATTCTTCCGAGGATGTGGTTGCTTATCGGAATGCCTGCAGTGCGGCGTGTGCGAACGACGCGTGTACCTGCGGTGATTTCGCTGTCGCTGCCGAACAGAACAACGCCGGTTGTTCCGTCCGTGCGGATGTCCTGAACCATGCCTTTGATTCCGCAATCGAAAAGCACGATTTCGCCGTATGTTACATCGTGAAGCCCGTCAATGACAGCTATGCCGTCGCCGACGGAGAGTGCAAAGCCGACCTGCTGGTGGCCGTGATCAAGTCTGAAACAGGAAATATCCTCGCGCAGTAAAGAAATAATCTTTGAAGTGTCATATTCCTTTTTCAACGACTGAAATGATTTCCGAAGCTGACGAATGCGCCCGAGAGTGGTCCAGTCGTAGTTATCGTCTCCGACAAAAATGTTGAATCCTCCGACAACGGACGGAACCCGCTTTATCGTGAGTTCAATTTCGCCTGCATTGTAGTCGCGGCTGATAATCTTCCGAATTCTCCGCAGCTGTTCTTCGGTGGGAGGGGTTACACAGTCAATTTCGACTTTGAGCGGTTTTGAATCAGCGGAATCAATGCTGTCGAAATCGGATTCCACAACATCGGCGGCATCGTTGCGTTTTGATTTTTGAGGAGCAGCTGATTCGGAGTTATGAGACGCTCCGCTTTGCTTATTATCCTGCCCGAAGGCGTTCTTACGGTCGGTTGTGTTCATTGTTTTTTCCTGCCTGCGGAGTTGTTGGAGGATACGCCTGTTTTTTTGCTTTTACCGGGGCGCGCCGAGGGTTTGTGCCCCGGATCGTTTTCGGCAAGGCGGATGAACGCATCATAGAGTTCGCGGTCCCGCTCCGGGGTGACTGTGTCGCTGAGGAGCTTTTGCGCAGCGGAAATAACAAGTTCACCGATCTCGGTCTGTGCAGCGTCAAGGATATGCTGTTTCCTGTTTTCGGCTTCGGTTTCGGCTGCCTTGAGCAGTGTGGAAGCCTTGTCTTTTGCATCGTTTATATAGCCTTCGGCGGCAGAAGCCATATCTTTTTCGGCATTTTGCTTCATTTCTGCTATCTCAGCTTCGGCATTGCTCAGCTTTTGCTCATATTCGGCTTTTGCTTTCGCATTCGTTTCGGCACTTTCGGCATTGTCGCGCTCAAGCTTTTCAAAATGAGCTTTCCTGTTTTCGAGGAACTTATTTATGGGCTTAAAGAGCAGAAACGTAAGTCCGCCTGCAAGAATGACGAAGTTCAACATGTGCAGAAGCACTTGTAAAAAGTCAATGTTAAGCGGCATTTTTGCACCTCATTTCAATCAGAATAGTCGGTTTGGTTCAAACGGACTTTGCGCGGATCCGTTTGGATGGATTCGCGCAAAGCTTTTAAATCAGAGCACAAAGATGATAAGGATCGCAATAATCAAAGCATAAATGATTGCGGTCTCAATGAAAACAAGACCAAGCATCATTGCGGAGTTGATTTTACCTGCTGCTTCGGGCTGACGTGCCATACCCGAAGTGCTTTTTGCGATCGAAATCGCCATTGCCGCAGCGCCTGCTGTGGCGACGATACCGACGACTGCAGCAGCAGCAACGGCTTTGGTTGAAACGGTTTTATCCTCCGCTGTTTCGGTCGGCGCAGAGAGCACTGCAGGTTCGGACGCTTGGTCACTCGGCTGAGAATCCGAAGCGAATGCCGGTGCGCAGAGCGCGAACACAAGCACAAGTGACAGAGCGGCGAGAAGTATTGCGGAGATGATGTTCTTTTTCATTGTTGTTTCCTTCTTTCATCAGTTAGTTTTTTGTTCTTTTTTTAAATTTTTGCGTGAATGTTTGCTTTTCTTTCGCGGTTCGACAGCTTCGCCGTAAAAAATCGAAACAAGCGTCGTAAGGACGTAAGTTTGTATTACGGCATGGAGCAATGTGAACAATACTCCAACGAACACGGGAAGAACAAAGCTGAGCGAAAAGTAGTAGTAAACAAGTTCCGTGACCAACAGTCCGCTGAGCAGTGCACCGAAAAGCCTGAAACTCATGGAAATGGGGAGGGAGAAATCCTTCAGAACATTGAGAGCACCTTTTGCGCCTTCGCATATAATGCCTGCTCCGAGGATGACAATGTAGGAAAGCACGCCCATTGCAATTGCGGCGTTAATGTCGGCGATTGGTGCGGGAAGTGCTATTGATGCGCCGTGTGTCGTGACGGCCTGAATGCCGAGCAGTTCGAACAAAGTGCTGAGAAAAATGTAAATCCCCGCACTGAAAATGTAAGCTCCGGCAAAGCCGCTTTTGTGCGGGCTGTTTGTTTTGGCCATTCCGGAAAAGAACTCAACGGGCATTTCAAGCAATGACTGAAATTTTCCCGGAATGAGCTTAAATTTCGGAATTGCAAATATCCTTATCAGCACTGCCGCAAGCAGAATGATGCCTGTCACGATATATGCCGACAGTACGGCGGGGTTGACTTCGATTCCCAAAAAATTGATTTTGTTGACTTCGTGAAGCACGCCGTCGCGCATGGCTTCTTTGACGCTTTCGGTATGTTCGGTGGGATTCAGCTTTGAAAGCACGGCAATTCCGACGAGAAGCAGAACGATAACCCCGAGCCATATAAGCAGGAAAAGTTTCCTGCCCGAGAGTTTCTTTCGGTTCATTTTGACCTCCTGCAGAACACTTCCCGCAACTGAACCGTGCAGGGAAATGCTGCTTGAACGAATTAATCCGCTGCTTAACGCTTTTCGAACCGTTGCCGAAAACTTCAGCGTTATCAACATGTTCGCAATGAATCACCCAATGCGCATGGCAGCATAAAGAATAAACATAAACCGGACACTGTCGGGAATACGCTGGGTATTCAGTCAATGTCCGGTATTGGTGCGAATGGGGGGATTTGAACCCCCAAGCTTTCGCCGGCGGATTTTAAGTCCGCTGTGTATGCCGTTCCACCACATTCGCATTTTTATGGTACGAAAAAATAATACCGCACCGTGCAGACGTTCAGCTTACCGCGAGCCTGTTTATCGAGCCTGTTTATTCGGTGCTTTTTAAATTATAAGCAAAACGGGAAGAATGTCAAGCATATAATGCAAACAACGCATTCGGCGGACGTGCAGGCACAACGGAAACGGTTTATTTTTCCGCCGAAAGTGCCGCCGGGATATCCCCCACACCGTTCAAAACAAGACGCGGGCGATAAGGATATTTTCTTATGTCACTGCGTGATGTTACACCGCTTAGAACAAGCACTGTATCAAGGCCGGTTTCAATTCCAGCGATCATGTCCGTGTCCATTCTGTCGCCGATCATAACGGCATCTTCGGAGTGAACGCCGAGAATGCGCAGCCCCGTCCGCATCATAAGAGGGTTGGGCTTGCCGACAAAATATGCATTTTGTCCGGTTGCCATTTCTATAGGTGCAATCATTGCACGGCAGGCAGGAATGATACCCTCCTCGGACGGTCCGGTGAGATCGCTGTTGGTTCCGATCAGTTTTGCACCCTTCATTACCAGTCGCACTGCCTTAAGTATGTTTTCATAATTGTAAGTGTTACCCTCGCCGATAATGACATAGTCCGGATCAACATCATTCATAGTTATTCCTTCATCGTGCAGTGCCATGATAAGCCCCGCGCCGCCGATAGTGTAAACACTGCATCCTGGAGATTGGGAGCTTATAAAACGCGCTGTTGCAAGTGCGCTTGTATAAAAGTGGCTTTCGTCAACATCGAGTCCCATACGTTTCAGCTTCTGCTGAAGTTCCTTCGGAGAGCGTTCCGATGAATTTGTAAGAAAAAGAAAGTTTTTATTCTCTTTGTACAGCCAGTCGACGAATTCCGGTACGCCGGGCAGCAATTTGTTTCCGTGGTAGATAACACCGTCCATATCGCAGATGAAGCCAAGTTTGTTTTTTAAGATTTCCATTTCGTTCCTCCTTACCGAAAGCATGAAAGCGGGTTTGAAAGCAATCAGCCTGTTTTTAGCGTTATTATAAGCTCGCAATGTAAAATCCGCAACAGCAGGTTTGAAAACAACCTGTAAATAATGCTGAGGGGCAAGTGGATGAACATGCGAATAATGCCGATATAAAAACAAAAAAAGCAGACGAACAATCAACAGAAAAATTAAATATATAAATCAGAGGCGGTCCAGCTTATAAAAATGGTGGAAATTATTTCTTTCATATGATATAATTCTGCTGATGACGACCGTGCGCCGAACGGATGTTTGAATTGTTTCGATTTATTGCCGAGAATGCGCACGGGCAAACGGAGGTTGAACTACAGATGAAATGCAGATATTGCCTTGGCACTGAAAGCAGGGTTGTCGATTCCCGCCCGACAGAGGACGGAACAGCAATACGTCGTCGCCGCGAATGCTCCAATTGCGGTAAGCGCTTCACAACTTATGAAAAAATCGAAGATATTCCGATTTCCGTTGTAAAACGTGACGGAACGCGCGAGGCGTTCAACAGTGAAAAGATCCTTGCCGGTGTTCGCAAGGCATGCGAAAAGCGCCCCGTATCGGCAGCGGAGCAAAACACACTCGTGGACGATGTTACGAGAGAGATTTTCAACACCCTGGAGCAGGAGGTCACAACCATACGCATAGGCGAAATGGTAATGAAAAGACTTAAAGATCTTGATGAAGTTGCCTATGTGCGCTTCGCATCCGTCTACCGTTCTTTCAAGGATATAAACACCTTTATGGAGGAGCTTAAAAGCCTTCTCGGGGAAAGTGAAGAGAACAAGGACGATTCGACAGAAAATCCGAAAGCCGATTGAACAATTGAATGAATAACAGCAAAGCTGCCTTATGCCTAAACACGGCAGAGCTAAGATTTGCGTGTAAAACCATTGAAGAATACTGTGAACAATAAATACAACAACTGCAACTATAACATTATACGAAGCAACGGAACAGAACTCATTCAGTCAGATAAACTGCCGCAGGATGAAGTGTTCCATGGCTTTTCGACACGAAACGGGGGAGTGAGCCGTGAACCTTATGCATCACTCAATCTCGGATTGTCGCGCGATGAACCGAAAGAGAACATCCTGCGCAATTTTCGGATTCTCTGTGATGCGTTCGGACTCGATTTCGAAAAACTTGTGATCGTTAATCATGAGCACGGTTCAAATGTTATCCGCGTTGATTCATCGCATTGCGGGCGCGGGCTGTATCGTGAACCGCTGCCTTTTTGCGACGGATTGATAACGGACGATCCAAACGTGGTTTTGGTCACTGCGCATGCGGATTGCGGAGCCGTTTTTCTTTACGACAAGAAAAGGCGTTCGATCGGGCTTGCCCATGCAGGCTGGAAAGGCACGCTGAAGCGGGTCGGAACGGAGTTGGTGCGTTCAATGCAGACGGCGTTCGGTACGAAAGCGGAAGATTTGATTGCGGCAACGGGGCCGTGCATCTGTTTCGACTGCTTTGAAGTCGGTATCGAAATCGGACGGCAGTTTGCCGAGGAATTTCACAGTGACGAGCTTGTGAAACCGGGCAAAACGGGCAAGGCATATGTTGATATTCGCGCTGCGATTGAAATACAGCTGGAGGAATGCGGAGTTCTGCCGCAGAATATTTCCGCCATGCCGCTGTGCACATTTGAACGAAGTGACTTGTTTTATTCTTACAGGCGCGACAGAACAAAAACCGGTGCAATGGTTTCTGTGCTGAAGCTTATCTGATGTTCGGACATGTTTCCCCGCACAGAGCGGAACAAAACAAAAAAACATCAAAGGAAGAATTATTCGGATACCCAATGCGGGGGACAAAAATGAAACTGAACTATAAACGCACAATTTTTGTTGGCTTTGCCTTTTTCCTGATCTGCACATTCTGGCAGGCGTACGACACGATAATCCCTAAAATACTGACGGATAAATTCGGTATGTCGCAGGCGGCTTCCGGGGTTGTTATGGCTCTGGATAATGTGCTTGCAATTTTTCTGCTGCCGCTGTTCGGTGCGATTTCAGATAAAACAAATACAAAACTCGGCAGGCGGACTCCGTTCATAATTGCCGGAACGCTTGCCGCCGCAATCGCATTCGTAGGCTTATCTTTTGTTGATAATGCGCAGGCAAGGGCCCTTAACGGTGTTGAAAGGTTCGAAACAGCCGTTTACGGCACCATTGCTGATGCACAAAATGATGATATTAAAGGCATTTTTGATAATGCTGTGTCAACAGTGTTCAACAATTGCCTGAACAAAAAACTGATAACACCGAACGGTGTTGAGTTTGTTGTGATGAATGAGTTCGCGATTCCCGGCGACAATGACCAAAGCGAAACGGAAAAGATGATTTCTGTGCGTGATTATCTTGCAGGAGAGGCCGAGCAGACTGCGTTGAATGCTGCGTCCGTTGCTGTGGACAGAGACTTTTTCTGTGCAATTGAAAACTATTATTCCCCCGTGGTTGTTGACAACACGGACAACAGCCTCGTTCAGCCTTCCCGATTATATTCGGAGTTTTATGTTCCGGCAAGACAGGCATATGCCGAGGATATAAGCTCAGCGGGAGCAGTGCGGACAGGGCTGTTTATAGCGGTGCTGCTTGTTGTGTTGATTTCAATGGCCTCGTTCCGCTCGCCGGCGGTTGCGTTGATGCCGGATGTAACAATAAAACCTTTGCGCTCAAAGGCAAATGCCGTAATTAACCTTATGGGTACGGCGGGCGGCATTATCGTTCTTGCTTTGGGAATGATTTTCGGCACTGGAAGCGTGAAAAACTCAATGATGAGCTACACACCGTTCTTTGCAATTATTGCGGGCGTGATGCTTGCGGCATTGGGTTTGTTCATGATCACGGTTCGGGAGCCGAAGTTTGCGGAGGAAATGCGGCAGCAAAGTAAACGGTTGAACCTTGGCGAGACAGACGAAGAAACAAGCGGGAAAAAGAGGCTTTCGAAAGGAGAAAAAACTTCACTCGTTCTGATACTTGCATCCGTTGCGCTTTGGTACATGGGGTATAATGCGGTAACATCGAAGTATTCGGTTTATGCGGGAAAAGTTTTGAATCTTGATTACAATTCGACTCTGATGATTGCAAACATCGCTGCAATTGTATCCTACATTCCGGTGGGGGCCGCAGCTTCGAAAATCGGACGCAAAAAAACTATTCTCGGCGGAGTCGTGATGCTTGCATCCGCATTCGGTGTTGCCGCATTCCTGCGTGAAGGCAGCAGTGCGCTCCTCATGAACTGTATGTTTGCGCTTGCCGGAATAGGCTGGGCAACAATAAATGTAAACAGTTTCCCGATGGTTGTTGAAATGTGCAGCGGCGGTGAAATCGGCAAATTCACCGGATATTACTACACTGCAAGTATGGCGGCACAGGTCTTGACGCCTTATTTGAGCGGTCTGCTTATGGACAAAATCGGAATGACATCACTGTTCCCGTACGCAACATGCTTTGTTGCACTTGCGTTCGCGGCAATGCTGTTTGTGAAACACGGCGACAGCCGTCCGCAGGCACGCTCCGGTATTGAAGCGTTAAATTATGAGGATTGACGAATGCGCCGTTAGGCGGTGAGCGCACAGCAAAACAAACAAAAATGAAACTAATGTGTATTGAGCATTAAGGAGAAAAATGATAGATATTCATTGCCATATTCTGCCCGACGTTGACGACGGAGCCGTCGATATGACGGAATCCGTTGAAATGCTTCGCATCGCAGCGGAATGCGGAGTTACGGATATTATTGCAACGCCGCATTGCGCACCGGGCGAGTTTGATAATTATGCGGGAGAAAAACTTTTCGCTGCATTTTCGGAGCTTTGTGAAGCACTCTCAAAGACAGACGCGGAAATAGGTCTGCACCTCGGCACGGAGGTGTTTGCCTGCCCGGAAACGCTGAAACTGACAGACAGCGGAAAACTGCTGACGCTTGCTGATTCCGATTTCATGCTTGTGGAGTGTGCTTTCGATGAGGATCCTTGGTTTATGCTGGAAATGCTTAAAACTGTTGCTGCAAGCGGAAAAAAACCGGTGGTGGCA
>ERZ791736.548-NODE-548-length-10504-cov-3.904201_pt1 | contig 10504 bp, 8 predicted proteins | sample MGYA00509940_ERZ791736 | MGnify/ENA primary metagenome ERZ791736 (study PRJEB30046, sample SAMN00792014) | human gut metagenome | study: EMG produced TPA metagenomics assembly of the A metagenome-wide association study of gut microbiota in type 2... | reverse complement strand
GCTGAACTAAAGGGAGTAAAACTGAAAGATTACCCGGTCGTGCTGGCCGCCAGCGCGCACAGCGCAGGCAAGACCTATGCGCAGGCGATCGAAGGAAAATGGCATATGGCTGAACCAATTCCGGAAAGCGTCAAATCCATGATCGTGATGGACGCCGAGGCGGACGCGGAGGAGATCGCGAGGCAGGTCGACTTTGTCTTCTGCGCCGTCAATATGAAAAAGGACGAGATCAAGGCGCTGGAAGAGAAATACGCGAAGCTCGAATGCCCGGTCGTATCAAATAATTCCGCCCACCGCCACACGCCCGACGTGCCGATGGTCGTGCCGGAGATCAACGCCGACCACATCCGCATCATCGACGCACAGCGCAAGCGGCTCGGCACAAAGCGCGGCTTTATCGCCGTCAAATCCAATTGCAGCCTGCAAAGCTATGTCCCGGCACTGCACCCGCTGATGAAATCCGGCGTGGAAAAGGCGCTGGTCTGCACATATCAGGCAATTTCCGGCGCAGGCAGAACATTTGAGACATGGCCGGAAATGATCGACAACGTGATCCCCTATATCGGCGGCGAGGAGGAAAAGTCCGAGCAGGAGCCGATGAAGCTCTGGGGCCATATCGAGGGCGATAAGATCGTCAATGCGACGGAACCCAACATCACCGCGCAGTGTCTGCGCGTGCCTGTTTCGGACGGTCATATGGCGGCGTGCTTCGTTTCGTTCAAGGGCGAGAAGCCGTCGCTGGAGCAGATCAAGGCAGACTGGGCAGCGTTTTCGGGCCGCGCACAGGAATTGAAGCTGCCGTCGGCTCCCAGGCAGTTCCTGCATTACTTTGAGGAAGCCGACCGTCCGCAGACGAAGCTCGACCGTATGCTTGAGGGCGGTATGGCCGTCTCCATCGGCCGTCTGCGCCCCGATACGCAGTACGATTACAAATTCGTCTGCCTGTCTCATAATACCCTGCGCGGAGCAGCCGGCGGCGCTGTTTTGCTGGCGGAACTGCTTTGCGCGGAAGGATATATCACAAGGAAATGATCCCGAAGGGAGCGATTCTTTGAAAAAGCCCGTTTTTGAAGGCGTCGCGACTGCGCTCGTTACGCCGTTCAAGCAGGGTACGGTCGATTTTGCCGTCATGAATCAGCTGCTGGATCTGCAGCTTGCCGCAGGCGTCGACGCGGTCGTCGTCTGCGGAACGACCGGAGAGGCCTCCACCATGACGGACAACGAAAAGCTTGCGCTGATCGCGCACACAGTCAAATACTGCGCCGGACGATGCAAAATCATCGCCGGAACTGGTACAAACGACACGGCTCACACCTTGCAGTTGAGCCGTGTCGCTGCGTCTATGGGCGTGGACGCCGTGCTGCTGGTGACACCCTATTACAACAAGTGTACGCAGGCAGGGCTGATCGCGCATTATACCGCGGCAGCCGACACCGTCCCCTGCCCCGTGATCGTCTACAACGTGCCGAGCCGCACGGGCGTGGACGTCTCGGTCGAGACGTGCCGTGCGCTCTGCGCGCATCCGAACATCGGCGGGATCAAGGAGGCCAGCGGCAGCGTCCCGAAGGCCATGCGCATTCTGGACGCCTGCGCGGAGGAGCTTCCGCTCTGGAGCGGAAACGACGATCTGACCGTACCGCTGATGGCGGTCGGCGCGAGGGGTGCGATCTCCGTTTTGTCCAATGTGCGGCCTAAGCTGACGCTGCAGATGGTCCGCGCCTGTCAGACTGGCGAATACGCGCAGGCGGGACGGATCCAGACGGCGCTGATGGGGCTTGTAGACGCGCTTTTCTGCGAGGTCAACCCGATTCCCGTGAAGCAGGCGCTGGCGCTGGAGGGCATTCCGGCCGGTCTGCCGCGTTTGCCGCTGACGCCCTTGAGCGGTTCGCATCTGCCCGTTTTGGAACAGATGCTGTCCGCCATGCCGGAGCCATAAAGCACAAGGTTCACCATAATTTTTTTGAAATAGAAGCCGCAAAAAGTTATTCACACTGTCAACAGATTTGTCAACACGCAAATTTCCCACATATTTCGACAAATACACGTCTTTTTGCCAGTATCTTTCAGGGACGAAAAACGAAGAACTTTCACGACATAACGCACGGATATTGTTGACATAACGCATTTTATGCAGGAGTTTTTGCAGAACCGCACGCAAAACGCCCGGCGTCCATGACTGGCCGCCGGGCGTTTTTTATTTGAGGGTTTCGCTGTGATTGAGAACGGAGACGCTGTAGAGGAACAGGACATCCTGTGAATCGAACGTCAGCCAGCGGCCAAGCCGCTCCGGCTGCACATAGCGGATATCGACCAGTGTGATCTTCGCATAGGCGCTGGTCAGAAGCGGTGCAAGGCTGCTTGCAAACGAATCGCGGAAGATCACAAGCTCGCGGTCCGTATCCGCACTGGGGTTCGTGATCGTGAGCAGGGATTTTGAGCCGGAGAGGAACACGGAGTACGGGTCCTCCCCTTCCAGCGCGGGCAGATTATAGACCGGCCCGGTGCTGTCCGTTTCATAATCGTAGACGGTGCAGCCGAGAAGCGTCTCGCTCGTCAGATAGCGGAGCGTATCCGGGGCAAGCGGCAGAGCCGACTGTCCGCAGTAAACGCCGTAGAACGGCGTGTCAGCCGTCACCGTATCATATTTCTCCGACAGTTTCACACCCATTGCTTCTGCTAATTGACTTGCAACCGGCACAATCGCCTCTTGTCTCCAGTGCAGATCAGTACGATAATAGCTGTTCAGAGACAGCACTGGCATCAGGTCGATTGCTTCCGCATAAGGCATATTCTTCTGAAGCAGCACGGAAAACGCACTGTAGTCAAGCGACGGATAACCGTTCTGCGCAGCAAGAAACGTGCCCTTGTCCGGGATCACGGCTTCATAGATTCTGGCATCTGTCCCGGACAGGTACGTTTCATAGATAGTCCGGAAGCGCTCTGCGGCATGGAGGACGGAGGACTCGTCCAACGGATATTCCAGCTTGGCAGCATAGCCGTCCGCAAGATAGATGCCGTTGTTATCCTTTTCGCGCAGCATATCCAGCAGAACAGCGGCCTTGAGCCGCCGGAAGCCGTCGCGCAGCGGGAACTGGTCGAGCGTATAGGATTCGAAATCCGTCATAAACGTGCCGTTCAGCACGGAAGCGGCCGTCAGCTCCGGCTTTTGCGCCAGCTTCCGGCGCTCGCTCTGCGAAACCGTATCATCCGGCTTCAGAAGGCTCCAGCCCAGAAATCCGAGCAGGAACGCCGCCGTCACGCAGACGACTGCAAGATTCTTTCGTTTTTCCATGGGGCCTCCCCTCTAAAACCGGAAATACAGGAACGGATTGAACGAGCCGTCAACCAAGAAGGCCGTACAGACAGCCAGAAGCGCGGTCAGACAGACCGGCTCCAGAACCGCAAGCGCCGTTTTTCCTGCTCGGCTGCGCTGGACTGCTGCACACAGGCTTTTCGCCAGCGGCGTTGCGCCGGCAACGGCAAGCAGGAGCAGCACGGTGCAGCTGCGCAGCTCATACAGGCTTTCCGCACTGACCAGCGGCAGGCCCCCGCCGCCGAACATGGCGCGGATGGACTGCGCGGCGTCCTGCACGCTGGATGCGTCGAACAGTACGAAGCCGAGCGTCACAAACAGGAGTACATAGACGTGGTTCAGCACGTGCAGCTTTTGAAGTCCACGCAGCAAAAACAGCTTTTCCGCCGTGAGCAGAACCGCGTACAGAAGACCCCACAGGACAAAATTCCACGCCGCGCCGTGCCACAGGCCGGTCGCGAGCCAGACGAGCATGATATTCAGCAGCTGCCGGGCGCTCCCCTTCCGGTTTCCGCCAAGCGGGATATAGAGATAATCGCGGAACCACGAGCCGAGCGAAATATGCCAGCGCCGCCAGAATTCCGTGATGCTGCCGGACAGATAGGGGTACTGGAAGTTCTCCGGAAACCGGAAGCCGAAAATCCGGCCAAGGCCGATGGCCATGTCGCTGTAGCCAGAGAAATCATAGTAGATCTGCAGGGTGAACGCAATCGCGCCCAGCCAGTAATACAGGACCGACAAATCGGCGGACGCGCGGAAGCTTGACACCAGCTCTCCGAGCAGATTGGCAAGCAGGATCTTTTTCGCAAGGCCCAGAATGAAGCGCCGTGCGCCGGAGGCTGCCTCCGATACGCTGTGTTCGCGTGTTTTCAGCTGCACGGCGATATCGGAATAGCGGACGATCGGCCCGGCGATCAGCTGTGGGAACATGGCGATATAGGCTGCAAGATCGATAAAATTCCGCTGCGCCGGGACCGTCCCTCGGTACACGTCCACGGTGTAGCTCAGGATCTGGAACGTATAGAAGCTGATGCCGACCGGGAGCGCAAGGCGCAGCAGCGGCGCGGACAGCCCGGTCAGCGCGTTCAGGTTTGCGATCATGAAATCGGCATACTTGAAATACGCAAGCGTCCCGAGGCTCAGGAGAACAGACAGGACCAGAAACAGCTTCGCCCGCCTGGTATCGCGGAAGCGCTCGATCAGCCGTCCGAAAATATAGCCTTGCAGGATGGAGACGAGCATGACCGGCAGATAGCGCGGCTCACCCCAGCCGTAAAACACAAGGCTCGACAGGAGCAGCACGCCGTTTTTCGCCCGTTTGGGTACGAGAAAGTAGACAAGCAGGACAGCGGGGAGAAAATAAAACAGAAACGGAACACTAGAAAACAGCATAGCGGCCCTTTCGGTTTACATAAATTAATTATTTCACGCCACGATCGGCTCGTCAGTGATGACAACAGCGCCAGAATACGCGGCCTGCAGCTTGTCGCGGAAGGTGTTGACGAGATCCTCCGCGCCGAAGCACGAGATCAGATAGTTGTCAACCGAAACGACGATCAGCTTGTCCGGGAAGCCGCACATCCACTGCTTGGCCATGATATAGTCCCGGATTTCCTTTGCCGCCTCATCCAGCTTCCCCGCATCGGTCAGGCGCAGCGCACCGCAGGTGAAGGTATTGCCGTTCATCATGTGGAACAGCGACGCGCCGTCATCCGCCATCGCGACGACGGATGCAGGAATGCTCAGCAGATATTCGACATCGGACGCGTTTTCAAGGCCGACCTTTCCGGGCTGGCCATCGGTCATGTTGTCTTCGGAATAATCGCCGCCCGCCGCAGGGAATTTTTCGTCTTCGGAATAGCTTGCCCAGACGGTGTTCAGGATGGTCAGCGCGTCGGGAATTTCCGACGCGTCCGGCTGCGCGCCAGACTTTGCCGCGCAGGCTGTCAGGGAAAGTGCCGTCAAAGCGGCCAGAAACATCGCAATCAGTTTTTTCATGTTGGAACTCCTTTGGAATCTTTTTTCTGACGCGGGAAAATCCCGCGTCATCCTACAGACGCGTTTTTGCACCGCAGGTTTTGTCAGTATAGGCGATAGTTGTGAACGTTTTATGAATAATATGCGGGCAGGCACAAATTATGCCTGCCCGCGTGGTTCAGCGCTGTTATTTTGTCAGATACCGGTGCAGCATGGCTGCGAGCTGGGCGCGGGTGGCGAGGCCGGAGGGGTTGAGCTTGCCGTTTGCGCCCTGCAGAATGCCCGTGCCGCAGGCCCAGCGCATGGCGGGCAGCGCGTAACTGGACACGGCCTGTGCGTCGCCATAGCCGGTGAGGCTGGTGGTTTCACCGGCGCTCACATCCTGTCCGCGATAGAGGGTATAGCGGTAGAGGATGGAGGCCAGCTGTTCACGCGTGACGGGCGCGTCGGGGCGGAAGGTTCCGTCGGTGTAGCCGCTGACGATGTTGTTCTGCGAGGCCCAGACGACTGCCTTTTCATAATACGCGCCGGGCTTTACATCCGAGAACGCCGCGCTGCCGAAGCACCTCGGCTCGTTCTCCATGCGGTACAGGATCGTCACGAGCATACCGCGCGTCGCCGTGCCGTAGGGGCTGAACCGGTTGCGGGACGTGCCGTTCATCAGGCCGTTTTCGCAGACGTAGCGCACGTCATAGTAGAACCAGTCGGTGCGGGAAACGTCGAGGAAGTCTACGTTCGGCGTGGGATTGAGCGCGGCGATAATCGTCGGGTCGAATTCCCAGTGCGCCGTATAGCGGCGGTCGCCAATACTGCCTGCCGGAATCGTGACAGTCAGATTATCTTCGCCCACCAGGTCTGTGCCGCTCCAGCCGGTGAAGACATATCCGGCCTTTGTCGGCTCGTTCAGCGTGATTGCCGCGGATTCTACGGTATAGGAATCCGGATTCCCGAACGCTGTGCCGCCGTCCAGATCGTAGGTGATGGAGTAGGTATTGAGCGACCAGTGTGCCGTGTAGCTGCGGTTGCCGATGCTGCCCGCCGGGATGGTGACGGTCAGGTTGTCGCTGCCAGACAGATCAGTTCCGCTCCAGCCGATAAACGTATAGCCGGTTCTTGTCGGCGGATTCAGGGTAATGGTCGACGATTCCACGGTATAGAAGTCCGGATTGCCGGAAGCCGTACCGCCGTCCAGATTATACGTGATGGAATAGGTATCGAGTGACCAATGCGCCGTGATCGTCAGATTCTCGGCGGGCATGGTCGCGGGAATCGCCTTGTCCCAACCGGCGAAGGTATAGCCTTCTCTTGTCGGGTCGGCAGGCGCGGTGATGGCCGTGCCGTAGTCCTGCGTGATGGTAATATCCGCTTTGCCGTTTTCGGGTTTGACTGTGATGGTATATTGATTGATCTCCCACTTCGCCCAGTATTCCTTATTGCCCATTTCTGTACCGCCGATTGCCGTCACAGGATCGCCGGTCAAGCCTTCGTTGTCATACCAGCCCTTGAACGTGTGGCCGGTATAGTCCATATCGTCCGCCGTCGGAAGCGTTGCACCCACGCCGTAGGTGTATCCGGTGACATTGCCGCTGTTGATCGTACCGCCGTTCGTGTGCAGTGTTACGGTGTAGGTGTTAGTAAACTGCGCCGTGAGCTTGGTAACTTCCGCCGGAACGTTGTCGCCGGGGGCGTAGAGCTTACCGTTGCTTCCGAGCCACATGAAGTAGCTGCCTGTATCTCCATCGGGGCGGGTCAAACCGCCGGACATGGGAGCGGTAAATGTGCTGCCGTTTTTCACGATGATTTGAATATCCTCGGAGCTGCCGCCCAGCTTGCCGCCGCCAAGGTCGAGGGTAACGGCCTTCATCCCGCCAGAGCCCAGTGTGTCAGGGTTCAGGACTTCAAGGACGGGGCGGAAACCGAGGCGCGGGCTGAAGTCCATAGCATAGTTGCTGATCCAGTAGCGGGCCGAACTGTACCCGCGAACCGCACGGCCCGACGCGATGAAAGAAACAGTATCCTGTCCCCACGAATACATTTCATTCCAGTTTTGGATATATCCGCTGTTCTTGTTCAGTATCCTGTCCCATTCATTATTTGACGGCGTGACGTGTTGGGACTCACCCGAGCCTGTATCGTCACTTCCCGTGGACGGCGCACGCAGCGTATAGTCCACGCCGCCGCTGGCATAATTTTTGCCGAAAATCAGACCTTCGTCATTCAGGCCACCCCAGCTAATCGTATGCGTTACGACATAGTCCGCCACGAACAGGCTATGGGCATATTTGTTCTGCTCTGCATATTCCTCGGTGGTGGCCATCTCTGATGTGAGCTTGTAGGCGTTCACCGTTCCTGCGTAGGTAAAGGGAACATAGTGCAGGGTGCTGTCCGGCAGTCTGCCGTTTACCGTGCCGGGAATGCCCATCGCCGAAAGGTCAAAATAATATCTGTCGCCGGGCTTGAGGGAAAACTGCTCGTCAGGCGAATCATTAGCCAATAGCATTGGCGCAGCCAGCGCCCCCAATGCAGCGGCAGCTTCCGCATACCGGGTCATATCCAGCTCATCGGTTTCCTCGTCGGAGAGCTTCTCCTTCGCCTCGTCGATGGCCTCAAGCTGCGCCTTGACTTCTTCGGCGTTATCTTCAGTGATTTCTTCTGCGTTCGGTAAACCGTTGATCATGGCCTGTACCTGATCTGCGGCACTCAGCTCTGTGGGACCATTCGGATCATCGGCTCTCTCGGTGCTGCCGTTTTCGCCGGTTCTGTCCTCAACAGGGATGTATTGACCGCAGTTCTGCGGTATGGAATTCTCCGCTCCACAGACAGGGCATTCCTTGTTCATGTTGTCCGCCGTGCAGGCCGTTTCACAGCTGCAAACAAACGGTTCTTCCGCACTGTCCTCCGCAAAGACCGCTGTTGGCAGCAGTGTCAGCACCATACAGCACATGAGCAGGATGCTGAGCAGTCGTTTTTTCATAGTTGATCCTCTCTTTCGGTGTTCGCGCTTCCCGGACTCCGAAGAAAACGCAGGGTCAGAGGGCGGCTTGTGCGGAGCTTTGCTCCGCACAAGGGAGCACTCCCTTGTGATGCAGTTTCTTTAGCTGGCACGTATGCCTGTATTTTAGCATACATTCTCAAAAAAGGCAACAGGATTAAAAAATTAACTATGCTGGAAATCTGACAGCTTATTTTCGAAAAAGCGGGTATGATAAGCATATCCTATCATAAGCAGGAGGAAACAGTATGTACGGCCTTAAAAATATTGAAAAATCCACGGTTCTGACGCTCAAAGAGCAGGTCGCGTATCAGCCCGGTCAGGTTGTGAGCAAGACCCTTGCGCAGAACGACGCGCTGAGTGTGACGCTCTTCGCCTTTGACAAGGGCGAGGAGATCAGCACCCACGAATCCGGCGGTGACGCGTTCGTCACCTGCCTCGACGGCACGGGCCGCATCACCATCGACGGCGTGCCATACGAGCTGCACGAGGGCGAGTCCATCGTCATGCCCGCGCGCCATCCCCACGCCGTCTACGGTCAGGAGCAGTTCAAAATGCTGCTGGTCGTGGTATTCTGAGGGAATCTTTTCACCTGCACGTGGGGCGGGCAACTCTGTCCGCCTCTGCGCAGCTTGCAGGCAATTGTTGAATTCCATGCAAAACGGCGGCCGATCGGCCGCCGTTTTGTTGTTCAAAAGGGTCTGGTTTCGAGATCCATAAAATCGTGGATCACGTCGAGTATGTGGATGGGTTCGAGCTGCTGATCGGTACAGAGTTTTGTCAGCCGGACGACGCCGGGACGGTTGTTGGAAAAGGGCGCGGTGATTGCAATGGTCGTCCAGCAGCCGCTCAGGTACTGCTGGCCCAGAATGCCGTATGCATAAAGCATTCTTGCCGCGCCGTGCGCCTCGTAGAGCACGTACCGGTAAGCGGATTCCGGAACCTCGCTGACCGGGTCTGCCGAAAGCGTGTCCAGCTTGTCCCACTCGGCTGAGATCCGAAACGCAGTCTGTAAAAGCGAAACAGCTTCCTTTGCAAGCTCCTGTGCACGCGGGTGCAGCGTCTGAAGCTCCGCAAGCAGCGCGTCCGCGCTGAATAATCCGCGCGCATCCGCGTATTCCGGCCCTGAAATCAGCTGGGCCGGTGAAATCGAGAGGCTTTTCGCAAGCTCCTCGATGGAATCCGAGCGCAGGCATTTGTCCCCCTTCAGATATTCCTGAAAGGTCGAACGCGGAATGCCGAGTTCCTTTGAGAATTCCAGCTTCGTCTTTCCAGCCGCGTTCATTTTGCGCTGTAATGTGGCTGCAATGTTTTTCTCTATCTGCATATTACAAAGCCACCTCCTCACTACAAGAAGATGATAGAAAGGAGGACGCCTCCGGTAAATGCCGCCTTCCCGGCAAATCTGCCAGCTTTCCGGCACATAGGAAACCGCAGCACCCACAGCGTCCGCGCGCTGAAAAAGACTCTGAATTACTTGGTGCCGAAGATGCGGTCGCCCGCGTCGCCGAGGCCGGGGACGATGTAGCCGTGCTCATTGAGCTTCTCATCGACTGCGCCGCAGTAAAGCTCAACATCGGGGTGCTTTTTGGTGATGAGCTCGATGCCCTCGGGAGCAGCAACGAGGACCATGAGCTTGATGTTGTGGCAGCCGCGCTTCTTCATTTCGGCGATCGCCGCGTCGGCAGAGCCGCCGGTGGCGAGCATGGGGTCGACGATCATGATATCGCGCTCGGCGATGTCCTTCGGCATCTTGCAGAAGTAGACGTGCGGCTCAAGCGTTTCCTCGTCGCGGAACATACCGATGTGGCCGACACGGGCAGACGGAACCATGCGCAGAACGCCGTCGACCAGTCCAAGACCGGCGCGCAGAATGGGCACGACTGCAATTTTCTTACCGGCCAGCGTCGGCTCCTCCGCCGTGCAGATCGGCGTTTCGACCGTCTTGGTGGTGAGCGGCAGATCACGGGTGGCCTCATAGGTGATGAGCATCCCGATCTCGCTGACCAGCTCCCGGAAATCCTTGACGCTGGTGTTTTTATCGCGCATGATCGTCAGCTTGTGCGCGACGAGCGGATGATCCATGACGTGTACGTGTTCTCCAAATGCTTTCGTGCTCATGATGTTGCTCCTTTGTCTTTTCTATTCAATTATTTTTTCAAATAAAAGTCCTTGTCATGCTGCCGCGTGCGCTCTGCCTGCGCCTGACGCAGATAATTGGG
>ERZ791736.546-NODE-546-length-10532-cov-3.391143_pt1 | contig 10532 bp, 10 predicted proteins | sample MGYA00509940_ERZ791736 | MGnify/ENA primary metagenome ERZ791736 (study PRJEB30046, sample SAMN00792014) | human gut metagenome | study: EMG produced TPA metagenomics assembly of the A metagenome-wide association study of gut microbiota in type 2... | reverse complement strand
ATGAAAAATGATTTATAGTTATGAAGATGTAATTTCTAAATATAAAAATAATTATAAGTTATTGATTAGTTAGACAAATATTAATTTGTAGAAAGGATTAAAAGTATGAAAGATAAGAAAAAAATAGGGATAGTTATTTATAGTATAATATGTGTTGTAATAGTAGCAGTTTGTTTAATAATACAATTTGTTATTAAAAACGAAGATAAAAAGTTACAAAAAGAAAAAGAAAAATTAGAAATACTAACTATTAAAACTGAAAGTGGTATTGAAATAGAAACAGAATATTATAGTTTTGATAATAGTAATTTTTATTTAAAAATTCCAAAAAGTTTCAAACAATTAGATTATGAAACTATTACAAAAAAATATAATGGTAATGTTCCTAATATTGTATTTTCTAATGATGAAACAACAATAAATGTGGCAGTTAGTTTAACAGATGATAAAATGAGTAATGCACAAATAAAGTCATATAAAGAAGCTATGGAAAATTTACTTAAAAATAATAGTGAAATAATATCTAGTGATTTATATGAAGTAAATAAGCATAATATTGGTAAAATAAAATTAATTAGTAATGCACAAGATACAAGTATTTATAATAATATGATTTTCTTTTCATATAATGATAAATTAGTAATTGTTACATTTAACTGTACTACTGAATTACAAAAAGAATGGCAAAGTGTTGGTGATTTTATTATAGATTCATTATTCTTTAAAAAGTAGCGACAACTTATAATTTAGTAAACTCTACGCTTCGTTTGGTGTAATCTTGTTAAATTTACAATATAATTAGATTACGAAAGGAGAAAAAATATGAATCAAGAAAAAATAGGAAAATTTATTTTAGAACTGCGTAGAGAAAAAAATATGACACAGCAAGAATTAGCTGATAAAATTGGTGTTACAGATAGGGCAATATCAAAATGGGAAAATGGTAGGGGCCTTCCTGATTTATCATTAATGATGCCCTTATGTAAGGAATTAGGTATAACAATAAATGAATTAATTAGTGGAGAACAAATTGAAAAGGAAGATTATCAAAGCAAACTAGAAGAAAACATTTTTAAAACGATTGATTATACAAATAAAAAATTCGCAAATAAGAATAAGATATTTAAAATAGTAGTTGGAACAATTATAACAATAATTTTAATAATTGGATTAATGTTTTTTGTAGATGTTAATAGAATGAATAACAATGAGCCTGTGGTATTTAGTACATGGGGATTTAAATATGCTCCTTTGGTTGATCTTCATGAAGAAAAAATTATAAGTGGAGTAGAAAATTACTTGCTAGAAAAATCAGATAATGAACCTAAGCATCATGAAAATGAAAAGTCATTTGTTAGTATTAGAACTTATTTAATTGAAGAAAAAAACAAGCATAAACTTTATATTGTTTATGCATGGGTTTTAGAAGAAAAATATTATTTGGAGAATAACAAGATAAAACAAGATAGTAGTTCTTCTATTCCTTATATGTTTGTAGTAGAATATGCTAATGATAAATATAAAGTTATTGATTCAAGAATACCAAGAGATGGAGTCTATTATGCTGAAGATATGAAAAACATATTTCCAAGAAGTGTAAGAAAAGATATGGATGAAGTTCATAATGATGGCACAATTAAAAAGTTAAAAATGGATATTGAAAAACAATTAAATTTATATTTTCATAAATAATAAATTGTATAGAAAATTTAACATATAACTAAAAATTTCAAATGAATAAAAAAGTTCTTCTTTCTGTGATAGGAGAACTTTTAAAGTTTTATATAAAATAAAAACTTACGAACTTTTAAGTTTGTAAGTTGATTTTATATATGGAGCAATAACATAGGTTATTTGAAAATCCTAATAGTAAAAGTTGATAAACAACTAATCACTAAAATAATAATAGCATATTTTTGAAAAATAATAAATAAATTTTAAAAACAAATTAGAAAATATAGTTTATAACTAAAAAATATGGTAAAATTATGCTATAATAAATATGTATTTAGAGGTGATTTTTTATGTTTAATTTTAAAAAGAAAAAAGAAGCTAATAACTTAGAGAATACTGACAATAGAGATGCATATAAAGAGTTTAAAGAAGAAATGCAAAAATTTGGTGAATATGATAGTTTATCAGAGGTACCATTTGATGAATGCTTTTGGTTTATTTATAGGAATATGAAAAAAGATATTAGAGATACTTTAATTATTGCATCATATTTAAGACAAATTGAAGTTCCACTTGAAGAAATAAAAAAAGTATATTCACTAGATGACGAATATATTGAAAATTTAATAAGCAATGAAATTCCTTCACTACGTGTTAAAGCATATAAAAGATTAAAAGAAGAACTTCCTAATGAAACTGTAGCATTTTTTCCCGGATTCCATAATAACTTTGAACCATTATATATTGAATTAATAGATAGAATTGAATACTTGTTCGAAGTCAAAAAAAATCAGAAAAAAATACGTACAGATTTGGGCGACAATGAGATAATATCAAGTATTATAAGTAATCCAGCGGTATTAGTATTATTAAATTATTTTTCTGTTAAGGAATCACTTATTCTTGCATCAAATTTAGATTTACTAAGTATTGATGAAGACATTATACATCAAATATATACATTTAATGAAAATGATTTTAGAAACATATTTGAAAGTGTTAATATTACTTATATTGAAGATTTATTAACTAAAAGAATAGAAAAACTAAATAATATTGAAATGGAAACAAGTTTTTTTGATTATCAAGAATTATCAGATAAATATGAAGATTTGTTAAATAGAATTAATGATACAAAAAAATATCTTTCTGGTACCAAAAAAAGATAATATCTATTATAACGTGCAAAGATGACTTATCTTTCAAAGTCATCTTTTTCTTTAATTAAATCTAATTCTTTAATGTCATCATCATCTAGTAGATTATCATGATACATTTCGTTAACGACATCAATATATTTATCATCTTTATCATACCAACTATGAAGTTTATCGTGTAAGAAAGATATTAGTTTTTCAAATTTATCTTTCCAGTAATCTAATGTATTCTTTAAATTATGTATTTTAGATTTTAAAAATGATATTTCATTATCTTTTTCTTTAATCGTATCATTTAAGGTTTTAACTCTTAAATTAAGAACTTCATTATTTTCAGTAAGAGTTTTAATCTTATTATTCTTATCTTTTAATTGTTCGTTTGCATTAAATAGTGTATTAGATAAAGTTTGAATCTTATCATATTCTTTATTAGTGTTATCTACTTGTTCGATAAAGACGATAAAAGAATCCTTATCTTCTTTTGATAAAATATAATTATCTTTATTTAATTTAGATATTTTTAGTTTATCAATTTTATCTTTTATATCTTTAGAGTTTTGTTTCAACTCTGAAGATTTTTTATTTGCTTGTTTTAGATTTTCAGTATTCTTTTCAATTTGTTTTTTCATTTCAATATAGTTATCCATATCAGATACATGAATATCTCTATTTCTACCTTTTTGCTTTTGTTTTAAAGTTGAATCTAAACTATAAACTTGATTAAATTCTTCAATACATAAAGTTCTCATTTTATCTTGTAATCTTATTAAAGATTCTTTAGTAAATACATCAGATTTACCAACTTGTTTTTCCATACCATTTTTATTATTAAATTTTATAGGAACACCAACGATATGTAAATGTGGACTTGTTTCATCATAATGAATAATAGCACTTGCTACTTTAAAATTGGGAACAAGCATTTCTAAATCATCAACTTGTTTTTTATAAACTTCTGACATTTTCTTTTTAAAATCTTCATTTTTAGTATCCCAGTATTCTTTATCTCCAAGTTCAAGAATAATTTCACAAGCAAGATCCTTTTTCTCATTATTAGATACATTATCAAAATAATTATCTATCATACGACTAGGTCTAGATTGTTTGGAATTGTATTCTAATCTCGCTTCTTCAAACTCACTTAAATATAATTCTTTTACATCATCAAGTGGAGAAAAAGTACCTCTAACAATTTCTATTAGTTCTTGATTATCATCATATTTTCTATAATTATGTTTATCCACTTTTGATAATTGTCTTATATTTTGAATAGCATTATTTGGTAAAGATGTTGTTCCACTTAAATTATTTTTACCATTTTTTCTTGATATATTTTTCTTATTCTTATCACTACCTAAATGTAATGAAAAAGCAAGTTCTGACATAGTTTTCCTCCTTTCTAGAAGTGACCACTTGAGTGGTCATTTTGGTCATCCAAAATTTCTAACCTCCTAGGAATTTTGTACGTTCCATACAAAATATCCAGTGGGCTAAGGTTTAACACCTTAGAATCCGTTTACTTTATTTCGTAATAACCAAAATTTCGTAATGGTTAAAACTACATGAAATATTAATTTTTAAATTGCTATCGCCACTTTCATTACTTCGTAACAAAACGTGCCACGCATTTTAAAAATCTTCTTCGGTAACATTATCTGGTATTGTTTCAAATACATCTCTAATATTTACCTTTATATCATTTGGGTTATTCTTTGTAGCAAGCATTCCCATTGATAACCAATTATTATCTCCATTATTATTTTTTTGTAATGGGAATATTCTTACTGGTATTTCATCTTTTAATATTGGTCCAATATCTAATTTTTCAGTATCTTTATAAAATGTACCTTTATATAAATTAACCTCATAACATTCATTTAATCTATAAAAGTTTTGCATTATATCTTTAATACTAGTAAATTCACTATATCTAACTGGAACTGAAGTTTGTATTCCATTAAAGTCAATAATCATTTCTCTTTTACAATCAATATAACCTTGATTAAATAGCATTTTAAAATCTTCATAGAAAGTACTTCTAAAATTAACTTTCTTAACAACATACATATTATTTATTTCTTCAAGTTCTATATCATCAATATATCTCATTACTATATCAGCTTTATCATCTCTATCTAAATCAGGCCAACATTCTTCAAATGCATGATAAGTAAGTGGTAATTTGATTTTGTTAATATAGTCCATATCTCTTTTAAGTAATATATCATCAACAGTAAAATTTAATTGTTCTGCTTGTTGATTAGATATAATCTTTTCTTCTAAATCTTTGATTAAGTTATCTAATTTTTCAGCTTCATCTTTAAATTCTTCTGTTGTAAATAATTCATTAACAAATCCTTCTTTTAATCTTTTCTTTTTATTATTTAGTTTCTTAATTTCTTCTTCTAATTCATCCTTAGGATTTTCTAATTTATTTTTAAGTACTGGTAAAAAGAATTCATTAACGACTGAATCATATTCAAATACATCATTTAGAATATGCATTATGGCTTCTTCAATTTTATTTTCTTTAATATTGTTTTTACAATCTTCACACCTATAAAAGAAATACCATTTATCATTTTTAACTTTATGAGTTGCTCCACCTGCAAGAATTCTTCCACATTTAGGACACTTTAATTTTTGTAAGAAAAGATAAGTTTGTGTTCTCATATAATTTCTAGAATTCTTTTTCTTTTGTATTTGGCAATTTTCCCATAGTTCTTTACTTACTAATGGTTCTACTACATTTTCATAATAAACTGAATTACCGCTTCTTTTACCAGATACATAATCTCCTTTATAAATCTCGTTAGATATGATTTTTAAAATAGTTGTATCTCTCCAATTAGTTTTACCTAATATTTTTTCCTCGTTATAAATTTTTGCTATTTTAACATAAGTACAACCTTCAAAATATAAATTAAATATTCTAATAATAATATCTTTAGTAAGTGGATCTGGTACTAATAATCTATCCACATGTTTATAACCTAGTGGTGCTCTTGCTGGAATATGTCCTGCTTTAATTGCTCCAGATAATCCAACTTTCGTCCTTTCACTTGTTCTTTCTATTTCTTGTTGAGATACACTCATTAGTATTCTTGAAATCATTTTACCATTAGCATTAGTAGTATTAATATCATCATTAGCACAATCTAAATAAGCATTATTTTCTTCTAAAAATTTAATAATATTTTCCCAGTCATATACACTTCTTGTAAGTCTATCCAGTTTTAATACTACAATAGTATTACATTTCTTATCTTTAATATCTTGTAATAGTTCTTCAAAAGCAGGTCTTTTATTACCAGTTTTAGCACTTATACCAGCATCTTTATAGACTTTATATATTTCATAACCTTTATATTCACACATTGCTCTTAATCGTTTTTCTTGCTCTGGTAAACTAAATCCTTCTCTTGCTTGATCTTCAGTACTAACTCTAATATAAAGTCCTGCTATTTTCTTTTCTTCATTCATTAAATTTCAACTCCTTAATATAAAAAGGTGTCAAAAGTATTAATCGTTTAATACTACTGACACCTTATAATTTTATCTTCTCTTTGCAGATTGCATTTGTTTTGAAATATAATCGTATTCACTCATTGATTTTTGATTTACATAAGTTATTTTATCATCATTATATTTTCTAGGTGAACCTGTCGTAATGACAGTTTGTCCAAAATCATTTTGATTATATCCACAAATTACTCTTTTATTTTGTAATTGTTTCTTTAATAGTAATAAATATTTTTTTTCTGACATATGAAATCCCCCTTAATTGATTTCATATTCTAACATAAAATGTATTAAGTGTCAATTTTTGTTAAATATTCTTTAAATAATTTTCTAATTCAGATAATTTAATTTTATTATTTAAGTTTTCTATAAATATCTCATTAGAATAATTAAAAGCTAGGAAAGTTATACCATTAATTATAATTCTGTGTGGTTCTAGATATGTAAGATTAGTTTTATCTATCATTCTTAAATTACCATTAATAATTGTTGATTTAACCTTACAAAATTCACATATAAACTCTAATCTCTTTCTTAATGATTCTTCCATTCTAACTTCTTGCTTGATAACATTAACCATTTTAATCAATCCTTTCTTGAAACGACTTTTTTCTAAACAAGAAAAAAATCAATCCTAATTTAGAATTGATTGTCTATTTATTCTCGAAACTTATAAAAAGTTCGAGCGGATTTCCCTATGGTGCCGACGACGTAGAGGTCTACAACTTTTTCTCGGCAATAACGATTCATATGAATCAATCTATATAAATTATAACAAAAGTATATATTTTTTTCAATTAATCTGTGAATATTAAATTTTTTTAGATAATTTTATTTTGACAATTATCTATAAATGATTTAAATATATTATTCATATTTTCATCTTTTTTATATAAACTTTCCGGATGAAATCTTAATCCTATATAGAACTTTTTATTTTTATCTTCAACAACATCAATATAATTATCAATGCAAAAGGCAACTTTATCTAATTTTTTTACATCATCAAGAGTATTTTTATGCCTTGAATTTACATTTATTTTTTCTTTTTTTATTATATTATAAAATTTAGTGTCTTTATTGATAGTAATATAATGAACATATTCTTCATCAGGTTTATTATGCTCTTCAGGATTAGATATATATTTTATAGTTCCACCTAATGCATATACAATACAATTTTGACCAGCGCAAATGCCTAAACAAGGAATATCATTATCATAACAATATTTTGCAATAAAAGATTCATAAACCTCATTTGTTGTTCCACCTTGAATAATAATACCATCACATAGATTTATTTGACTTATAATATCTGCTTTTATTAATTTATCTTCAAATAACTTCCAATTATTTCTGCAATACATTAATTCTTCATTTGGAGATAATATTCCAATTGCAATTCCTCCATTATCAAAAATTGCTTGTTTTACTTCATCTCTAATATATGTATCAGTTCTTTTTTTATTAGATTCATAATGTTTACCAACAACTCCAATTATAACTTTATTCATCTACATTACACTCCCTTAACGAAAAACTATAACGATCATTATTACCATATCGTATCAATTTAAAATTATGATTTTCATATATGTTATTTAATTTTTTATTTGATTTCAAACAATCTATTCTCAAGTATTTTTTTTCATTTAATCTTGCTATTTCTTTGCACTTTTCAAAAATAAAATCTCCAACATTTTTATATCCTACTTTTGTCACAACTTTATAAATATAATAAGCAGATGTAATATCATCTTTCCAATCTTTACTATTTGTAGATAATTCAAATCCTCCAATTATTTCTTCACAATTTCTTATAATATAATAATTTTTGCTATTAATTATCTCTTCAAATTCTGATTTTGGATGATTGTTAAGATATTTATTCCATTGTTTTATATTATTATCTTTGAACCATTTCATTCTTTCAGCATATAATTCTAAAATAGAATTAATATCACAAATATCGGCTATTTCAATTGTGTAATTCATTCGTTTCACCTCTTATTACTAAATTATTAATTTTAATTATTAATAACATAAACATAATTGATATTATTAATAATAATGACATAACATAAACATAGTTTAGTTTTAATAGTATTAAAGCAACCATAGAACTATATATTAAACTAAATACTTTTCTTGCTAAATTTAAATAATTTATTATTTTATCATGTACTAATTCACTACTATGTTCAAAAAGTGTTTTCTTCATATAATTATCAAATGGATCTCTTATAAGTAAATATATAAAGAATCCAATTGCCATTATCCAAACACCTATCATATTATTTATAAAATTTCCAATTAATAAAAAGCAAAATGAAAGTATTAAAAAGGTTTCTAAAATAACCAACATATTATTTTTAAATTTATTATATATTTTCATAAATATTAAATTGGAAGTTAATCTTGCTATTCGTGAAATAAATATAAAGATACTCATATATATAGCAACATTTTTTAAAGTCAACATTTTCTGCATATTAAATTGAATAAATAATTTACTATTACTTTGCCCACAAGATATCATTGCATAGAATAAACCATATAATACAATCATTAAAATAATGTTTTTATCAGGTTTTGATTTTATATTTTTTTCTTCTGCTTTTTCATCTTTTATTTTTAAAGGAACTTCATAAATAAAAAATGTTAGAATTATATTATTAAAACAAATTAATAAACATATTATCATTGGAATATAAGGATTAATATTAAATATAAAACCAGATATTACTGATATAATTAATGTAATAGATGAATATATAGTACTGCCTCGTGTTTGATATTTTAAATATTCTTCTGATTTGTTTAAATGTCTTAAATTTTTAATCATGATAACATTATCCATATATTTAAATACATAACCTATAACATAACACAATTCAGCAATTAGAAATCCAATATATTTTGTTGATAGAGTATTTAATAAAACTGATAAAAACAATAATATTGTTCCCAGTCTAACTGAATTTAAGTTTCCTATTTTTCTTACAATTTTAATTAAAAATATTTGAAATATTATTCCTATAGCAGTTCCAATTGCACCTAATGAATTAATATCAGATGCGGATAAATGCTTTATTGTTGTTAAAAATAATGTATTAATTGCAATCCAAAAAATAAGATCAGCAGTTAAGCCATAAAATATTGGATACATTTTTATACTTCTGTTTAATTTTTTATAATTTACCTTTTGCATAATACACCTACTTATATAAAAATTATATCATAAATGCGACATAATACTTTTAATTCATTAAAAATATCATGTGATTTTATACAATTATTTTACATTATAATTCAAAATCATCATTTTTTGATTTAGAACCTCTATCTATTTCGGTAGATCTTTTTTTTGTTTCTAATATATCTTTCATTTGTTCTTCATCTAAAATATTCTTACCATATAATTCATAAGCAACTGGATAATACTTATCACGCTTTTCTTTATTACCCCACATTTTATCAACAAAGAAATGATATAAATCATTAAGTTTATTTTTGATTTTGTCAAATACTTCTTTAATATTTTCTAGCTCTTTTTGTAACGATTTATTCTTTTCTTTTAATTTAGAATTTTCATTTTTTAAATTAGTATTTCTTAATTCTAAAGCATCATTTGATTCTTTTAATACTTTTATTGTTTCTTTACTTTCAGATAGTTCAGTTGATATATCTTTTAATGATACTGATAAATCTTGAATTGTTTTATAATCATTGTTTGTTTTATCAACTTTATTTAAATAATTAATTAATTTATCTTTATCTTCTTGTTTTAATATATAATTACTTTTTGATAATGAAACATTCTTTAAATCATTAACTATATCTTTTATATTATTTGTATTTTTTTCTAGTTCTTTTGAACTTTCATTTGCTTTATCAATATTCATTTGATGTCTTTCTATTGCTTCTTGCATTTCAACATAGTTATCCATATCACTAACAAGATAATCATAATTTCTTCCTTTTCGTTTCCTTTTAAGAATATTATCTAATCCATATTCTTTATTAAATTCTTCAATACAAAGTATTCTCATTTTATCTTGTAATACTTTTAAAGAATCTTTTGTAAATACATCTGATTTACCAACTTGTAATTCCATACCATATTTATTTTTTTCTTTAATTGGAACACCAACAATATGCATATGAGGACTAGTTTCA
>ERZ791736.541-NODE-541-length-10577-cov-3.283026_pt1 | contig 10577 bp, 9 predicted proteins | sample MGYA00509940_ERZ791736 | MGnify/ENA primary metagenome ERZ791736 (study PRJEB30046, sample SAMN00792014) | human gut metagenome | study: EMG produced TPA metagenomics assembly of the A metagenome-wide association study of gut microbiota in type 2... | reverse complement strand
GGAATTGCACTAAATAATTTGTTTGCAGTTCTGATTCAATAAATGATTTATTTATTATAGCAGTTTTTGTACAAGATAAAATTTGTAGGAAAAAAACAGGCAAAAAAATGAAAAATTGTCGAATTTGAGCCGTTTTGGCAGAATTTAATTCGATAAATGTGTTTACTATTTATTTTTTATGTGATATAATGTTTCAGCATTATAATGTTGTATTGTGGGCTTTCGGAGTGTTAATATTTTAACAGACTGTTTTTATTCCGTTCCGACCGTTCGCATACGGCTAAACTGTTGTAAAGGAGGAACAACTTAAATGCTCAAAAAAATCAGCAAAATCCCGTTCAAAGGAACACCTGAGCAGGAGGCACAGCTTAAAGCAGTAATTGAGGAGTGCAAGGACAATAAAAGCTTGCTCATGCACGTTATGCAGCAGGCGCAGGCTATATACGGATACCTTCCGTTTGAAGTGCAAGCCATGATTGCCGACGGTATGAATGTACCGCTTGAAAAGGTTTACGGAGTATCCACTTTTTACGCTCAGTTTGCGCTTTCCCCGAAGGGAGAGTACAACATCTCTGTTTGTCTCGGTACGGCTTGCTATGTTAAGGGTTCGCAGGAACTTCTTGACAAGATTTGTGAGGAGCTTGGAATCGGAGCAGGCGAATGTTCGGACGACGGTATGTTCTCGGTTGAGGCTTGCCGTTGTATCGGCGCGTGCGGTCTTGCCCCCGTTCTCACCGTCAACGATGAGGTTTACGGAAAGCTTGTTGCAGACGATGTACCCGGCATTCTTGCCAAATACAGAGCATAATTACGGAGAAAAATCATGCGTGAGCTGTCATTGAATGTTCTCGATATTGCGCAGAATTCCATTTCTGCCAACGCTTCGCTTATTGAGATTGAAATTGTCGGGGACACAAAGAAAAACGAGCTGCTGATAGGAATTTATGACAACGGCAAGGGAATGACCCCGGAACAGGTCAGAAATGTTCAGGACCCGTTCTTTACGACCAGAACGACAAGAAAGGTCGGCATGGGAATTCCTCTGTTTAAGCTGGCGGCGGAGCAGACGGGCGGAAGCCTCTGCATTGAGTCCGAGGTTGGCGTCGGAACAAAGGTCAAGGCGATTTTTAAGACCGACAGCATTGATTACACACCGCTCGGCGATATTGATTCCACTGTTATCATGCTCATCACCATGAACACAGACCGTAATTTTATCTATCGACTGAAGGTCGATGAAAAAGAATTTACTCTTTCCACTTCCGAGCTTAAAGGAATACTCGGTGACGTGCCGCTTAATGAGCCGTCGGTTACTCAGTGGATTAAAGAGTACCTGCATGAACAAACACAAACTATCCGTGGAGGTGTACTGTAAATGAAATCACTTGAAGAGTTGCTTGCCATCCGTGATAAGGCTAAGGCAGCAATGACAGACCGTGAGGGTACAGGCGACGGAATCCGTGTCGTAGTCGGCATGGCAACCTGCGGAATCGCAGCAGGCGCACGTCCCGTTCTCAACGCATTCGTTGACGAGGTCGCAAAAAGAAATCTTAAAAACGTTACGGTTGCTCAGACAGGCTGCATTGGTATGTGCCAGTATGAGCCGATCGTTGAGGTTTTTGAACCCGGCAAGGATAAGGTAACCTATGTTCAGGTAAGCCCCGAAAAGGTTGCCGAAATCGTTGCTTCCCATATTGTAAACGGCAATCCGGTTGTTGAATACACCGTTGGCGCTGTAGTAAAAGATTAAGGAGGAAAAACAATGTATCGTTCACACGTTCTTGTCTGCGGCGGTACCGGCTGTACTTCCTCACACAGTGCCGAGATCATTGAAAAGCTTGAGCAGGAGCTTAAAGCCAAGGGTCTCGAAAACGAGGTTAAAGTAATCAAAACCGGCTGCTTCGGACTTTGCGCATTAGGTCCGGTCATGATCGTATATCCCGAGGGCTGTTTCTACAGCGAGGTTAAGGTCGAGGACGTTCCCGAAATCGTCGAGGAGCATCTTCTCAAGGGTCGTATGGTCAAGAGACTTCTCTATGAAGAGACAGTTCATCAGGATGATATCAAGCCGCTGAATGAAACCAATTTCTACAAGAAGCAGCACAGAGTAGCGCTTCGTAACTGCGGTGTTATTGACCCTGAAAATATTGAAGAATATATCGCTATGGACGGCTATCAGGCTCTTGCAAAGTGCTTGACCGAGCTTACGCCCGATGAGGTTATCCAGATCGTTAAGGATTCCGGACTCAGAGGCCGTGGCGGCGGCGGATTCCCCACAGGTCTTAAGTGGAGCTTCACCGCTAAGAATACAGCCGACCAGAAGTACGTTGTATGTAACGCCGACGAAGGTGACCCGGGCGCATTCATGGACCGTTCCGTTCTTGAGGGCGACCCCCATTGTATCGTTGAGGCTATGACGATCTGCGGTTACGCAACAGGTGCAACCGAGGGTTACGTTTACGTCCGTGCCGAGTATCCGATCGCCGTTCACCGTCTTGATGTTGCTATCAAGGAAGCCCGTGAAGCTGGCCTTCTCGGCAAGAACATATTTAATTCAGGTTTTGACTTCGATCTTCATATCCGTCTCGGTGCAGGCGCATTCGTTTGCGGTGAAGAGACTGCTCTTATGACTTCAATCGAAGGTAACCGCGGTGAGCCGCGCCCCCGTCCGCCGTATCCGGCAGTTAAGGGACTTTTCGGCAAGCCGACAACAGAGAACAATGTTGAAACATTTGCCAATATTCCGCAAATCATTCTCCACGGTGCAGAGTTCTTTAACTCAATGGGTACGGAGAAGTCTTCGGGAACCAAGGTATTCGCTCTCGGCGGAAAGATCAATAACACAGGCCTTGTTGAAATTCCGATGGGTACAACTCTTCGCGAAATCATTGAGGACATCGGCGGCGGAATTCCGAACGGCAAAAAGTTTAAGGCTGCTCAGACAGGCGGCCCGTCCGGCGGATGTATTCCTGCTTCCCTTATGGACACACCGATCGACTATGATAACCTTACCGCTATCGGCTGTATGATGGGCTCAGGCGGACTTATCGTTATGGACGAGGACAACTGTATGGTTGATATCGCTAAGTTCTTCCTTGATTTCACAGTTGATGAGAGCTGCGGTAAATGTACTCCGTGCCGTATCGGTACAAAGAGAATGAGAGAGCTTCTTGAGAAAATTACCGACGGTAAGGCTACTCTTGAGGATCTTGACGAGCTTGAAACTCTTGCTCATTATATTAAGGACAATTCACTTTGCGGTCTCGGTCAGACGGCTCCGAACCCTGTTCTTGCAACACTTCGTTTCTTCAAGGATGAGTATATCGCTCATATTGTTGACAAGAAGTGCCCGGCAGGCGTTTGTAAGAAGCTTGTTTCCTACTCAATTGAGGCTGATAAGTGTAAGGGCTGTACCGCCTGTGCAAGAAAGTGCCCGGTCGGTGCAATATCAGGTGCAGTTAAGACAGCACATACTATCGACACAAGCAAGTGCGTAAAGTGCGGCGTATGTATGGATACATGCCGCTTCGGCGCAATTATTAAGAAATAAGGAGGATGTCAGAAATGGAAATGGTTAATATCAAAATCAATGGCATGCCTCTGAGTGTGCCGAGCGGAATTACGATTCTTGAAGCTGCCCGCTATGCAGGAATCGAAATCCCGACACTTTGCTACCTTAAAAAAATAAATCAGATCGGCGCATGCCGTATCTGTATGGTTGAGGTCAAGGGCGCAAGAAGCCTTGTTGCCTCCTGTGTTTTCCCCGTAAACGAGGGAATGGAGATCCTCACCAATTCCGACAGAGTTCGTAATTCAAGAAGAACAACTCTTGAGCTTATTCTTTCGACTCATGAGCGCAAGTGCCTTTCTTGCGTAAGAAGCACAAACTGCGAGCTTCAGAAGCTCTGTAAGGAATACGGCGTTGAGAATGAGAGCAAGTTTGACGGCATTACGCCCGACTATGCTTATGACGATTCAATGCCTCACATGATTCGTGACAACAGCAAATGTATCCTTTGCCGCCGCTGCGTTGCAGCCTGCGATGAGCAGAGCATCTCCGTTATAGGAGCTAATGCCCGTGGCTTTGATACCTGCATCACATCTCCGTTTGAGAGAGAAATCAAGGAGTTCTCATGCATTGCCTGCGGCCAGTGTATCGTAAACTGTCCGACCGGTGCACTCCGTGAGAAGGATGACACACCGAAGGTGCTTGAGGCTATCAATGATCCCGAGAAGTACGTTGTTGTTCAGACAGCTCCGGCAGTAAGAGCGGCTCTCGGCGAGGAGTTCGGTCTCCCGATCGGAACGGACGTTGAGGGCAAGATGGTTGCAGCTCTCCGCCGCCTTGGCTTTGACAAGGTATTTGATACCGATTTCTCCGCTGACCTTACTATTATGGAAGAGTCAAACGAGCTTATTGAGAGAATTACAAACGGCGGCGCACTCCCGATGATCACCTCCTGTTCACCGGGCTGGGTCAAGTATTGCGAGCATTACTATCCCGAACAGCTTGATCACCTTTCAACCTGCAAGTCACCTCAGCAGATGTTCGGCGCAACGCTCAAGACATGGTACGCTCAGAAGATGGATATTGATCCCGCTAAGATCGTCAGCGTCAGCGTAATGCCCTGTACCGCTAAGAAGTTCGAGGTTGGCAGAGAAGATCAGAGCGCATCCGGCTATGCCGATGTCGATATTTCTATCACAACACGTGAGCTTGCAAGAATGATTAAGAGCGCAGGAATCAGCTTTAATTCACTTCCTGATGAGACCTATGACAGTCCTCTCGGCGAGGGCTCGGGCGCAGCCGTTATTTTCGGCGCAACAGGCGGCGTTATGGAAGCGGCTCTGCGTACCGCAGTTGAGAAGATTACGGGTCAGGCTCTTGATAATCTTGATTTCACTGAGGTCAGAGGTATGGAGGGCGTCAAGGAAGCCACATACACAGTCGGCGATCTCAGCATCAAGGTAGCCGTTGCAAGCGGCACAAAGAACGCAAAGACGCTCATGGAGCAGATCAAGAACGGTACAAGCGAGTATCAGTTCATTGAGATCATGGGTTGCCCGGGCGGATGTATCAACGGCGGCGGACAGCCGATCGTTTCCGCAGCGGTTCGCAACTTTGAGGACTTCAGAAGCAAGCGTGCTTCCGTTCTTTACAATCTTGACAAGAACAACGAAAACCGTAAGTCACATGAGAATTCGGCTATCAAGCGTGTATATGACGAGTTCTTTGGTGAGCCCGGCAGCCATAAGGCGCATGAGGTTCTCCACACAACTTACGTTAAGCGCGGACTTTACAACAACTGATTTAATTAAAAATTGCAGCAGAGATGAGAAATCATCTTTGCTGCTTTTTTCAGTTCCATCAAAATCAATATAATATTGCAAAACACCCCGACTACAATTGTAATCGGGGTGCAGACTTATAAATTTTAAAAATCAGATATTGCAAATAAGCTCTGAGAGATCTGTGTAGAAATCAAAGAAGCCCTGACGTGAGCCGAACGCCTTTTCGTCTGCGGCATTGCAGAAATCATAGTGGTCGGCACCGTAAATTGTCGGCATAACATACCAAACACCGGGAATTATGCTTCTTGTTTCATCATATGTAATGTGATCCTCGTCAAAAGGATAAAGTGCACTTTTAAGCGGAACAATTCCGTCGTTTGCTCCCCATGACTTATCAATATATTTTCCGCCGATGAACATATTGACCGAAGCTGAAATCAGCGGAGATGAAATCAAAAACGGCTCAAAAACATCATAATTCTTGTTGAGTTTTGTATAGCCGAGCTTTGTGTCCTCGGTTATGCACGCTGTGTATGAAAAATAATAAGCCGATTTGACCGTTTTGATCTTTTTGTTGAGCTTTTCCGCACCCTGAACGGTGAGGTCATAGCCGCAGTGGTCATTTGAAAAGGCAATTTTCATGCATGCAAACGGATTTAATTTTGCTTTTTCTCCGCTTATCGGGTCTTTGGAAATTCCCCATTGGTCAAGCATAAGGTCATTTGCCGATTTTCCGGAAACACATTTTGAATGGAGCATAAATATCATAAGAAAAGCCGGAAGGTAGGTGTCGGCAACATAGTTTGAAGCCGTTGAACCGTTATGCGGGGAGGAGATGGCTGTAATTGAACGGATGCCCTTTTCGTGACCGCCCTTGAAAAGCTCCGAGCAGTTTTCCGTGGCTGCTTTCATTTCCGTTTCATCGCCGTAAGCAAGCAGCGAAGCCAAAAGCCGTATTGTTTCGCCGCCGAAGGAATGACCGACAAAGTTAAGCGGGCTCTCAAGATCCCATGCTTTTCCCATGGTTGCCCTGCCTGTGTAATCTCTGCCGAATCTGTCATGGCCGCATTCTTTTGAGTGCGCCGCACCGTAGTCAACGACAGTGCCGGTAAGCTGTGCATAAAGCTCGCACGCTCTGTCCCATGCGCTGCTGTAACCGCCGACCGTCGGATTGTATACTGTATAACCCTGTGCACGCAGATAAGTCATGACATTGTTTTCCGGCTGAGTACCCCAGTACGGTCTGTTCTCTTCCTGCGGTGCGCCGTCGCCCCAGCCGCACATTCCGTGTACATAGATGAACGGATAATCGCTTTTCTTTTCACCTTTTGCAAAGCCGACAACGGTGCAAAATGCCATAATACAAAGGCAGAGCACAAGGCTGATGAGCTTTTTAAAAAATTTGTTTTTCACAGTTTTCGCCACCTTTTAATCTTATTGATCAATTATTGACCAATTAAAAATTATCATGTTCATTAAAAAAAGTCAAGAATAAAAGTCCGATTAGGAATTATGGCGAGCAATTATTAGACATAATCAGAGAATTGTAATATTATCAAACGTTTTAAACCGAAAAATTGCACCAAAAATCTCCCCGACTACGGATGTAATCGGGGAGATAGCTATATATTTTTTATTTTTCAGCGGCGGCTTCGATTGCTTTGCGGATCTCGTCTGCGCCCTCGCCGTTGGAGGCTGAGAACGGAATGATTTTCACATCGCCGAACTCCGCAAGCTCCGTGTGGATATCCTCCATGCGCTTGGTACGCTCGGTCTTGTTGAGCTTGTCGCTTTTTGTCATAACGACGATGAAATCATAGCCTGCCGACTGCATGAAACGCATCATGTCAAGGTCGTCCTTTGTCACGGGGTGGCGCATATCCGTCAGTTGAACGACAAGGCGAATGTTTCTGTCGGAGGTGAAGTAGCTCTCCATGAGGTCAGCCCAACGCTTTTTCTCGTTGAAATTGACCTTTGCATAGCCGTAGCCCGGTAGGTCAACGAGCTTTATTCCGTCGCAGTCAAAGAAGTTGACCGTGACCGTTTTGCCCGGAACGGAGCTGACTCTCGCAAGATTCTTCCTGTTAAGAATCTTATTGAGCATGGACGATTTGCCGACATTTGAGCGTCCCGCAAACGCAATCTCGATATGCTCGCTCGCAGGGAGCTGCTGAGCTGTGCCGTATGAAGCCTCATATTTTACTTTGTCAAATCTCATTTGTCTATCCTCAGATTCGCATTGCCGTGTAGCCGGAATCTTTCTTCGCTACTGCGGCGATGCTTTTTCTTTCTTTTTCTTCCTTGGGTGTCACAAGTGAAATCTCAAAGACCTCGTCCAATTCAGTGACGGGAACGAATTTCAATGCTGTTCTGACCTTTTCATCAATCTCGCTGAGGTCGGGAACGTTCTTCTGCGGAATGATAACCGTCTTGATTCCCATTCTGTAAGCCGCCATTGTTTTTTCACGCAAGCCGCCGATCGGGAGAACACGTCCTCTAAGTGAAATCTCACCGGTCATGGCTACAAACTGATTAACAGGGGTATTCGTGAGAGCCGAGAGCAGAGCCGTTGCCATTGTAACACCTGCCGACGGGCCGTCCTTCGGAACCGCACCCTCGGGAACATGAATATGAATGTCCTTTTCTTTATAGAAATTATGATTAACTCCGTATTTGTCGGCCTTGCTTCGGATAAAGCTGACCGCCGCCATTGCCGATTCCTTCATAACGTCGCCGAGTGAGCCTGTCAGCTCAACTTTGCCCGTTCCGTCGAAAACAGCTGCCTCAACCTGAAGCATTTCGCCTCCTACGCTCGTCCATGCAAGTCCGTTTACAACGCCGATTTCGGCTTCTTTATCAACCGAGAGCGGAAGATATTTTTTCGGTCCGAGCAGCTTTTCAAGGTTGGCTTCCTTGACGGTAAGCGATTTTGATTCGCCGCCGACAATCTCCGCCGCCGCCTTTCTGCAAAGTGCGGCGATTTTCTGTTCAAGCTTTCTTACGCCTGCTTCACGGGTATAGCCGTCAATCAGCGCATAAAGTGCCTTATCATTTATCTTGAACGTTCTGCCGTTTAGTCCGTGCAGCTTCGCCTGCTTAGGTACAAGATGCTTCTTAGCAATATTAAACTTTTCCTCATTCGTGTAACCCGGCAGCTCAATGATTTCCATTCTGTCAAGCAGTGGAGCAGGGATAGTCGAAGCGTCGTTCGCCGTTGTGATAAACATAACCTTGCTCAGGTCAAATTCAAGCTCGATATAGCGGTCAACAAACGCGCTGTTTTGTTCGCCGTCAAGAGCTTCAAGCAGTGCCGACGAAGGGTCGCCCTTGTAGTCAGAGCCGAGCTTGTCGATTTCGTCAAGCAAAATGATAGGATTCTGAGTTCCTGCCTGCTTAACTGCATTTATAATCCTGCCCGGCATTGCGCCGATATAGGTTTTTCTGTGGCCTCGGATTTCAGCCTCATCGCTTGTGCCGCCGAGCGAAATTCTCGCAAAGCTTCTGCCCATCGCCGTTGCAATACTTTTGGCAATCGAGGTTTTACCGACACCCGGAGGGCCTACGAGGCAAAGCGTCTGACCGTAACAGCCGTCCGAAAGCGAACGTACGGCAAGAGCTTCGATAATTCTTTCCTTGACCTTGTCGAGACCGTAATGATCGCGGTCGAGCACCTTTCTCGCATGAGCAAGGTCAAGCTTGTCCGTTGAATATTTATGCCACGGAAGCTCAAGACAGGTTTCAAGGTAAACTCTGATAACCGTCGCCTCGGGTGACGTTGAGGACATTTTTTCGAGCCTTGCACACTCTTTGAGAAGCTTCTTTTCGGATTTTTCGTCAAGACCGAGCGCAATAATCTTTTCTCTGAATTCGTCACATTCCGCCTGCGGAGAAAGACCGTCGTTCAGCTCCTCGGAAATGATTTTCATCTGCTCATGCAGATAATAATCACGCTGGCTCTTGTCGATATTCTCCTGAACCTTTTGATTTATCTCGTTTTCGAGCTTCATCAGGTCGCCCTCGTTGGCAAGCAGACAACAGACCTTTTCAAGACGCTTGAGCGGATTGATTTCGTTGAGAATCTGCTGGCGCTTCTTGTATTCAAGCATGATATTTGAACCGATATAGTCGGCGAGTTCGCCCGGGTCGTTCTTTTCCAGCACGTCGAGAATTATCTCGGCAGGCATCTGCGGAACAACCTCGGCATAGTCCTCGAAATAGTCTTTTGTTTGGCGAACAAGTGCAGTTGCATAGTCCTTGTCATCCGATTTGACGCTGATTTCACGGCGGATTTTAACGTCCGTAATCAAATACGGGTCGCATTGAAGCATATCAACCATAGTTGCTCTTGTGATTCCGTCAACCGAAACACGAACCGTGTCGCTGTTCGGCAGGCGCAGGATATGGCTGATCTTTGCAATTGTACCTATTTTAAAAAGCTTATCAAAGTCGGGCTCATCATCCCTGACGTCCTTTTGAGCGACAAGGAAAATTTGCTGATCATCCGCCATGGCAGCTTTGATAGCATGTAACGAACGGGTTCTGCCGACGTCAAAGGTTATTCCCATACCGGGGAAAACAACCAAACCCCTGAGGGCAACGGTCGGCATAACCCTGTATTCCGATGCTTTATTCAAAAAATCAACTCCGATATTCGTATATATGTTGACATTATACATTAAAAAGAGAACTTTTTCAACCTAAAAACTTTACCAAAGCTGTTGAAAAATAGTGTTTTGAATGATAAAATTAGATATATTATTTTTTCGGAGCGATTTATGGAAAGACATCAGCTAATCGAGCGCAGTATAATTAAGAAATACAGAAAATCAATATGGAATAATTTCGTCGGAGCGATAAAGGATTACAAGCTGATTGAGCCTGACGATAAAATTGCCGTCTGCATTTCCGGCGGCAAGGATTCAATGCTCCTTGCCAAGTGTATGCAGCATTTGCAGAAATACAGCGACTTTCATTTTGATGTTGAATACATTGTCATGGATCCGGGTTACGTCGGCAACAACAGGGCGAAGATAATTGAAAATGCCGAAATTATGGATATTCCGATAAGGATTTACGATTCGCCGATTTTTGAAACGGTCTATGCCGCAGAGGGCGGTTCTCCCGAAAAATCGGAAAACGCAAAGAAAAGCGGATTTAAGAAGAAGAATGGTTTGCAAATCATTACCCGTGAAAGAGTAAGATTTAACATATGAGAGATGCTATTGCACCGTTTGTCACCGATTTGCGTATCAAGGTCCCGCCACATGGTCGGAGGCGCACTTCTG
>ERZ791736.539-NODE-539-length-10626-cov-3.291836_pt1 | contig 10626 bp, 9 predicted proteins | sample MGYA00509940_ERZ791736 | MGnify/ENA primary metagenome ERZ791736 (study PRJEB30046, sample SAMN00792014) | human gut metagenome | study: EMG produced TPA metagenomics assembly of the A metagenome-wide association study of gut microbiota in type 2... | reverse complement strand
CGTACATACAGCCGAGATCAACACGCAGGTTATGCTCCTTGTCGCAAAGCAAAGCCCGTGCTTCAAGCGTATCTCCGACGATACAAGCCTCGTGCAGAGAATTCGGGGAAGAAAGTGCAGCCTGATTGGACGGAGTGAGAATAGTCTGACCTTCCGGTTTAAAGTTTTGCATAAGTTTTACCACCTTTGTTTTATTTAAATTTGTTTTTTAGTGACTGCTTGTTAGCGGTTACTTTACTAATTTATATGATTTCTATTCCCGATAATGACAAATACCTCTATACTTTCGGCACAGAATGTGTTATAATATAATGGAGAAATTATTGAAAAGGAGCGATTGCATGGACGTTCGTGTGGGCGACAAGCTCGTTATGAAGAAAAACCACCCCTGCGGCTGTAATACCTTTGATGTTTTGCGCTCGGGCATGGACTTTAAAATCAAATGCGAAAAATGCGGCCATGAGGTCATGGTTCCACGCTCTAAGGCAGAAAAAAACATTCGCAGAATAATTCACCCCGAGGATTAGCGTTCCCCGTGTGAGAACAAATAATTTTCGGAGGAACTTACTATGATAGAAAAACTGAAATCTGTTGAAGAAAAATTTGAAAGCATAAACACGCAGCTCTGTGACCCGGACGTTGTTTCGGACATAGAGAAGTACAAAACGCTCATGCAGGAGGCGAAGCACCTGACTCCCGTGGTTGAAAAATACCGAGAATATAAAAAAGTAAACGCCGACTTTGAAGAAGCTCAAGCCTTGCTCGGCGAGGGAGGACTCGATAAAGACTTCCGTGAGATGGTTCAGGAGCAGTTTGAGCAATCAAGAGACGATCTGGAGAAAATCAAGGAAGAGCTGAAAATTCTGCTGCTGCCGAGAGATCCGAACGATGACAAAAACGTTATTATTGAAATCCGGGGCGGCGCAGGCGGTGAGGAATCCGCACTTTTTGCAAATTCTCTTTTCAGAATGTATTCGATGTATGCCGAGGCTAAGGGCTGGAAAACGGAAATTCTCAATGCAAATCCAACCGAGCTTGGCGGGTATAAAGAAATCAGTTTCATGATATCCGGAGACGGTGCATACTCTCGCTTCAAGTTTGAAAGCGGTGTTCACCGTGTTCAGCGTGTTCCCGAAACGGAATCGCAGGGTAGGATTCATACCTCGACCGTTACCGTTGCCGTTCTGCCCGAGGCGGAGGAGGTTGACCTGCAAATCAACCCGACCGACCTTCAGATTGATACCTTCCGTTCAAGCGGAGCAGGCGGTCAGCATATCAACAAAACCGAATCGGCAATAAGAATTACACATATTCCGACAGGCACGGTCGTTGAATGTCAGGACGAGCGAAGCCAATATAAAAATAAAGACAGAGCGATGAAAATCCTGCGTTCGAGAATCCTTGAGCAGGAGCGTGCAAAGCAGAACGAAGCGATCGCGGGCGAAAGAAAATCGCAGGTCGGTACAGGTGACAGAAGCGAGAGAATAAGAACTTACAACTTCCCGCAGGGTCGTGTCAGCGACCACAGAATCGGGTTGACCTTATATAAAATAGAGGCTATTATGAACGGTGATCTTGACGAGCTTATCGACGCTCTCATCACCGCAGACACTGCCGAAAAACTGAAAGCTGAGTAAGAACATGGAAACTGAAATTTTTGACGGCGGCTCACAGAAGGATATTGAAAGAGCCGCTAAGATTCTAAAAAACGGCGGGCTTGTCGCAATTCCGACCGAGACGGTTTACGGACTTGCTGCGGACGCGCTGAACTCCGATGCGGTCGCAAAAATCTTTAAAGCCAAGGGCAGACCTATGGATAATCCGCTGATAGTACATATCAGCCGTTTTGAGGAAATCTACAGGCTTGTCAAGGGCGTGCCGCACAAGGCAAAGGAGCTTGCCGACCGCTACTGGCCGGGTCCGATGACAATAATTTTGCCGAAATCAGATATAATTCCCGATGAGGTGAGCGCAGGCCTGCCGACGGTTGCCGTCCGTATGCCGTCTCACCCTGTAGCAAGAGCGATAATTGAGAAAACCGGTCGTCCGCTTGCCGCGCCGTCCGCAAATTCCTCGGGACTTCCGAGTCCGACGACGGCAAAACATGTTATGGACGACATGAACGGAAAAATCGAAGCAATCGTCGACGGCGGCCCGTGCGACGTAGGTATTGAATCCACGGTCGTTACGCTTGCAACCGATCCGCCGAGACTTCTCAGACCCGGCGGAATAACCCATGAGCAGCTCGAGGCGGTACTGGGTCACGTTGATATCGACCCTGCCGTACTCTCACAGCTCAAGGAAGGCGAGCGTCCGGCTTCCCCGGGAATGAAATATAAGCATTATTCGCCGAAAGCCGAGGTATATATAGTAAACGGCAGTCTTCCGAGCTTTAAATATCAGATTGACTGCGATTTGCGTGAAGGAGATGCGGCTCTTTGCTTTGACGGTGAAGAGAGCGAGCTTCCCGTTCCCTGCCTTTCGTTCGGAAGAAAGGATAATTCGCTCGAACAGGCGCACAGCCTTTTTGATGATTTGCGTAAATTTGACGATATGGGAATAAAGCGTGTTTTCGTCCGTGCACCGTCCGCCGAGGGAGTAGGTCTCGGAGTTTACAACCGTCTTTTGCGTGCAGCGGCATTCAAAATTATCGAGCCGCCCGTTATTTACGGTCTGACAGGTCAGAGCGGCGCAGGCAAAACCACAGTCGGCAATGAGCTGAAAAAGAAGGGCTATCTGATAGTTGACGGCGATATTCTTGCAAGAAGGGCTGTTGAAAATCCCGATGTTCTCAATGCGCTTGCCGACGAATTTGGAAAAGAAATTCTTGATTCCGAAGGCAATCTTATTCGCAGCGAGCTTGCCAAGCGTGCATTTGCCAACGAGCATAAGCGTCAGCGTCTTAACAGAATCACTCACCCTGTGATAACCGCTCTTGCGCTTGAAACAATAAGGAATAATTTCACATCGGAATACAAGGGCGTTATCATTGATGCGGCGGCAATTTTCGATTGTGATCTGCCGAAATACTGCACAAAAATGATAGTTGTAACCGCCGACAGGGATATCCGTGCCGAGCGAGTAATGAAGCGTGACGGCATAAGCCGCGAGACAGCCATGCTCAGAATAAATGCACAAAAAAATGAGCAATATTATATAGAAAAGGCAGATATTATTGTCCGCAATAACGGAAGCGAAAACCTGTCCGATCAACTGAATGAATTATAAAACAAACGCCCTGCACAAACTGTCGGTTCAAGCAAGGCGAAAAAGAATAAGTTTACCGTAAATCGGTCGAAATTTTAAGGAGGAAATCACAATGGCAGAAGAAAAGACAGAAGTTGATGTTTTGTGCGAAAAATTGTTTATGAACAAAAAGCACAGCGCAAATTTTGTTGATGAAGCAGAGCTTCAAAAGGCGATGGATTTCGCCGAGGATTACAAAAAATTTCTCAACGATAACAAAACTGAGCGAGAGGTCGCAAAATTTGTTGTTGCCGAGGCAGAGAGAAAGGGCTTCGTTCCCTTTGATAAATTCAAGAAGTATGCACCCGGCGACAAGGTTTACTATCTCAACCGTAAAAAAGCGGTGATCCTTGCCGTTATCGGCAAAAAGAGCGTCGGCGAGGGTGTAAGGATCGCAGCGGCTCATATTGATTCTCCCCGGCTTGACCTTAAGCCAAACCCTCTCTATGAAGCAAACGAGGTTGCTCTTTTCAAGACTCACTACTACGGCGGAATCAAGAAATATCAATGGACGACGATTCCGATGTCGCTTCACGGAGTTGTTGTTCTGCGTGACGGCACGGAGGTTGAGGTCAGCCTCGGCGAAAAAGAAGGGGAGCCTCAGTTCGTTATATCCGACCTTCTTCCTCACCTTTCGAAGGAGCAGGACAAGAGAACCCTTGACGACGGAATTAAAGGCGAGGAGCTGAATGTTATTGTCGGCTCACTTCCGTTCAAGGCGGACAAAGGCAGCGAGCTTGTTAAGCTTAACATCCTCAAGCTTCTCAACGAAAAGTACGGCATGGTCGAGGAGGACTTCCTCACGGCTGAGCTTGAAATGGTTCCGGCGGCAAAGGTCACGGATATCGGATTCGACCGCAGTCTTATCGGCGGCTACGGCCATGACGACCGTGTCTGCGCTTATCCCGAGCTCAGAGCAATTCTCGACCTTGACGAAACTCCCGATTACACCGCTATTGCTGTTCTTACCGACAAGGAAGAAACCGGCTCGGACGGAAATACGGGTCTTAATTCATCATATATGAAGTATTTTATTGCCGACCTTGCAAGAGCCGAAGGTCTTATGGTTTGGGATGTTCTTTCAAAGTCGAAGTGTCTTTCTGCCGATGTTAATGCGGCATTTGACCCGACCTTCCCGACTCCGTTCGAGGCAAGAAACGCTTCTTATCTTAACAGAGGCATCGTTGTCACGAAGTATACGGGTGCAAGAGGCAAGGGCGGCACCTCGGACGCAAGTGCAGAATTTGTCGGCGAGGTTACGAGAATTTTCAACAACGCTAACGTAAATTGGCAGCTCGGCGAGCTCGGCGCGGTTGACGCCGGCGGCGGCGGAACGGTTGCAAAGTATGTCGCAAACCTTGACGTTGATGTTATCGACGTAGGCGTTCCCGTTCTCTCGATGCACGCTCCGTTCGAGCTCATCGCCAAGCTCGACGTTTACATGGCAAACAAGGCTTTCACAGCTTTCTTTAAAGCGTAAAACTAAACCCACTTTCCTCATGGCTATTAAATAAAAAAACAGGCTCCCTATGCAGACGATGCAGGGAGCCGAGCATTGTGCTGAAAATATCGGCAATTAAATCAAGGACGGTGAAGCTATTGCCTCAAAACGAAATTAACGGGTCTGCTTACGGCGATGAGCTTTACGAACGTCCGCCGGAGTTTGACCCGCAGTTCAATGTTGAATACCGCTCGCCTGTTCTGATGAGAATCATGCTTGTTGTTGTCAACCTTGCGGCTCTTATTTTCAGCCGTTCATTCTTGCAAAGCTGGTACAGTGTTCACGGGACAACGCCCGTTTGGATACCGCTTGCTTTTCTTCTCGTTCCGCTCGGCTCTCTCTTTATTATCTATTATTATATGGGCAGAGTCGGCAAAGAGATTATAATCAAGCTGATTTGCTTTGCTTTTTGTGCGGCGCAGGTCTTTAATATTTTTTCGCCGATAGACACTAAGCAAATAACTCTCGGCAAAAACGGCTTTTCATCTGATTTTGGGTATGTCACGGAAGCAGGAAACATAATCGGAAATGCTTTCCCGTCCGACGGCAGTGCAACCACGGTTGACAGCACCGGCCTCAAAAACGAAAACAAAGATGCAATTACTTCGTTGAAGTCATTTATAAAAGGTGAGAAGCTTTATTCATGCACGGATGTAATTTATAAGCCCGAGCAGGCGGAGGAATTTGAAAATTTTATTAAAAAATCCCCTCTGTGGCTCAGCGAAATTCCTGACAAAATCAATAGTTTGAAATATTCGCTCGTTGACACCTCGGGATACAACCTCTTTATTTTTTTCGACTGCGAGTCAAAGGCATACAACACGCTTCCCGACTCGGGCAAGCACACGGTTTACCAAGTAATGTATAATTTGCAGAATCATGAGATGCGAATTATAAAATATACCAAAAATTTTTAGCAGGATAATTATATGATAAGAGTTAATGAAATCAAAACTCCGTTGGAGGGTACATATGACGATGTGCTGGCAGGTGCGGCAAAAGCTCTGCGCATTTCAAAAAGGAAAATCCTCTCACTTGAAATCGTCAGAAAATCCCTCGATTCAAGAAAAAAGGAGAACCTCTTTTTTGTTCACAGCGTCGACGTAACCGTAGACGGAGATGAAAAAGAAATTCTCGCAAAAAGCAGGAACAAAAAAGCGGCAATCGTTGAACCGTTTACCTATACTATGCCCGAAAATAAGCGAACAAGTGAGCTTCGTCCGGTCGTTGTCGGCTTCGGTCCCGGCGGAATGTGGGCGGCGCTGACCCTTGCAAGAGCAGGACTTCGTCCGATCGTACTTGAGCGCGGCAGAGACATTGACGCACGAACTGCCGATGTAAACCGTTTTTGGACAACCAAAAAGCTTGATGAAACCTCAAATGTTCAGTTCGGAGAGGGCGGAGCAGGCACATTCTCCGACGGCAAGCTTACAACAGGAATCAAGGACAAGCTCTGCCGCAAGGTTTTTTTGGATTTTGTTGAGTTCGGCGCACCCGAGGATATTCTATGGTCATGGCGTCCGCATATAGGAACTGACAAGCTCGTTCAGGTTGTTAAAAATATTCGCGAGGAAATCAAAAACCTCGGCGGCGACGTACTTTTCTCCTGCAAGCTGACCGATGTTATCATTGCCAACGGCGTTGTTCACGGAATCTCATATGAAAACGGGAACGGTGAAAAAATTGACATTGAAGCCGACAGCGTAATTCTTGCCGTCGGTCATTCCGCAAAGGATACGGTTGAAATGCTTTATCGCAAGGGTATCGACATCATGCAAAAGCCGTTTTCGGTCGGAGCAAGAATCGAGCATCCGAGAGAAATGATAGACCGCTCGCAGTACGGTGAATTTGCAGGTCATCCGGCTCTCGGAGCGGCGGACTACAAGCTTGCCAACCATTCGCTTCATCACAGGGGCGCTTATACGTTTTGTATGTGTCCCGGCGGAACGGTCGTTGCCGCAACAAGCGACAGCGGAGCAGCGGTTGTCAACGGAATGAGCAATTACGCCCGTGACGGCAGAAACTCCAACTCGGCAATTCTTGTCGGCGTTGAGCCGGAGGATTTCGGCAGTGAGCATCCGCTGGCAGGCTTCAAGCTTCAGCAGGAGATTGAAGAAAAGGCTTTTGCCGCAGGCGGAGGAGACTATACCGCACCGGCTCAGCTGGTCGGCGATTTTCTTCAAAATGTCAAATCGACCCGGCTCGGAAGTGTCAATCCGTCATGTGCAACGGGAGTCAAACTCGGTGATATTCGTCAAGTGCTTCCGCAAAAGGTGACTGAGGCAATGGCGGCAGCTATCACAAAATGGGGCACTCAGCTCAAGGGCTTCGATCTTCCCGACGCCGTTCTGACTGCTCCGGAGACAAGATCCTCGTCTCCCGTGCGCATAGTTCGTGACGAATTTTATCAGTCGCTCAAGGTACGTGGGCTTTACCCGTGCGGCGAGGGTGCAGGCTATGCCGGCGGCATAGTTTCCGCCGCTGTTGACGGACTCCGCTGTGCACATGCCGTGCTTAATGACGAGTTCTGAGTAAAAAAAGAAAAAAGCTATAGTTCACGACCGTCGGCAGATACCGACACTGAACTATAGCTTTATTTTTTATACTATGTATTTTCTTCTTCTTTCTTCCGCAGATAAATTGTAAAAACCGCTTGAGAGAGACCCAGAAACATCATCATATATTGAAGCGGCTTGAGCCCGTAGAACAGGCAATCTGTCATTCCGCAAAGGAGAAATCCCGAAACACTTGCAAAAAGAGTAACCGCGACGTTCCTTGTGCCTGAGCCGAGTTTTGCGAGCCGAAAAATATTTATGTAGAATATCACAAAAATTGCCGCAAGCAGAATTGCTCCGAAAACTCCGTTTTCAAGCCACGTTTCAAGAAAGATATTGTGCGCATGAGGCTGTCTGACATGATACACTTCATGCATTACACGACGGATATTATCAAATCCCGTTCCGTATCCGAAAATCGGTTTTTCTTTAAGCATCGCAAAAGCTGCGTCCCAAACCTGCTTTCTCGTGTTTACGGAAATATCCTTGCCGCTGATGAGCGTGAGGAGCCTTTTGAAAATACCGTTTGCAAAAATCGCAATGGCGCAAACTCCGACTCCGCCGAGAGCCATAAGCTTTAAGCCTTTCTTTCCGCCGTAGAGAAGCAAGAGAAAGAAAACGATCACCGCAAAGAGATACGGCCCTCTTGAATAAGAAAGCGCAATGCCGCCGATGGTTGTAAGGCAACAAACAAGCCCGATCCATCTGCGCTTTGAATTTTCCGAGCAAAGGAAAACATACGCCGTAAACGGAAGCATAGAAACGCAGAAGGTTGCAAAAAACAGCGGATTGGAAAATGTTCCGCTTGCTCTTGTTAAAAAGAAATGGAACTTTGTTGATGCCATGTTTGAAACAATAAAATCCGGCAGATATTTAACCAGTCTTTCAACGCCGAAATCAAGAAAGCGCCAAAAAGGATTGAAGAATTTCGCAAGATCGCTTCCCGTCCTCCGGCAGAGATGGTAAAGTACCATTTGTGCAATTCCGATAAATCCGGCAATTCCCGAAGACAGACAGCCGAAATAGAACACTCTGTCAACAGCTTCCTCGTAATCCACGGTTTCGGTGAAAACATAGTATCCCGTAAACATCAGGCACCATAAGCCGATGCTTGCCAAAGAAGAGATTGCCGAGGACGAATAACTTGAGCAGATCACCATCCACGCCATGTAAATCAATATCGAAATTCCGAGTTTGCCGAAATTCGGCTTGCTCCTCTCTGCTATTCTTTTTTTCAAAACAAGAGCAAAAATCACAATGCCCAAAACAGGTGCAAAGTATTCAGGCAACAGTGCCGCCAAAAGGAACAAAAGCGGAGCATAAATATAGCTTTTATCCGATTCGACAGTTAATTTTTTTGTTTTCAAGAATCAGCTTCCTCCTCATTGGTTTTGTCGGCGGTTTCTTCTTCGTTTTCGTCGTTTTTTTTCTTTCCTTTTTCGCCGATAATCTTTTTATAAAAGAACGAACATATTATGCTGAGAAGCGCAGTAACGGCAAAAATTATAATTGCAAGATCAAAGTTTCTTCCCGTTATTTGGTTTCCGCACCAGGTTGATGAAATGATTGACGGAATTCTTGCGATGCTCGTAATCAGCATGAATTTTTTCATGTCAAGATCCGTTATTCCGGCGGCATAAGTCAATACATCCTTGGGCGTTCCCGGAATAAGATAAATAACAAAAAGCGTTTTGTACACCGTTTTTTTATCCTTGAGGAATTTCAATGAGTCGATTTTCTCGATCGGTATAAAAAGATTGACAAGACGTCTGCCGAAAAGCTTTGTCAAAAGAATTATGACCAACGAGCCGATCTCTGTTCCGAGCAAGCACAGGAACATACCCATCCATGTTCCGTACAAGGCGCCCGAACCGATTTCAAGCGGCTCGGCAGGTATAATTTTGACAACGGTCTGCATCGCACGAATCGCAACAAAAACAAGCTTGTCAAAGCCTTTAAAACGAGACAGAAAGGCTTTCATGTGCTCGGCATCGCAGAGCAGGGAATAAAGCTCCTTGCCGTACTTTATATATATATAGATAAAAACTGCGACTATGACAGAGCAAACAACAATTGACCCCACCCTTTGAATCAGGCGAAGCTTCTTTTGCTTTGCAACATCAGAGTCACAGCAATTTGTATTTTTCAAAAAAATCACCGAGCCTTCCGGTGTATTTCTGTTCTTTCCAAGGCTTTTTCTTACCGTTGAAATGAATAATAACCGTATTTTTCTCTACCCAGTCAAGGTCAATTTTTCTTTCCCCGGCAAAACAGGAAGAAAAATGGCGGTAGGTTTTTTCATCAAGATTATAAACTCTCTCGTCGATCGGAAGCGTGCGGTTTTTCATCAAAGCATTTATGACATCCTGATCGGCAAGAAAAAGCTTTTTATGGTTGACTGAGATGAATTTAAAAATCCTTTTTAAAGAAATCTCTTCTCTCCATTTTTTTAAATCAATCAGCAACACGCCGGCGTTAATATAGCGACTTCCTTTGCTCAGACCGAGGCGTAAGCGATTGACCCCCTCGGGGATTCCGTAAAGATGCGGAGCACCTGCAATAATATTCCCCTGCAAATCGAGATTATAAAAATCACTCAGATCGCCGTTTATAACGATATCGGGATCGAGATAAAGAACTCTTTCTACGTCATTTGGGAGAACATCTCCGGCAAGCAGACGGTAATATGTCGCCTTGCTTATTCTGTCAAGCACAGGACAGCCGTCAAACATATCGTCGCTTACGGGGATTCTGTGTATCTCATGGTTTGTCATGCCGAGCGCCTTTTCCATGTCCGAAAAATCATTTTCGGTCAGCGATGAATAAGCAACATAAAGATCAATCCGATTGCCGGAATTAGTTTCGGCTATCGAGTTGAGCATAACGCACAGCGGATATATGTAATTTGAATCAAGCGTTATAAAAATATTCATAGCTTTCTTCACCTGTCAGACACTTCATGTGTCAATTATAGCAATAAACCCCGTTAAAGTCAATATGGACATATTTGCTTTTTAAGCTTAGATACACTGTCTTTAATTTCTATTATGTTTTTTAAAAATAAAAACACAATAAAAATCTGATTATCCGCTAAAACACAGTATCTATCAGCATTTTCAAGGAAACAAACACATCAATTTACTACTTATTTACTACTAACGAATGAGCCTTGATACGCAAGTTTTCCTAGATATGCAAAGATATGGTACAACACATCAGTATTGAAACAAGAAAAAATTGAATAACTTATAGACTATGGAACGCCTAACATGACGTTCCTTTTCTATTTCCAGCCGTTCTTATTGGACGGCTATTTTATTACCC